>Ga0222714_10000539_pt1 | contig 43384 bp, 36 predicted proteins | sample C33_3DmetaG_FD_165048 | JGI IMG/M metagenome (GOLD analysis project Ga0222714, IMG submission 165048) | Estuarine water microbial communities from San Francisco Bay, California, United States - C33_3D | ecosystem: Environmental > Aquatic > Marine > Unclassified | place: USA: California...
TCGTTGACGTGAGGCCGCTGTTTGCGCCCCTGCACCAGGAACTGATGATGGTGCTGCGCACGCTGTTACCGGAAGACTGGCAGAAGCCGACCTCGGCGCCGGGCTGGCGTGTGGGGGACGTGGTGGCGCACCTCACGGATACGGCGATTCGGCGGCTCAGCACCGGGCGGGACGGGCACCTCCAGGCGCCGCCGGCCGGAGGCCCGCCCTCGACGGCCGATCTCCTTGCCTTCATCAACCATCTCAACGGCGAGTGGGTCGCCGCGAGCCGTCGCGTGAGCCCGCGTCTGTCGATCGAGCTGCTTGATGTGGTCGCACGCCAGTTGGCCGACTTCTTCGAGGGGCAGGACCTGCAGGCGCCGGGGCTGTACGGCGTGGCCTGGGCGGGTGAGCACGAGTCGGCCGCGTGGCTCGACATCGGGCGCGAGTACACGGAGCGCTGGCATCACCACCAGCAGATCGTCGAAGCGGTCGGAGGACGGCCGCTCGTCTCGAGACGATGGCTGTTTCCGGTACTGGACCTGTCGATGCGGGCACTGCCGCTTGCGTACCGTGGCATCCAGGCTGAGCCCGCCACCGTCGTCACAATCGAGGTCACCGGCGAGGCCGGTGGTGCCTGGACGCTGGTGCGCGAACCGCTTGGGTGGCGGCTGTTCAACGGCGCGCTTCCGCACGCGGCGGCGCACCTGCGCGTGGATCAGGACACAGCCTGGCGGATGTTCTTCAAACAGCGGTCGCGTGCACAGGTCCTCGCCGCGATGACCGTCACCGGCAACACGGAACTGGCGCAGCCGTTTGCGGGCGTGCTTGCCGTCATGGCCTGACGCCGCTATTCCACGACCACCGCTGTGCCGCTCGCTGACACCATCAACATACCGTTCCCGGCGCCGAGCACTTCGTAATCAAGATCCACGCCGACGACGGCGTTCGCACCGAGTTCCTTTGCGCGGTCGGCCATCTCGTTCATCGCCATTTCGCGGGCGCGCTGGAGTTCGCGTTCGTAGGTGGCCGACCGGCCGCCGACCAGGTCGCGAATCCCGGCAAACAGATCCTTGAAGATGTTCGCGCCGAGAATGGCTTCCCCAGCCACGACGCCGGCATAACGGGTGATGGCCCTGCCTTCAACACTCGGGGTAGTCGTGATGATCATGCCGTGATCGACGCATGCCGGCGCCGTTTCGTTCAGATCCGCGCAGCGGCACGGCCTACCTCGTTCGCCGGAACGGCCAGATCAGGTGCCGCCAGTAGCTGTCGGGGATTCGCTCGCCACTGAGGCCGTAGTGATTGGGCCAGCGCCCTGCGGGGAAGTGGTAGGTGCCGAACAGCCGGTCCAGCCATGGCAGGTGTACGGCGAAGTTTTTGTCGAGCGCCTCGGCCTCGGCGGAGTGATGCCAGTGGTGAAAACGCGGCGTCACGATCCACCGCTCAAGTCCGCCAAAACTGAACCGGACGTTGGCGTGGATGAAGACCGCGTGAAACGACACAAACACGAGATACGCATAGACGGGCGCGTCAGCAAAACCCAGCAGCGCAATCGGCACAAACGTGACACCGCGCGTGATCACGACATCCACCAGATGCAGTCGTGACCCCGCCAGCCAGTCGATCGCCTCGGATGAATGGTGGACCGCATGGAAACGCCACAGCCACGGCACGCGATGAAACGCCCGGTGCATCGTGTATTCACCAAGGTCCGCCACAAGAACAATCACGAGGAACTGGACGACCCACGGCAGACCCGCGACCACGTTCTGCAGGTGGGCCAGGGCCGACGGGCCCGAGGCCAGATGCGTGGCCGCCGCCGCCGGGGCGAGCGTGAGCCACGCCGACAACTGGACCAGCAGATGGCTGACGAAGAAGTGGGTCGTGTCCGTCGTCCATCCCACACGGAAGGTGGATTGCCCCGGCCGATGCGGGAAGGCGCGTTCCATCGGTACAAACACCAGCGCCAACAGGAACAGGTTGAGCAGGAACCAGTCGAGTCCGAGACCGATGCCGCCTGGGGACACTCCCTCGACAGGTACCGAGGCGCCTCCCAGCAGCGAAGCGGTCATCGCCAGCGCCATGCCGGTGAAACCCAGCACCTTTCGGCGACGGAGCAATGCGCTCAGGAGTCCCAGGAAAAACGCGCCGCCGATCACGACGGCCACCAGGGGACGAATCCAACTCAGTGCATAGAACTCGCGGACGGTGGGGGAGGTCAGTGCCGAGGGCAGGTGAAAACACGCCACGGCACCCAGCGCGAGCGCGCCAAGGAACACCGCGATGGTGCCGCTGGCCCAGCCGCTGCCAAACCGCGTCTCTTCCTCGTCATCAAACACGCGCGCGACCCAGCGGTCGAGCGTGGGCCGGTCAGGCGGCGTCGGGCTCCCCACGGTGTTCAGGCCAACTCCCTCGCGGCCGACTCAAGCATGGTCAGCCCCTCGTCGAGGATCGCATCGGATGCGGTGAGCGGCCAGAGCAGCCGTACGGTGTCGGCGTACAGACCGCACGTGAGGACGATGAGTCCGCGCTCGAGGCAGGCGGCGGCCAGCGCCTTGGCGCCGGCCGCATTCGATTCGTTCCCGCCGTGCGACGTCACGACCTCGAACGCCACCATCGCGCCAAGCCCTCGGACGTCGCCGATCGGCAGACCGACACGGGCCGCTTTCAAGGCCTGAAGGCGCGCGAGGACACGGGCACCCTGGGCTGACGCGCGCTCGAGAAGACGCTCTTCCGCAAATGCCTCGAAGACACCGAGTGCCGCCGCGCACGAGACCGGATTGCCGGCGTAGGTACCGCCGACGCGACCGGGGTCCACCGCGTCCATGATCGCCGCCCGGCCGACCACGCCCGCGAGCGGAAATCCGCCGGCGAGCGACTTGGCTACCGCGATGAGATCGGGTTCGACTCCGGAATGCTCAATGGCAAACCACCTGCCGGTACGGCCAAAACCGGATTGAATCTCGTCGGCGACGAGCAGAATGCCGTGGGTGTCGCATAGCTGACGCAGCGCGACGAGCAGTTCAGTGGGCGCGATGTAGAAGCCGCCCTCTCCCTGCACGGGCTCAATGATGATCGCCGCGACACGCGACGCTTCAACCTGACACTTGAACAACGACTCGATGGCCGCCATTGTCTCCGCGACCGTATGTCCCCGATGCGCGACGGGAAACGGCACATGCCAGATGCCCGGCGCAAACGGACCGAAGCCGGCCTTGTACGGCACGACCTTGCCCGTCAGGGCCATCGCCAGGTTGGTGCGCCCATGGAACGCGCCATCAAACGCGATGACGTCCGACCGTCCGGTATACGCGCGTGCATACTTCACGGCGTTCTCAACCGCCTCAGCGCCCGTCGTCACCAGCAGCGACTTCTTCTCACCGGAGATTGGTGCGATGGCGTTGAGTCGTTCGCACACTTCAACGTAGGGCGCGTAGGGCACCACCACGGCGCAGGTATGCGTGAACGCGTCCAACTGGGCGCGCACCCGGGCCATCACCCGCGGGTGGCGATGGCCCGTATTGAGGACGGCGATGCCGCCGGCAAAGTCGATAAACCGGCGCCCATCGACGTCCCAGAGCTCGGTGTTCTCGGCCCGGGCGGCCACGATCGGCATTCCCGGAAACAGGCCGCGCGACACCGCCGCGTCACGGCGCGCCAGCCAGTGGGCATTGTGATCGGACATCGCGGCCTCCCGCTGGTTACTTGGATCGCTTCATCGACCAGGGGATTTCAATGATCTGGCCGCCCATGTCGGCCGAGGCGGTGCCGGTAATCGCGTCCCCCGCGAGCTTCCCGGTCATGCCGTACGCCATCGCGCTGCCGTCCGGACGCTGCCGCGTCACCACGAACTTCACGACGCTGTCCTTGATCGTCCCGTCAGTCACCGGCCAGACCCGGCCGTCCGGGAGCTTCATCTCGCCCGTCAGCTTCTCCCCGTCCGCCTTGAACGTGACGGTGGCCGCCACCTGGCCCATCTCGCTGTCCATCACAAACGCCCACGTGCCATTGATGCCGGTCTGGGCAGCCAGCGCCACCATCACCACCATCGTCGCCACCACTGTCACTACTCGCACTCGCATGTGTCTGTGCCTCCTCTTTCGTCCCTATTATCATCTCAGGCGTCAATGGACGGCCCGCTGGATTAGACTGTCCGGGCCACAGGAGGTCCCCCATGCGCCTGCTTCGCCTCGTCGTTGCCGTCAGCGTATTTGCCGCGTCCTTTGCGACCGTCCCCAACGCCGCCCAGACACCCGCGAAAAAGCTCCTCGATAAGTCCACGTTTTTGGACATGGAGTCGGTGTCCAACCCCCGGATTTCTCCGGATGGCACGACCGTGCTCTTTTCGCGCGGGTTTGTCGACATCATGCGCGACCAGGGTGCGTCCAATCTGTGGGTCGTCGGCGTGGACGGCTCGCGCCTTCGCCAACTGACCGACGGCGCGTTCAACGACACGGCACCGGTCTGGTCGCCCGATGGCAAACGCATCGCGTTTCTTTCGAACCGCTCCGGGTCCACGCAGTTGCACGTCATGTGGGTCGATACGCGCGAGACGCTGCAGTTGACGCGATTTGATCGCGCACCTGGAGGCGTGGAGTGGTCGCCCGACAGCTCACAGATTGCGTTCACCGCGTTCCTGCCCGACGAGACCCCGGTGTTGCCCGTGCGTCTCCCCCCGGTCCCACGCGGCGCCCAACTCGCTCGCGGCGCCGTCGTCGTCGATCGCCCATCGTGGGCGTCGGACGGTTCGGGACCGACGGTCAAAGGCTACACACACGTCTTCACTGTGGATGCGACTGTCGGCGGCACACCGCGTCAGGTCACGTCCGGCAACTACAACCACAGCGGACCGTCCTGGGCGGCCACTGGCAAGACGATGTTTGTCTCGGGGATCAGGAAACCCGACGCCGAGTATCTGCGCGGTGACTCGGAGGTCTACGCGATTGATCTGGCGACTCTCGGTGTCACGCAATTGACCGATCGCCGTGGCCCGGACGGATCGCCCCTGGCGTCGCCGGACGGCACATGGGTCGCCTACACAGGTTTTGATCAGCAGAACTTCACGAGCCACCTCTCCAGCCTCTACATCATGGACACCACCGGAAAGCGTCAGCGCCTGTGGGCCGGCGGCCTGCCGAGTTCGCCGTCGAACGTGCAGTGGGCGCCTGATGGGTCTGGTGTGTATTACTCGATGCAGGAACTTGGCGAAGAGAACACGTACTTTGTCGCGGCAGACATCGGCGTGGCTCCGAAGCGGATCACCGTCGGCAAACATGTGCTGACGTCGGTCTCCATCGCGAAAAACGGCACGGCCGCAGCCGTGCGAGGCCATGTCACCGAACCCGGCGTGCTCGTGTCGTTCCCGATGTCAAAGCCCGCCGACATGAAGGTCCTTGTTGACGTCAACAAGGACGTCATTGGTGACCGCGCCATCTCCGACGCCGAGGAGATCTGGGCGACATCGAAGGACGGCCTGAAGGTGCAGGGCTGGTTGATGAAGCCCGCCAACTTCGACCCGGCGAAGAAGTATCCGATGCTGCTGTGGATTCACGGCGGACCGTGGAGCATGTATTCGGTCGGATGGAACTGGGCGTATCAGAATTTTGCCGCCAACGGCTACGCGGTGTTGTGGACCAACCCGCGCGGGTCCACCGGCTACGGTCAGGATTTCGTCAACGGGATTCAGCACAGCTATCCCGGCAAGGACTATGACGACCTGATGGCCAGCGTGGATGCGGCCCTCGCGAAGGGCTGGATTGATCAGTCGAATCTGTTTGTCACCGGCGGCTCAGGCGGCGGCGTGCTGACGGCGTGGATTGTCGGGCACACCAACCGCTTTCGTGCGGCCGCGTCGATGCGCCCGGTCATCAACTGGCATTCGTTTGTCGGCACCACCGACGGCACGAGCTGGTACAACCAGTTCCAGAAATATCCCTGGGAGGATCCCATGGAGTACGCCGTACGGTCGCCACTGCACTACGTCGCGAATGTCACGACGCCGACGATGGTGATGACCGGCGAGGCGGATTTGCGGACGCCGATGACGCAGAGCGAAGAGTACTACCGCGCGCTCAAGATACTGCGGAAAGCCGATACCCTGCTCGTGCGCATGCCGGATGAGTTCCACGGCTGGAGGCGCCCCTCCCACCAGTTGCTGCAGCAGCTGTATCTGATGGCCTGGTTCGAGAAGTACCGGACGCCGGAGAGCAAGACGGCTGTGCCGACGATCGACCGCTGACGGTCCAGGGGGCCTCTGTACTGATTTGGTGACACCGTCCTGACTGGTGAGCCGGTTTCCCCTCTGTGAGTCACTTGGCATTTCGCTTGCACTGAGGGCGGGCGGAGGCCGGTATGGCTCGTAGATTCGTGGTTCCACTGTTCGCATTCGCACTTGTCTCAACCATCCTCGTCGCCGCTCCGACGGCCGCGCCTGAACGGTCGTCGCGCGAGGCGATGCTCAAGGATTTCTTCGAAGGGCGCCGTGTCACGGTGCGTATCGACATGCCGGGGACGAAGGACGGCGTGAACGTGTATCCGCAGTCGCGTCGGGACCTCGACGTCGGCCGGTATCGCGACGACCTGCGCAGGCATGGCGTGGCGCTGCGCGCCGGTGACTCTGCGATCGTCACGCTCGTGAAGGTGAAGGACGACCTGATCGAGTTCCAGCTCGACGGTGGCGGCTACGGCACGTTTTTCGACGACACCGATACGACGGTGTACATTCCGCTCATCGAGAAGACCGATCGTGAGCGGTCTCTTGAGCGACGCATTCGCGATGAGCCGGACCGCAATCGTCGCCGGCAACTGGAGCGAGAACTCGACGACCTGCGCCGGTGGCGTGATCGCGAGAACCACCGGATCCTGGTCGAGCGGGAGCGACTGTCACAGTACAAGGAAGCGCGCGTGTTTGCCCGTCGGCAAACCGGCGGCTCTCGCTTCAACATCCGGTTCGATCGGCGCGTGCCCTACGACTTCGGTCCCGACGACATCATGGCTGCGCTCAACGAGTACGTGGACTTCGGCGGCGGCTGGGATCGGCGGTATCGGCGCTAAGGTGCCATGGAGGCCAGGGTCGAAGTGACGCTGAACATGGTGACGTCCTTCTTCGGAACCTCAGAACCTCGTGTTATCGTCCCCGCATGTCCCGAATGAAGACATTCCTCGCTGTTGGTGTGGTGGTGCTAATCGGCACCGTGTTGGTCTCCAGTCCCTTCGCCCAGGCGCCGCCGGCGCCAACGGCCGAGTCGCTGTTCGGCCAATTGCAGTGGCGCAACATTGGGCCGGCGAACATGTCCGGCCGCATTTCAGACATTGAGGCGGTCGAAGCCAATCCCGCCATCGTGTATGTGGCGGCAGCGTCGGGTGGTGTGTGGAAGTCCACCAACGCGGGCACGACGTTCACGCCGATCTTCAACGACTACCCGGTCGCGTCGATCGGCGACGTGGCAATCTTCCAGCCGAACCCGAACATCGTGTGGGTGGGCACGGGCGAAGATTGTGTGCGCAACAGCGTGTCGTGGGGCGACGGCGTCTACAAGTCCATCGATGGTGGCAAGACGTTCACCAACATGGGCCTGCCCGAGACGCACCACATCGGCAAGGTCATCACGCATCCGACCAATCCCGACATCGTGTACGTCGCGGCACAGGGGCATCTCTGGGATCACAACCCGGAACGCGGCATCTATAAGACCACTGATGGCGGCAAGTCGTGGCGGAAGCTGACAAACGGATTGCCGACAGACGATCGCACCGGCGCCAGCGACGTCATGATGGACCCCAGCAACCCGAACGTGCTCTACGCGGGTCTCTGGGAACGTCTCCGTCGTCCCTACATCTTCGAGAGCGGCGGACCGAACGGCGGCATCTACAAGTCCACCAATGGCGGCGACAGCTGGACGAAGCTCACGAACGGCCTGCCCACCGGCAACATCGGCAAGGTCGGCCTGACGGTGCATCGCAAAAATCCCCGCATCATCTCGGCCATCGTCGAAGCCACACGCAGCACCGATCTGAAGGTGCCCGGCGCGGGCATCTACCGGTCGGAAGATGCCGGGGCCACGTGGACGTACGTCAACACCACGAACAGTCGGCCGTTTTATTACAGCCACATCCAGCTCGATCCGAACGACCCGAATCGGCTGTACGTGATGGAAGTGCCTGCGCGTGTCTCAGAGGATGGCGGCCGGACGTTTGCGCGCCAGTTGCCGGGCATCGAAGGCGATTTCCACGCGATGTGGATCGACCCGGCCAACAGCGACCGTTTCTACATCGGGAACGACAAGGGCGCGTCGGTGACCTACGACCGCGGCTTCAACTTCATCATGTTCGACAACATGGACATCGGGCAGTACTACGCGATCACGGTGGACAACCGCGACCCGTATTACATCTATGGCGGGCTGCAGGACAGCGGCAACTGGGGCGGCCCGAGCAACAGCCGCGACTACAACGGCATCCTCACCGACCACTGGTGGAAGTTCCACTCGGGTGACGGCTTCCACACCACGGTCGATCCCGAGGATTGGACGACGGTGTTTACCGAGACGCAGAACGGCAGTGTGCGTCGCCTCGATGCGGAGTTCCGGCAGACCGGCACGAGTGTGACGCCCCGCCAGCCCACCATTCTGAACTTCGACGAAGTCACAAAACGTGAAGGCGCGGCACCGAGCTTCCGGTACAACTGGAGTTCGCCGCTGATTCTCTCGCCGCATGACTCGAAGATCGTGTACCTCGGCAGCAACTATCTCTTCCGCAGCACCGATCGTGGCGAGAGTTGGTCGATCATCAGTCCTGACCTGTCGACGAAGGACCCCGACTACACAACACCTGCGCCTCCTGGATTCATGGGGGAGCGTGGCGGCGCAGAGACACACGCGACGCTCATCACCGTGGTCGAGTCGTCGGTTCGCCCGGGGATGATTTGGGCGGGCACCGACGACGGCAACGTGCAGGTGACGCGTGATGGCGGCACGACATGGACCAACGTGCGCGGCAATATTCCGACGTCTCAGGTGCCCGCGCGCACATGGGTGAGCCGCGTTGAGCCGTCACACTTTGATGCGGGCACGGCGTACCTCTCGTTCGACGCGCATCGCACCGGCAACTTCAAGCCGTACGTGTTCAAGACGACGGACTTTGGCGCGACCTGGACAAACATCACGTCGAACCTGCCACAGCGGGATCCTGTGTATGTGGTGAAGGAAGACCTGAAGAACCCCAACCTGCTGTTTGTCGGCACCGAGTTCGGCGTGTATGCGTCGATCGATGGGGGAGGCGCCTGGCACAAGATGATGACCGGCATGCCGACGGTCGCCGTGCACGACCTCGTGATTCACCCCCGCGACAACGACCTGATCGCGGGCACACACGGCCGCAGCCTCTGGATTCTCGACGACATCACGCCGCTGCAGCAGCTGACGCCGTCGGTCCTCGCCTCCAACGCCCATGCCTTCAGCAACCGCGTGGCGACGGTCTGGAAGGCCGTGAGTCGGGGGGCAACACGCGGCCACCTGGTGTTCCAGGGCCGGAATCCGCTGACGATGTCGCAGAGTGCGCCGCTCAATTCGCCGACTGAGATCAGGAATTCGGCGACGGTCAGCTTTTACGTCGGCCGCGTGCCTGAGGGCCCCGCGAAGATCGAGATCACCAGCACCGACGGCGCGCAGACGTTTACGGCTGACATCCCGGTGAAGCAGGGCATCAACCGCTACTTCTGGCCGATGTCGTTTGCTGGGACCGGCGGCGGTGGCGGCGGACGAGGGGGCGGTGGCCGTGGAGGTCGCGGCGGTGACCCGGCGGCAGCCGGTGGTGGCCGTGGCGCAGGCGCGGCCGCAGCTGCGGCAGATCCCGACGCGCCGCCTCCGATGGCGCCGCAGGCGGGCCGCGGTGGTGGCGGTCGCGGCGGAGGCGGCGGTGCCGCCGCGGGCCCCGGGACGTATCGCGTGAAGCTCACGATCGGCGATCAGGTGGTCAATGCCGTAATCGTTGTGCGGCCCGACCCCGACGCGCTGCGCGTGCAGTGAAAAGACGTCTTTTTCATGGCCTGGCTGCGATCTTGCTCCCCACCGGGGCATGGCAGTCATCGTTACCGAGTACACGTGGCCCGTGGTGGGGCGCAATGGCGGCACCTTCAAGTCCCCTCGTGAGACCGCGCAGCCGTCGCGCCAGGCCACTGGAGCGCATGGGCGGGCCTGTCGAAGCTGAAGCGTCCGCGCCTTCACCGCGTCATCCCGGGTGAGGCACCGAACCCTTTGGAGGTGTTTTGTCGTCCAAGTCCCCCGGAGGTGTTCCCGATGAGAGTGAGATTGATGACCGGAATTGCGGCGGTGGCGCTGTTGGCGTTGACCGTGATCGTGCCCGCTTCCGCGCAGGTGCCGACGTACAACGTGTCCTGGATCGCGGGGCCACCCGGGCAGGAAGCGACGTATACAGGGACCGCGACCTTTGTGGTGGATGCCAAGGGCGGGGTGACCGGCAAGATGGTATTGGTTGATCCGGTCGGCGTGAATGCCACCATCGCCGGCACGGTGGCCAACGACACATGGACGTTCGAGTTCGGGTACGAAATTCCCGACCAGATGTGCAGCGGCATGCTGGCGGGCACCGCGAAGGTGGCCACCGGCCGCAAGACGATTCAGGGGACGGCCGTGATTGCTGGCGCGTGCACGCCAGAACCGTTCAACTCAACGTTTACGTTTACGTTGCAGGAGAAGAAGTAGGTTCGGGAAGTGTGCGCAGCGACCGCACCCAGCGGTAGTGTGAGAGCACGGCGCCGGTGAATGTGGGGAACTCACAATACCGGACGCCATGCTCGTCGCACACGTCCTTGACGATCTTTGACAGCGCCGGATAGTGCACGTGCGAGATCTTCGGGAACAGATGATGTTCCCGCTGGTAGTTCAGCCCACCGAAGAAAAACGTCAGCACGGGGTTCGTGGTCGCAAAGTTTGACGTGGTGCGAATCTGGTGCACGACCCATTCCGCGCGCTTCGTGCCATCGGCCAGCACCGGGTGTTCCACGTTGTCCACGCTGTGCGCCGACTGGAACACCAACCCGAAGACCAGCCCGATCACCATGGAGACGGCGACGTAACTGCCGAACACGGTGCCCACCGAGTGGTACTGCATCGGGATGATGAACGCGACGGTCACAAAGAAGATCTTGCCGCCGATGAGCGCCGCCATGTGGCCACCCTTGGGATAGGGCGCCGTGAGGCCATCATTTTTACCGAACGCCAGGCGCTGCAGGTCGCTGTAGAGATAGCGCAGGTGGATGCCGCAATACAGCACCCACAGATAAATGTGTTGGTACCGGTGGGCCGGCTTCCACTCGTGGTCGGCGCTCATCCGGGCGAGCCCGCCCAGCTGGATGTCGGCGTCCTCGAGTGATTCGTTCGTGTAGACGTGGTGGTTGTGGTTGTGTTTGTCAGCCCAGAAGTACGAGCTGGCGCCAAGCAGATCGAGTGTGAATCCCAGCGAGCGATTGACCCAGCGATGGCGCGAAAAGCCGCCGTGGTTGGCGTCGTGCTGCACGTTGAAGCCCACGCCAATCATCGAAAAGGCCAGGAACAGTCCGGCCAGGATGCCTTCGGGCCAGCTCTCCACGTTGAAGACGAGCCAGTAGTATCCGAGGGCCACCCCGCCGATGCAGAGGGCTGCCTTCAAATACATGACGGGATGATCTTGTGTGGGCCGTTCGCCGAAATACGCCTTGACGCGTTTTTCGAGGGCCATTTTTACGACTGGCGGACCGCCAAATTCAACAGGTGAATGCACGCTGGCGTGAGCCTATCACGCGCCTTCGATGACACGAACGGAAGAATTGTCGGCAAGATCGCGCAACGTCTGGAACGGTCCGGCGACGATCGTGGTCCCTTCGTCCACGCCATTCACCTCGATAATCAGGCCTCCGATCAGGCCAGTGGTGACCGGCGTGAACGTCGCGCGACCGTCGCGCACCACAAACACGCCGCTTTTGCCGTCGCGCTGCACGACCGCCTGCAGCGGCACGCTGAGGACGTTCTGGCGCGACGCCACGAGGATTTCCGTGTCGCAGGTCAGTCCCGGCCTGAGCTGGGCGACATCGCCCTCCAGGCGGACGGTCACCTTGAATTCCCGGGCTGCGGCCTGCGCGCCCGTTTGGGGGAGTGCACTCGCGCCGATGTCCACCACACGCCCGGCAAATGTGCGGCCGGCCAGGGCATCCAGGGAGACCGTGGCCGGATTGTCGAGTGCCAGACGCAAGACGTCGGCTTCAGCCACTTTCACTTCGGCGTTGATGGCGCTCAGGTCGGAGATCGTCATCAGAATCGAGCCGGGCTGATTCTGGACGCCCATCACCACCATCTCGCCTTCTTCCACCGAGAGGCGGGTGATCACGCCGTTGATGGGCGCGGTGATTGATGTCTTGGCGAGCTGGTCGCGGACCCGAGCGGTTTCGGCGCGCCCCTGTGTCACCCGACGGCGCGCGGAGTCGCGCGACTGTTCCGCGCGGGCGAGTGCCGCGCGCGCGGCCGCGACCTGCGCGGCGGCGGTGTCTGCCGCGGCGGTGGCCGCATCGAGATCGGCCTTCGAGGTCAGTCCCGATGCGAACAGGTCTTTGGCCCGCTGCAGCGACTGGTCGGCCTGCACCTGCCGGGCCGTCGCGGCATTGATCTCCGCGAGGGTGGCCGCCACGCTGTTGTCGGCGCCCATCGCCTCGGCCTCAAGCGCCTGCACCGCCGCACTCGCCGCCGCCACGGCACTTTCGGCCTGGACCGGATCGATCCGCGCCAGCACCTGACCGGCGGTGACGCGGTCGCCCTCGCGTACGCCGAGGCTCACGACACGGCCCATGACCGACGACCCGAGATCGGCGAACCTGGTCGCGACGATTTCTCCGGAGGCCGTCACGTAGGACTGCAACTCGGGGACGCGCTGGACCGTGACGACCTGCACCTCGATGCCGTCCGACGAGCGGCCCATCCACCACCACGCGCTGGCCGCCACTGTCACCAACGCCACCACAAGCACACTTCGGGGAATCCGCACGATACCTTCTATACTAACTGTCACCGTCCATCGTCGGACATCTCCATGATCGAGTCCTTCAAACAGGCCCTCACGACGTTACGGGCGAACCGGCTCCGGTCGGCACTTGGAGCGCTGGCCATTGCGGTGGCCGTGGCGACCCAGGTCATTGTCGTGGCGGCACTTGACGGTGTGGCGGCGTCCGCCGAGGTGACGACCGCGCGGGCATTTGGATCGGAGACGTTTCTGCTCGGCCAGATCGCGTCGCCCGGACGTGTGTCGCGACGGGAACTGCAGGATCAGTTGCTGCGCAACCAGCCCATTCGCCGCACGGATTGGCGGTTTCTCGAGTCGGTGGCGGATGGGCTGGTGCAGTATGCGCCCAACGTCCAGACGGTCGCCGACGTGACCGCCGGGGCTCTCACCTACAACAATGCCGCCGTGTCGGGCACGACGTCGGTGCTGGCCGACCTGCGGGATCTCGCCATCGCATCCGGCCGCTTCCTGGTCAGTCAGGATGACCGCCGCGGCGCGGCGGTCGCGGTGCTTGGGGCCGACGTCGCCGAGGCGTTGTTCCCCACATCCGAGCCGCTCGGGCAGGGCGTGCGCATCGCTGGCCGGCTGTTTGAGGTGGTGGGCGTCCAGGTGCGGCAGGGCAGTTCCGGCGGGACCTCGCTCGATCGCTTTGTGTGGATCCCCCTGGCGGCCTGGGAGCGGGCGTTCGGGGCCCCACGGTCGCTGCCGATCTTCGCCCGCGCGCTCCCGGGCGTCAGTGCGACGCTCGCCGAGGATCGCGCGCGCGCGTCGCTGCGTGCGCGGCGCAATCAGGCGCCTGGAGAGGCGGATGCCTTCGACGTCCTCACCCCGGATGCCGCGCGGGGGTTTGTCGCTAATCTGTCGCGCCGCATCGGCGTGGCCGCCGGGCCCATCTCGTTGATGGCGCTGCTCGCCGCCATCGTTGTGGTGACCAATACCGTGCTCGTCTCGGTGACGCAACGCACGCGTGAGATCGGGGTGCGCCGTGCCCTGGGGGCCACGCGGACAATGATTCTGCGAGAGGTGCTGGCGGAGTCGGCGTTGACGGCGTTCATCGGCGGCCTGGCTGGACTCGGTGTCGCCTTGGCCCTGGTGGCGGTGCTGGCCGGGGCGCTCGACCTGCCCGTGGCGGTCGCCCCCATGACCGTGGCGACCAGTCTGCTGGCGTCGGCGCTCAGCGGGATCGTGGCCGGGTGGTACCCGGCCAGGCGCGCGACCCGCCTGGTGGTCGTTGAGGCGCTGAGGACGGAATAGGCCATGGCTCCTGTCGGAGATCGATGGTTGTCGACGCTGCGCGAAGCCGGCGTGCTCGCGCTCGAGTCGATTCGCGTGCACACCGCCAGGTCGGTGCTCGCGATCATTGGACTCGTCATCGGCATTGTGACGGTCGTGCTCGTGGCGTCGACGCTGGTCGGGTTGCGAAATTCCGTCGCGCAACTGTTCCGGGAACTCGGATCGGACAACATCTTTGCGTTCCATCGCAACGGGGATCCCTACACGCCCGCATCGGACGCCGATGCCAGCCGCCGGGTTCTGACGCTGGCGGATGCACGGGCGATCGAGCGGCTGGCTCCCTCCGTGCGCGACGTGGGCGTGCAGCTGCTCATTCCGGCGGCCACCACCACCCGTGTCATCACCGCGCGTGCCGGCGGCAACGAATCCGACACGGTGCTGCTTGAAGGGGCGACGCCGAATTTTTTCGACGTCACCGATACGCCGTTTGCGGCAGGACGCCCCTTCACCGAGACCGAAGATCGCGTCGCGGCCCCGGTCGCGGTGCTCGGCGCCAATATCGCGAAGGCGTTGTTCGGCCAGGTGTCGCCCATCGGCCAGGCGTTTCTGCTCGGCGGTGACCGCTACTACGTGGTCGGCGTCCTCGCACCACGCCAGGGGACGTTCTTCGGCGAGAACCGGAACGACAGCGTGGTGTCCATCCCGCTCTCGACGGCGCGCCAGCGGTTTCCGGAAGCCGAACAGACGGTGATTTATGCGCGCGCCAAGGTCGGCCTCCGCGAAACCGCGCGGGCCGAGACCGAGACGATCCTGCGGCTGACCCGGCAGGTGCCGCCCGGGGCCGAGAGTGACTTCAACCTGTCGACGGCCGACCAGATCATTGCGCAGTTCGATCGTATCGGGGCGCAGATCTTTCTCGCGACCCTGGCGCTCGCCGCAGTCTCGCTGGTGATTGGCGGCATCGGTATCGCCAACGTCATGGTGATCAGCGTGACGGAGCGCACGCGCGAAATTGGGCTGCGCCTGGCCATTGGCGCACGTCGTCAGGACGTGCGGCTGCAGTTTCTGCTCGAATCCGCCGTCCTGGCCGGTACCGGGGGGGTGATCGGCGTGAGTGTCGCCCTCGCGCTCGGCGGCATCGTTGCCGCGGTGGCACCCGCGTTTCCCGCACTGCCGCCGCTGTGGGCCGTCGTCTCAGGCGTCGTGAGCGCGGTGGGCGTCGGCGTGATCGCGGGGTACCTCCCGGCGCGGCGGGCGTCCCGGCTGGACCCCGTCGATTCGTTGCGGTACGAGTAGCGTGTACGGCGCGCTCAAGTTCAGCGCGCCCTACATGTTCAGCGCGCCCTACATGTTCAGCGCGCCAAGCCCGGTTTGAGAGCTATCGCCTGCTCGGGTTCCACACCGTGTTGACGTGCGCCCAGGGCTACAGCGCCGAGACGGGAATCGCGGGATTCTGTGCGGCTGCGCGGGCGTCACACTCGGCGAGCAACACGCGGACCACGTCTGCAGCGTCGTAACGCGTCTCGCCTGACGGCAGGAAGCGCATGGTTCCCTGCACGTCGTCGCCCATCGTGACAATCGGCGGTTCCGTATATCGACCCGCGCGCACCTGGGGCAGGCCCGCGCTGGCCATGAGCGCATTGCAGATACAGGCGCGTCCGGTCGTGGCTTCGGGATCGCCACCCTTCACGGCATACAGATTCACCGGCTCCGCCGGGCAGCGGAAACCCACCGCGCCATCGTCTGAGCGATAGGCTTCGCGGAGATAGCCGAGGTCGCAGATGCGTGGTCGCGCCTTCAGGATCTCCGGGTCCGACAGCGAGCCAGGCAACTCCGCCACCTTGAATGGGAATCCCGCGGGGGAGGCGACGGGACTGGTGAACACGTGTGCGTCGCCGGTACGGGCGCGCTGCAGCAACTCCTGCCGTGCGTCATCGCGCAGGCCGGAGTCATCACACAGCGCGAAGGCGGTGCCGACCTGAATACCTGATGCGCCGGCATCGAGGGCTTCCTGCAGTTTGCCCGGTGCCGCCGCGCCGCCTGCCAGCCAGAAGGGAAGCCCGATCGCGCGGAGCTTTTCGAGGTTCACCTCATCTCTTGGCCCGTAAATGGGTTCGCCGTCCGCGGTCAACTGCAACGCGCCTCGCGGCGGGGCATTGTGGCCACCGGCCGTCGGGCCCTCCACGATAAAGCCGTCAACGCGGCCGTTGGCCCGGCGATGAAGGGTGAGCGCGAGCACGTCGGACGCGATGATGGCCAGAAAGGCGGGTCGCGTGAGTGGCGGCGCGTCGGGGCCCACGCCAATGACCTCCTGCGGATCAAACGTCAGCAGGTGGCCGCCACCCTCGCCGTCGTCTCCTGTGACGTGCAGCGGATAGGTGGCGGGTTCGTGGTGCACGTAGCGGTCGAGCACGCCCGGAATCTTCAGTGGAATCCCAGCACCCATCAACACGTAACTCACACCCGCGAGCATGGCGCCGTAGACCGACGGCAGATGGGGAATCTGGATCTTCTCGAGGTAGTTGATGCCGACCGGATGGCTGTGTCCTTCACGCGCGAGGAACACTTCGACGAAGTTCGCCACGACACAGAGCCTCAGCCATTCGAGGCTGGGTTCGGTCGTCTGCATGGGCGGGAGTGCAAACGACGCGGTAGGGGCTTTGCCGCCCGCGATGTAGTACGTGTTCCAGACGTCCTCCGCGAGGTGGGGCACGGGGAAGTGATCCAGGGCCCGCCGCATGTGACCCCCGGGGTCGCCCATCTGGAGTCGCCGAGCCAGCACGTGGTCCAGGGCCGTGCCGCTCACGACGCCGAGTTGGCCGAGTGCTGACACCGCCCGGGCGAGCTGCCAGTTCGAGATACCGACGCCCATGCCGCCCTGGATGATCACCGGTGCGTTCGCCATGCCCTTCAGCGTATCGGTCCCGCGCACGGCCGCGTGTAAGTGTTGTGTAAGACCTTCGGGCGTAGACTGCTCCTTGAGATGATTCCTCCGTCAGAAGTCCTCACGCTGCAGTCGCTCGTCACGTCCACGCCCCAGGGCATCGCCAGCCGGGTGCTCGCCAAAGCCGCCGGGGGGAGTGCTGAATCAGCACCGGTGGGCGGATGGGACCGCGCTCTGCACAATCCCGCGTGCGTCATCGGGCCACCCACCCCCCCCAGCCAAAAGGGGCTTCGCCGAGTGGAATCCGGTGGTGTCATAGTTACGTGCCACGACATGGGCACATCAAGGATGGCGTTCGCACCCAACGCGGTGTCTGGCGTCGGGGGGCAGGATGAATTCCTGCGCGCGAAGGTACACGCTGAGAACCTGCGCGAGTGTCCGGGTGGCAACGCTCCGGTCAGCGTGGCGCACCTGTTATACGAGGCACATGCGGCTGCTGTCTCACAACTGCATGGTCGAGTCCTGTCACGGCCATGAAGCCGGTTGTCTTTCTCACTGGCGCGTCCGGGTACGTGGGGCGGCACGTCGTCTCGTTGCTGACGAGCAGCGGGTGGGCCGTGCGAGCGCTGACAAGACGTCGGGACCCTGCGCCTGCGGGCAAAGACCTGTCATGGGTTACCGGCGACCTGGCCGACGTTGATTGTTTTGTGCGTGCGCTTGAGGGATGTGCGGCGGTCGTTCACTGCGCACGGGCGAACCACGACAACGCGACCGAGTGGTCGACGCTGGACGTCGAGGGGACACTGGCGCTCAGGGCCGCGGCCGGTCAGATGGGCGTCCAGCGGTTCATTCATGTCAGCACGATCAGCGTGTACGAGCTTCCGACCGACGGCTTGGTCGACGAAACCGGACCGTACACCACACGGGACGATGCCTATTCGCAGAGCAAGGTGGCGATCGAGCGCGCGCTGCTGGCGCAGACTGATGGTCCTGAACTCGGCATCCTCCAACCCGGCTGCGTGTATGGGTCGAGTGGTGGATGGTGGACAGGGACGGTGCTGGAATTGATGCGCCGGGGGATGTTACTGGTGCCCGACCATGGTCGGGGCATCGCCAATCTCATTCATGTGCAGGACCTTGCCGACGCGGTTCGTGCGGCACTCACGGTCGGCCGTATCGATGGCCGGTTCATCATCACCGACGGGCGGCCCATCACATGGGCGGCTTTTTATGACGCGCTGGAGGCCGAGGTGGGCCGTCCCGCCACTGTGCGTCGATCAACGGAGGAGTGCCTGACGATGGCTGCGCGACTGCGAGACCGTGGCGTTTTGGCGCGGCTCCGCCGCGAGTTGGGGCGCCGGTGGACAGGGAGCCCTCCGGTGTTTCCCGCCGAGGACTCCGCGCTCATTCAGGCCTCGTCTCGGGCCGTATTTAGTCCAGCCCGAGCCGCCGCGGTGCTGCAGTTTCGCCCCACCCGACGTCTTGCACAAGATCGAAGTACCGGATCTCGGTGATGGTCCGGCGCACTTCGGCGCGGTGATCCGGGTGCGCGATCGAGGTGGGTGCGGCGGCGCGTTCGCGCAGGCCCCTGCCGAACAGGTTGACTGCGCCGTATTCGTTCACGACCCGGAGCACGTGCCGGCCCAATTGGAGGTGTTGCGCGCCTGCGACTTCATCGCGCGTCACGGGAGTGTGGACGTGCAGGACGCGCTGGCCGTGATCATCCGGTCGCTGTTTGCTGACAGTGGTCCGCAACAGGCGAAGCGACGGCTCGCCCAGCGCTGAGGCTCGGGGGGACCAGGCGATGAAGATCCGCCGGCGCCCGGCGGCTGCTGGCGCGTCGGAGCCTGTACCGCTACACGCCCGGTCATCTGGGCGCGATCTGCAGGTCTGTGCCTCAGGGTCTCACGCTGATCACGTAGCCCCGCCACATCATGAGCAGGCCGAGCAGTTCCATGACGTAGAGGACTTCGGTGTAACCAAACCGCGTGAACGCACCGCCGATGCCTGGCAGGATCGCGCCGGCGGCGATCCAGACGTTTGCCCACATGCGATGGCGCGTCGCATCACTCCTGCTGAACTTCACGGCGGAAAGGATGGCGCCTCCGACCAGGAAGATCACCGCATAGAGGTTGATGAACGGACTGAACCGGCGCACCCACGTCCACTCAAACACCCGGCCGCTGAGCCGATGGGATTCCACCCACTCGTACTGAATGGGTGACGACCAGACGGCCACCGATGCGACCGCAACCGTGAGGACCAGGGCCGCGGTCAAGAGGTGCGCGGTCCGCTTCTTGAGCATCAGGTAGACCGTGCCCTGGGCCAGCGGCGCGCCTCCAAGAAGCGCGCCGGTGATGTACCAGAGACGGAACACCGGCTCCTGCCAGCCGAACAAGGCCGTCAGTGACTCGGTGAGGGTCCCCGCCGCGTAGGCGCCCACCCCGATCGCCCACCACAACAGGTGCAGGCGTTCAGGGTGTTGCCCATACCGGCGTCCGATGGCCACCGCGAATGGAATCGCGAGAATCGTAGTGACGATCGGGATGTAGTGGATCAGTGAAGAGCTCATGGAGAGATCCCGTCAATTGAGGATGGAGGATGGAGGATTGAGGATTGGCAATTGTTCAATTGCCGGATTGAGGATTGATTGAGGGATTGAGGGATTGAGGGATTGAGGGATTGAGGGATTGAGGGATTGAGCCAATCCCACAATCCCCAATTGGAAGCATCAGCCCCCAATTGCCAATCCTCAATCCTCCATCCTCAATCCTCAATAACTCGGTTCTTGACTAGAACGCCCCGATCCCAAGGCTCACCGTGAACGTCCGGCCGCGCGCGGGTGCGAACTGGAAGTGCTCACGATAGAACCGGTTCGTCAGGTTCTCGACCGCGAAGGTTAGCGTGACGCGATCGCGGCCGCGCGAGAGGTCAACACCGGCGGCGGCGCGCTGGATGGCGAGTGCGTCGAGCGCCAGCAGGTCCTGTGCGATGAGGAACGGCGAGTCGAGCAACGCCTGCGCGACGCGATCCACACGGCCCTGCGCGCGGATCCCGTATTCCATCCACCAGCGACCGCTCGCCTGCGTGAAGCGCGCGTTCGCCACGAGCTTCGACGGCGTGATGTTGTCGGCCGGCGTGTTCGCGAGCGAGTGGCCCGAGAGGGGATCGGTGCCGTCGGTGATCGTGCCGCGGGTGAAGGCGGCCGATCCGGACAGCGTGAGCACACCGTACTGGAACGACAGCGGCGCATCGGCGGAGAGCTCCACGCCCGAGATGCGGACGTCCGCATAGTTGGTCGCCTGCGCCAGCGCGCCCGCCGGCGTCGTCGCGACCACCAGATCCTGCGCGATGAAGTTCTGGTACTGATTCAGGAACGCGTATGCGCCACCCGACAGACGCCCGAACCGGAACTTCGCGCCGATGTCGAAGTTGTTGCCGACTTCAGGCTTGACCAGCACGTTGGGCGCCAGATTGCCGACGGTCGCGGGACCGGCGTACAACATCTCCTCGAGATTCGGATGACGATACGTGCGGCCGAACCGCACAAACGGACTGATCGCGCCATTTGTATTGGCCATCAATCCGATGTCGCCCGTCACGGCCGAGCGGCTGTAGGTCGCGCCATTGGGATCAGGCAACGTCGCGGGGTCGATGGCCGGCACGGCGCCGGCGACCAGTGGCGCGACGGTGTAGCCGGCCGTCGCTTCCGTCGTGACGTCGTAGAAGTCCGCGCGCAGCCCGGTGACCAGCGAGAGATTCGGGCGGATACGCCATTCGTCCTGTGCAAACACCGCGATGTTCTGCAGGGAGGCATCCGGCACGCGCACGGGGTTGGCCACCGTCGGCGGGCCCAATTTCATGGGCGTTGGGAAGACGGTAGCAGCCGGACCACGCGCACCCATCGCGACCTGTCCCACCATCGACATCGTGGTGGTGGTCGTACGGCGGTCGCTGCTGCGGTCGCGATAAAACGTCGCGCCGGTCGTCAAGAGGTGATTCGTCGCGGGCACCCAGACCGCCTGCACATCGACGCCAGGCGTCCACACGCGCTGCTCGGTCTGCGACAACACGTCGAGACGCATGACCGCGATCGGAAAAAAGACCCGTGCCGTAGGCACCGGGAACTGCACGGGCAGCAGGTTCTCAAGTAGACGCTCCGTGCGCTGGTAATACGCGCTCACCGACAGGTTGGCCAGCCACGGCGTAATGGCCTGCGCTTCGTACTTGATCGAGGCGCGGTCCAGACGGCTGTGCGGCAGCGACGTCGCATTGAAGAAATACGGAGCCGCGAAATCGGGGAAGCCGATGTTGTCCATCCGGCGCTGCTGATACCGCAGCTTCAACGTGCGGCGCTCGGCGAGTTTCATCAGCGCCGAAGCATTCACGAAGTAGCCCCTCGCCTGTGAATTCAGGATCTCGTCGCTCGTGCGCACATACGGTGCGTTGAACGGATCAGGGAAGGCCTTGAAGGTGAAGCCAAACGCGTCGTCAATCGTGTCGGCGCGGCGGAGCTGGCCGCTCGTGAAGAACCGGGTGGTGTCCTCACGGGTGAACCGGCCGGCGGTGTAGTTGCCGTAGTTCTCGCCGCCGCCCTGGACGCGCACGGCCACCCGCGGCGCAGTGAAGCCCAGAGTGAGGGTGGCGCGCCCGCCGTCTTCGTTGCTGGTGTAGAAGCTGTTGGCGCCGTACACAAGCTGCCGGCGGTCGGAGAACTGCGGTTCATTCGTGATGATGTTGATCGTGCCGGCGAGGGCGTCCGATCCGTACATCAGCGTGCCGGCTCCGTTGACGATTTCCATCCTGGCAATGCTGCCCGGCGAGATCAGGCCGACTTCCGCACCGGTCCGTTCGGTCGCCTGCCGCGCCGTGTTCAACCGCTCACCGTCGACCAGCACCAGCAGTCGCGTGGAATCGAGGCCGCGAAGACGAGGACGCAAGCCGAAGGGGCCGCCGCCCACCGGCGTGATGTTCGCGACCGACGCCAGCGCATCACCCGTCGAGAGGGGATTGCTCTGCGCGACCGCCGCACCGGACAACGTCTCAATGTGCAGGGGAATCTGACGCACCTCGCGTTCCGCACGGCTCGACGTGACGCTGACCTCGGTGGACAACGTCCCCAACTCCAGCTGCACCGGCAAATCCATGCGCCGTTCGGTCGGCGTGACCACCACCGTGCGCGCCGCATCACTGAACCCGCGGCGCGACACGATCACGAGATACGTCCCGATCGTCGTCGCTTCAACGGTGTACTTGCCTTCGGAATCGGTCTGCACCGTGGACTCGCGCCCTGTGGCCATGTCCCGCAACACCACCGTCGCCCCCGGCAGGGCGGCGCCGGTCGTGTCAGTCACACTGCCACCAATCGTGGCGACCCGTGTTTGGTCGGCGACCGCAGCCGCCAGATTCGGCGCGGCGATCCCCATCGCCACCGCCAGGAACACTCCTCCTAGAAACGTACGCATAACTACCCCTGTTCATCTGAAAACGGAAAACGGAAATCGGAAATCGGAAATCGGAAATCGGAAATCGTTGTCGGAATCGTGCAATCGAGGAACTGGGAAACGAGGGCACTGCCGTGTTCGGCATTGCCTCACTGCCGTATTGCCTCATTGCCTAATTCGTTGATGGGGGTGGTCGGGGGGCGAAGCGATGGCCCGCACTGAGGTGCAGCACGGGCGTCGACGCGCACGCGGCCAGGCGGCCGATCGCGACGAATGCAGGACGACGACGGGCGCCGAGGCCTGCGAGGACAAGACCAAGACCGACGAGAGCGACAAGACCGGCGAGCGTCTGCGTCAGCGTGACGACAATTTCGGGAATCGGGACCGACCCCGGAGACTCAATGCGGGTGGCGAGCGCGGGGCCATGAAGCAGGGCGGCAAGTACCCAGAGGGCAACGGCCTTGCGCCCCCACACAACGGATTCGCCCTGGCGTTTCAGAACAATGAGGCCACCGATCAGTCCGGCAGCAACGAGCCAGCGGAAGATCAGGCCCGGATCCGTCAGCGCACCGCTCCAGACCTGTCCGGCAAAAAGCCAGACGTGGAACGCCGCCAGGGCGGCACCCACGAGGAGGAGAGCTCGACGAATCATCGTTCCAGTCTAGTGCATGAAGTGTGCCCGCTTGTTCAGGCCGGGAAACCGCGCGTTTCCCGGCCTGAACTGTCAGTGCTCGCTGCGGACTGCGGAAAAGTCCGCAGTGTAATTACTGGCCGCCACCGCGGCCGCCACGTCCACCGCGACGGGCCTTGAGCTTTTCGAGCTGTTCCGGCGTCAGCACGGCTTCAACCTCCAGGCGCGTTCTCTCATGAATCGCCTTGACCTGTTCCTTCTGGGCGTCAGTCAGGTCGAGCCCGCGAAGGGCCATGCCGGGCCTGCCAGGGCCACCCCTCCGGACGCCGGCGCCAGGGCCACGCATTGCGCCCATGCCCTGCTGCCGCTGCTGGCCCCGCTGTTCGATGCGGGGACGCTGATCCGGATTACCCTGCCGCGGCGGTTGTGCCTGTAGTGCCGCGGTGCCTACCAACGCCAATGCGGTGATGCCAACGAATGCGATGCGACGAGTCATAACGGCCTCCAATCGCGACCTGACGGAATGTGGTCGCTGTCTCTGCTGCTGTGACTGGAGGGAGGGTGCCGTTATTCCCGGATGGCGAGAATTTCTTTCGCGGCTCGCCGGTCGCCATTACAACTGATGCGGCGCGGCGCAGCGTGATAGCGCAGCGTGAACCCCAGATCGCCATACAGTTCACGCACACGCCGTGTGGCCTGATTGACCAGCACCACGGGCCCCGGATGACGACTCAGCCACATCGCGGTGCGCACCTGATCGTCCCACGTGAACTTCGTCCGCGCGTATTGTGTGAATTCCACATCGTAGGGCGGGTCCGCGTACACGAAGTCATCCGGATCCAACGCCATCGCCTCGAAGTCGCCGGTCGTGAACCGCCAGCCCGCGAGTACATCGCGCCACGGTGAAAAGTCGCGGACGTACGCAACCTTCTTGTACCGTCCGAACGGCACGTTGAACTCGCCTGATCTATTAAAACGGCACAGGCCGTTGTAGCCGGTCCGGTTCAGGTAATAAAACAGCGCCGCGGCCTCGGCACTGTGTGCATCACCTCCGGTGATCACCCGATTGAAGCGTGTGCGATTGCGATAGTACGCTGCCTCCGAATGCGTCTGTGCGGACGCAATGACCAAACCGCGTTGTATCCACCGGTAGAAATTGATCACGTGGGGATTGGCGTCGTTGAGCCACCCGCGCTCCGGTCGCAGCCCCAGAGCCACCGCGAGCCCTCCACAAAACGGTTCCACAAGGCGACGATGGCGGTGCGGCTCCCAGAGGGGATGCAAGTGCGGGAGTTGCCACCGTTTGCCGCCCGCCCATTTCAAAGGCGGACGCACGACGGCGGGTGCGGGCAGCAACGCAGGCATTGGCGGAACAGTGTATCGTCAGGACAGAAGTGAACAGTCGATGATGTATTCCAGACCTGCCCGGTGGGCGGGTTTGCTCTGCGTGTTTCTGTGCGTCGGATCGAGTGATACGGCGCTCCTCGTGCAGATGCCGTCGTACACGACCTCGGGCCGGTGAGCGCCATTCCCGGCGCGACGCATCTGTCGGTGCTGCCGCTTGGCCGCGCGGTCCGCCGCCCCGGCACGATGTTTGACGATTACCTGTCTGGTCCAACCCTCGCCGCTACACCGCCGGCTTGCCTTTGAGCACGCCGATTTGAATCAACAGGCCGGTGAAGTCGTACATCCGGCGCTCGTGCAGGACAAGGCCGTCCTCCATCGTAAACAGTCGGACGCCCTGGATTCTGAACTTCCGCCCGGTCCCTTCAAACCCCATGAAGGCCCCGACGTGTGTGGCGTCCACCACAAACGGCTCTGCGACGCGGTCGCCGTCGATCAGCAGGTCTTCGCCCTGATAGTTCCAGTCCGGGAAGATGGCGAACAAGCTCTCGTAGGCCCTGCGAATGGCGTCGCGGCCTTCGCGGCGGCCGAACATCGGACTGTCCAGGGTGCCATGGACGTGATGACCGGCGGCGAGTGCCTCCGCGTCCCTTGCCACCCAGGCCTGTTTTCGTACGGCGAAGAATGCGTGGATCTGATCGCGGGTCATGGGCGCATTATAGGGAGAATCCGGACAATTTCGCGGCCTCCTCCAGCACTCGCTCGCGCGACCATCCCGCCGCCCGCAGGTCACGGATGCCTGTATCGCCATCGGATTTGCTCAGCTTCTGCGAGGCGGACTTCATGATGAGCGGATGATGGGCAAAAATCGCCGGCGCCGGCCGGCCGATCAGACGCCCAAGGAGAATCTGCCGGCCTGTTGAGTCCAGCAGGTCCCGGCCCCGGATGACATCCGTGATGGCCTGCAGGTGGTCGTCCACGGTGGCGACAAACTGATACGTCCAGTTGCCCAACCGGTCGCGAATCAACAGGTCCCCACACTGCCGGGCCGGCACCTGCACCTGCGGCCCGCACCACCGGTCATCAAACGTGATCGCATCGTGCGGCAACCGCACCCGCCACCCCACGCCATCTCCGGGCGCATGACTGGCATTTCGGCATGTTCCCGGATATCGAACCTCTTCGGATCCCGGACCCTGGACCCTGGACCCGCGGACCAGCCGGCGCGTGCAAGTACACGCGTAAAGAAGTCCCCGCGCGTGCAGGTCGTCCGCAACGCGCTGATAGATCGTGTGCCGTGCGCTCTGACGCACTGCAGGTTCGTCCGCTTCGAAGCCGAGCCAGGCCAGGTCTTCGAGCAGCGCGTCCTCGAACTCGGGTCGGCATCGCGCACGGTCGTGATCCTCGATCCGCAGCAGCACGCGCCCGCCACGTTCGCGCGCGTCGGTCCACACGTAGAGCGCATTTGCAACGTGGCCCAGATGCAGGTACCCGGTCGGCGCCGGCGCAAAACGGGTGGTCACGACCGCGCGAGCACCTTCGGGATGTTGACGGCCTTGCCCGTGCGAATCGGCTCCCAGAGGTCGCCGGCCTCGCGGAAGCGGGCCGGGGCGGTGCGCAGCGTGAAGTCGCGTGGATCAACACCTTCAGCGACCTCGTTCCACGTCAGCGGGGTGGACACGCCTGCGTAGTCGCTCGCGCGCACGGCGTAGGCCGCGGCCAGCGACTTCCCGAGAATGTTCTGCAGGTAGTCCACGTAGACGGTACCCTTCGGCCGCTTCTTCACCATGCGCTCAATGGTGGCCACCCGCGGATGTTTCGACGACACAAGTGTGGCGATCAGGTGGCAGAGCAGTTGCCCGGTTTCGTAGGTCGTCTTCGGCGGCAGCTTGATGTAGATGTGCATCCCGCTGGACCCGGAGGTCTTTGGCACCGCCGGAATCTTCAGCCGGTCGAGTTCCTCCTTGCACCACCGTGCGACGTCCAGCACCCGCGCGAAGGGCACGTCATCGCCGGGGTCGAGATCGATGGCGGCAAAATCCTGATGCAGCGGGTCCGTGACTCTCGAGAACCACGGGTCGAGCGAGATCGACGCCAGCTGCGCCATGTACAACAGCGTGGTCAGTGAACCGCCAATCAGCCGCTCGCGCCCGCCTTCGTCGGGATCGATCGGATCCACGTCTTCATCAAGCACTTCGCGCCGGACACCTGTGGGCACGGCTTCCGGATGCCGCTGCTGATAAAACGCATGTTGCGTGATGCCATTGGGGAAGCGGCGCATGATCATCGGCCGGTCGGCGATGACGGGCAGCGCAAAAGGCGAGACCGCTGCGTAGTAGCGCAGCAGGTCGCCTTTGGTGAGACCAAGCGCCGGCCAGAACACCTTCGCAAGATTGGTGACCCGCAGGCGATCGCCATTCGGCAGATCCACCTCGCCGTCACGGCGGGATTCCTCGAGCGCATGCAGCCGCGCGATCAGCACCGCCAGCGGGTCTGTGGGAACGGGCTCTGCGGCGCCCGTCGCGCGACCCGCCGTGATGCGCACATCGTCGCGTTCCCCGACATAGACCGGATGCCGCAGCATGCCGTCTTCCGTCATTTCGGTGAACTGCACCTCGACGGCCATCGCCGGCTTCACCCAGTGCGCCTTGACGATGGCCTTCGGCGGATTCACGAACGGACAGGTGTTTGTCGCGAGGGCGTCGAGCCTCGCTGCGACGCGGGTCAGTTCCGCCTGGTCAAACCCCGTGCCGACGTTGCCCACCCACCGCAGCCGGCCCGCTTCCGGAAGACCGAGCGCGAGTGATCCGAAGTGCTGGCGCGTGTGCTGCGGATCGGTCCAGCCGCCGACGACGAAAGTCTCGCGCTTGAGGAGTTTGAGCTTGCGCCAGGCCGGCGACCGGCGACCGCTGTGATACACCGACCCCCCGTCTTTGCCGATTAGTCCCTCCCAGCCTTCGCACTCCGCGCGCGCCAGCATCTCTCTCCCATCGTCCGCCACGATTTCGCTCAGGCGCACAAGCGCCGCCCCGCCCGTCTTCACCGGCAGGGCATCCTGCAGGCGCAGGCGGCGTGCGGCCATCGACAGTCCGCGCACATCGCGGTCGTCGTCGCGCAACAGATCGAACACCACAAGCGCGGCCGGCTGGGACTTCTCAGCGCGGGCGATATCGGTGGCGGCCGTGAGATGGATGCGTCCCTGCAACCGGCCGAACGGCAGGGGTCGACCCGCCTCGTCCGTCGCCACGATCTCTCCATCAAGCAGCAGCGGTCCGTCGAGCTTCGGAGCGATCTTCTTCAGGGCGGCAACGATGGCGGGGAACTGGTGGGCCTTCGCGTGGCCATTGCGCGAGTACATCTCGACGATGACCGGTTCGTCCTTCGTCGCCGGGCGGAGGTCGACCAGGGCGCGGATGCCGTCGTATTTGGGCTCGTAGACCATACCCGGCTGGACGACCGGTGGCGGGTCGAGCGAGGCGAGCATGGGGCGCACTTTCGCGGGGTCGTCACGCCACTTCGGCACGAGCCGATCTTACAGGGAGACACGGACACACCGACGGTGTGCAGATCTGTGCACTGGTGCCGTGGTGCGTCCGTGCCCCATAATCACAGGTCCAGCATCAAGGATTGCGGGGAGGCGCCGATGGCCGCACGTGCGACGTGGAAGGGGTATCTCAAGATCAGCCTGGTGAACATTCCGGTGCGGGTGTTCCCCGCGACGGACGCCGCGGCGACGATCAGCTTCAACCAGCTGCACCGCGAGTGCCGCTCGCGCATCCAGCAGAAGAAGTGGTGCCCGACCTGCCAGACCGACGTCGCCACCACCGATCTGGTGAAGGGCTACGAATTCGACAAGGGCAAATACGTCGTCATGGAAGAAGACGACATGGCGAAGGTGAAGACGGAATCCACGCGCGTGATCAACGTGGTCCAGTTTGCCGATGCCGCCGTGATCGATCCGGTCTACATCGAACGGCCGTATTACCTCGCGCCGGATGGTCAGGTGGCGGCCGACGCGTTTGCCGTGATGCGCGAGAGCATGCAGGGGAAGGCGGCCGTCGGGAAGGTCGCGCTGTACGGTCGTGAATATCTCGTCGCCATTCAGCCGCGCGACAATGGCCTCGTGATGTACACGCTGCGTCACGCCAGTGAGGTGCGCGCGATGCAGGAGATCGACGAACTGAAATCGGTACCGGCCAAGATCAAGCCGGACGAGCTGAAGCTTGCGCGCCAGGTGATCGGCAACTTCGAAGTGGGCGGCGACCTGACGCAATACAAGGATGCGTATCAGGAAGAGTTGCGCCGCATCATTGACGCGAAGATTGCCGGCAAAGAGATCGTCGCGCCGATTGATGAGGCGCCGCCGAAGGTGGTCAATCTGATGGAAGCGCTGCGTCAGAGTCTTGAGCGCGTCTCTGCCAACAAGAAAAAAGTCGCCAAGGCGATCTCGGAACGCCCCGCGAAGGTCGCGGCTCCGCGCAAACGTGCGCGGGGGTGAGGTACATTCAGGCCTGCGATGACCGACTTCGAAACACTCGGCCTGTTCTACCTTGGTCGCACGGCCGCCGGCCCGTATCTGCTGGACTCACGCGACCTGACGACCCACGCGATTTGTGTCGGCATGACGGGCAGCGGCAAGACCGGGCTCTGTCTGGGCTTGCTCGAGGAAGCCGCGATCGACGGCATTCCCGTGATCGCGATTGATCCCAAGGGCGATGTCGGGAATCTGCTGCTGACGTTCCCCGATCTTGACGCCGCGTCGTTTGCGCCATGGGTGAATGGAGACGATGCCGCGCGTGCGGGCGTGACGCGCGACGTGTTTGCCGATCAGGAAGCCACGAAGTGGCGCGAGGGGCTGGCCGGCTGGGGCCAGGACGGCGCCCGGATCGCGCGTCTGCGTCAGGCCGCTGACGTCGTGTTGTATACGCCAGGGTCCAGGGCCGCACGTCCGCTCTCAATCGTGAACAGTCTCGCCGCGCCGCCCCCGTCGGTGCGCGACGACGCGGAGGTGTTGGGAGACCGGGTGTCGAGCACCGTCAGCAGCCTGCTGAGTCTGCTGGGCATTGATGCCGATCCGCTGACGAGTCGCGACCACATCCTGCTCTCGACGATCCTCCATGAGGCCTGGATGACCGGTTGCTCTCTGGATCTTGGAGCCTTGATCCACCTGATTCAGACACCGGGGATTGCCCGCGTCGGCGTGATGGACCTTGAGGGATTTTATCCCCAGAAGGATCGATTCGCGCTCGCGGCTCGACTGAACAACCTGCTCGCGTCCCCGGGGTTCGCGGCGTGGCTCGAAGGCGACCCGCTCGATGTCGGGCAACTGCTGCATGGGCCCACGGGGAAACCGCGTATCAGCATCATCTCGATTGCGCACCTCGATGATGCGCAGCGGATGTTCGTAGTGTCGTTGCTGCTCGGAGAAATCGTGACGTGGATGCGCACGCAGGCCGGCACCACGAGCCTGCGCGCCTTGGTCTACATGGACGAAGTCTTCGGCTACCTGCCGCCGGTGGCGAATCCTCCCTCGAAGGGGCCGCTGCTGACGATGATGAAGCAGGCGAGGGCCTTTGGTGTCGGTGTGTGCCTGGCCACGCAGAACCCCGTGGACCTTGACTACAAGGCGTTGTCGAATGCCGGCACATGGATGATCGGCCGGCTGCAGACCGATCGCGATCGCGCGCGCCTGCTCGACGGCCTCGAAGGCGCGGCCGGTGGTGCGTTCGATCGGGCGGCCGCCGATGCCGCGATCGCGGCGCTCGGCAAACGCCGGTTCTACATCCACAACGTGCATGCCAAAGCGCCGGTCGAGATCGAGAGCCGCTGGTGTCTGTCGTACCTGCGCGGACCGCTCACACGGGAGGATATGAAGCGGGTGGGTGGGGGATGGCCGCCTGCAGACCAGGCGGCCCTGCGTACGGCTGATCGGCCGCCTCAAACCCAGGCGGCCCTACGTGCGGATGGCGGGCGGCGTCCGCTTCTTCCCCCGGAGATTCCGCAGTTCTTCATGCCGGCTCCAGCGGGGGCATCGGGCGTCTGGGTGCCGCATCTCTACGGGGCGGCCGACGTCGACTTTGTGGATGCCAGGCGCGGCGTGGATGAACGACGGTCTGTGCAGGTGGTGTTGCCGCTGACGACGCCTGCAGCGGTGGTGGATTGGGCGGAGGCGATCCCGAGTGATGTGTCGCCGCGTGCGCTTGTGGCGGAGGCGGGCGGCGCCGGGGCGTTTGTGCCTGTACCGGCGTCCCTGTTCACGGCAAAGGCGATCACAAAGTGGACGGCAGATCTGGACCGGTGGCTGGCGCGATCACAGCGGCTGGATCTGTTTCGCCACGCCGAAAGCGGCACGACCTCGCGTCCCGGCGAGGATGAACGCGCGTTTCGCATCCGCCTGGCGGAGGTCTTGCGCGGCACTCGTGACGCGGCGGTGGACAAGGTGCGGGCGAAATACGCATCAAAACTCGACACGGCAACCGAGAAGGTGCGTCGCATGGAACTCGCACTCGGCAAGGAGCAGCAGGATGTGTCGCACCATCGCGTGCAGGCGGGCCTGTCGACCGCGAGTTCAGTGGGGGCGGCGGTACTTGGGGCGATCTTCGGCCGGCGAGGCGGACTGACCGCCACGACGGTGGGCAAGGCGTCGACGGCAGCAAAGAGCTGGGCGCGCGGATCGAAAGAAGCGGAAGACGTGAAGCGCGCGGAGCAGAATCTGGCCGCCGCGCGGCAAGCGCTCGTGGATCTCCAGCAGGACATCGAGCGCCAGGTGCTCGATCTGCACGCCGTGACGACGGTGGACGTGCTGGAGACGGTGTCGATCGTACCGAAACGTGGTGGCGTCCACGTCACGTTGGTCGCGCTGGTCTGGGCCTAGCCGCCGCCCTGGCGCATGGCCGGGTTCGTGCGCAGGAGTTCGTCCATGACGTGCTGCTCTTCGAGGGCGGTGGGGGGCGCGAACGGTGTGCCGATCGCGCCGAGGTCCCTGGCCGGAGCAGCCGGCAGCACCGGGACAATCAACTCCGCGTTGGTATAGGCCCACACCGCGTAGGTGCCCAGGCCCAACCCGCTCAGCAGCAACAGCAGCAGCACGATCATGACGCCCCACCGGCGTCCTCTCGGCTGGGCGTCGTCGTGTCCAAAACTGACCGTCGGCTGGTACTCGTCACGGGGCGCGTGGGCCAGGTGGTCGTCGAGGTTCAACGGCAGCTCGTCCACGTTGACGGGCGGCGGCGCGGCGAGCGTTACCGGCTTGACGGGCGGCACATCGGCGTCCGCCTGCTGCGACGCGCGTTGCACAATCGCCGGCGTGATGGTCGTCGTGCCCTCGACGCGGCCGGCCTCAAGCGTGCGGTCACATAGCAGGTTGATACGCCGTGGCACTCCGCGCGTGAGCTCCGCGATCAGATTCACGGCGTCGGCGCGGAACTCGACGGTGTCCCGGCCGCCGGCGATCGTCAGGCGGTGCTGGATGTAGGCATCCACATCGGCGGGCGGCAGCGGACCCAGGACGGCGCGCCGCGACACCCGCTCGTCCAGCGCCCGCAACGCATCGGACGAGATCGCGGTGATCAGCCCGGGCTGCCCGACGAGCATGATCTGCAGCAGCCGCTGTCCGTCGAGTTCGTAGCCGCCGAGCACACGGATCTGGTCCAGCACTTTGGAGGAGAGGCTCTGCGCTTCATCGATGATGACGACCGCGTACGAGTTGAGCGCCACCAGTGATTTCAGGAAGCCTTCAAGCATGTCGAGCAGCTGCGGCAGATCGGCTCTGGCGAAGGCGCCTTTCCGGATTTCCTCGCGGCTGACAAGGCCGAAGTCGCGCAGGATGACCCGCAGCACTTCCGCATCCGTCATGTAGGGGTTGAGAATCAGCGCGGAGAACGTCCGCGGACCGAGCGTATCAATCACCGCCCGGCACAACGTGGTCTTGCCCATGCCGGTGTCGCCGGTGAGCAGCAACACTCCCTCGCGTCTCCGCAGGCCCATCAGCAATTCCTCGTAGGCCCGCCGATGGGCGTTACCCAGGAAGAGGAATCGTGGGTCCGTCGTCAGCGCAAACGGCTGCTCGCGAAGGCCATAAAACGCCTCGTAGAGCGGCTCGTCCGGCGCTACGGGCGTCAATGGCGGTTGCACAGGGCGATTATAGATGGCGGATTACCAGATTGTCGTGTAACTGGGGTGGATGACGGGAATCGAACCCGCAACAACCGGTGCCACAGACCGGTGCTCTGCCATTGAGCTACACCCACCACCCGGGGGAGACAGACAGTCTATCAAATGAGGCAATGAGGCAATGGGGCAATGGGGCATGGGGCAATGGGGCGACCTAGCGGGGGCCGCGGCCTCGGAGGCCGGTGCGCTCGGTGACCCAGGCACGGAAGTCGGTGGCCTGGTCGGGTGTCATCACGGCCGCGATGCGGTCGTGCAGGTCTGACTGCTCCTGAATAAACACGCGACGCGCGTCCTCCTGCATCTGCTGAAGGCGCGTTTCCTGCGCCTGAAGCAGCGTCAGGATCTCCGTTCGCTGTGCATCGGTCAGGTCGACCGCGCGTCCGAGGGCGTCCACATACTCTGCCGGCGGCGGCCCGAACATCGGCCCGCCCCGGCCCCGGCCCCCCGGACCCCTGGCCCCCGGGATCCCTGGACCCCGGGCCCCCTGGCCTCCCGGACCCCTGGATTCCTGGACCCTGGACCCTGGACCAATCTGATTGAGGACCGTCCGCTCGAGCACGATCCCTCCGAGCAGGCCGATCGTGAAGACGAGCGTCATGAACGTCGCGAGCCATACGCGGGGTGAGGGCATCTTCACAACCCGCCTCCCGTCGTGGTCGTCGTGAACGTGTCATCCGCCGTTGAGTTCAGCAGCAACGAGAGCAGGTCGGTCCCGGCAATCTCCCCGGTGACGAGTGCGGACGAGACCGGCTGCCCGGATTCAGTAACGTCAACCGTCGTGTCGACGGCCTCGGCATTGGTTCTCGCGACGCCGGCCACCACGATGGCGAGGGCCGCCACGACGGGTACAAGCCGCCACGTCCAGCGCCGGAAGTCGAGCGCATCCACCCAGGAGGTGCCGGTCGCACCGGCCTCTGCGCGCAAGGACGCCATGACACGCGCGCCCACCGGACGGGTCGCGGTTTCGGCGGCGAGCGCCGTCAGCGACACGCGCATTGCCCGCTGGTCGGCCAACGCCTCAGTGCAGGCCGCACACGTCGCGAGGTGGACATCCAGTGCCGCCCGCTCCGCGTCCGGCAGCGCACCGTCTGCGGCTCGCACCAACGCCGGAATGAAGTCGTCGCAGTGAGGGGTCATTTGTCGTTCTCCTGGCTCGTCACAATCTGCTTCAAGCGCTGACGTCCGCGGAAGATCCGCGATTCGACCGTGCCCATCGGAATCTGGAGGGCGTCGGCGATCTCGCGATACTCCAAGCCCTCGATGTCTCTGAGCAGCACGGCCTCCCGCCATTCATCAGGCAACTGGGCCAGGGCCCGACGCAGCTGGTCGTGCGCTACGATCCGCCGTTCCACCTGCTCGCCGCTGCCCACTTCCAAGTCCTCGCGGTCGCCGTCGGCGGCCTGGTCCTCGAGACGTTGCCGGCGTTTGTACAGATGGGTGCGCGCGGCGTTGGTGGCGATCTGATACAGCCATGTCTTGAACGAACTCTGCCCGCGAAAGTCCTTCAGGGCGTTGTAGGCCCGAATCAGCGCGTCCTGCGCCACGTCTTCGGCGTCGGCAGGATTTGACACCATGTGCATCAGATAACGCACCAGTGCCGCCTGATGCCGCTGCACGAGGTCGCCAAAGGCGTCCAAATCGCCCCTTCGGGCACGCGCCACGAGCTCAAGATCGGCATCCGCCATATGAGACTCGTGGCCTGCGGCCGTTATTCCCGGCCCCGGCGTAACGTTTGCGTGACGCTGCCGGCATCCACCCCATTCACTACGAGCGTGGCCCGGAGCAGATAGTCGCCCGGGCCCAAATCAGCCACTGGGACCTTTCCGCTGATGGCCCGTCTGGTGGGATCCGGGGACGTCAACACCCGCCCGTCGGCGGACGCAACGGCGGGTCCAGCCGGGGTGGTGAGCACGTCGAGCCGCGCGGTCAGCGTCTGACCGGCCTCGATCGCTCCGTAGACCTCGGCATACCACTCGATCCCGGGTGAATCAGCCGGTGGTTGAAGGACGGGCAAGAAGTTCTCCGGCCCCAGCCGGCCCACCATCAGTCCGCTCAGGCGGAACAGGCCCGCCGGCACCAATCGCACGTCAACGTCGACGTCGGCCGTTCCCCGCCGGCCCGACAGTTCAGAGGCCGCCCACCGCAGCCGGTACGGCCCTTCCGGCGCCAACACGCCGGCGACGATCGGGCGACTGGCGACGGCGTCGCGTTCTTCAGTCCACTGCGCCACCATCCGGCCATCCGGCGTGATCAGCGCAAACTCGGCCCAGGCCAGCGGCCGTTCGTTCTCGATCGTCTCGGCCACGATCAACAGGCGGATGCTCGACCGGTCCGTGTGGAGCACCGGATACGCTGCGACACGCATCGGCAGGTCAGTGAAAGGTCGTGTGCGCCGCAGCATGTCGGTGAGCGAGACGAGGCGCTCGGTCGTGTTGGCCGGCACAAACGCAAACGGCGCGCCGCGGACGACCATGCCCGAGCGCGACGTGGTGATCAATGCACGGGAGACCACACCCGAATCGAGCTTCGTGTCGGGTGCCAGCGTGACCTCCACGCGTGCCCGTTCCCGCGCGACAATCTCGGACCACTCGCCGGTAATCACCAGGCCGCCAGTGCCGGCCGCCAGCGCGTGCACGCCGTTGGCGGGTGGGACCGTTGTGGTGCCGGGCGTGACGACGTAGAGCGCGACGCGATGCTGCGCCACGGCTTCGCCCAGCGTGAGAATCAACTGACGCAGGTCGCCCGTGACGGTGAATGGCTCGGTGATGAGCACGAGGGTCTTGACGCCCGGTTCCCCGCCGAGCATCACGGTCGCCCGCGTGAGGGCGGCCAGCATCGCCTCAACAGTCGTTTCGTCCTGACGGGCAGTGCGCGGGGCTCCGGTATGCAGCGTGAGCGCCGCGGCCGCGTCGACAATCCGTGCGTGCGCCGTGGTGAAATCCACGGGCCGCACGTCCGTGCTCATCGGAATAAGCGCCACTCGATCGGTGGGCGACAGGCCCGCAGTCAGTGTCGTCAGGCCGGCCGTGATGGCCGCACCGCGGGCTGGCGTCAGGCGCGCGACGTCCACGAGGACGGCGGTCGTGCGACCGTCGATGCCAACGTTGGTGCCGTACGGAATCGGGAGGCCTGCTCGAACGGTGGGTGGTTCGGGCGCAGCGACTCGCACATTCGTCACGGTCTGCGGCCGGCCACCGATGCGAATGATCAGGTCGGATGGCTGCAGGTTGGCGACCGGACGCCCGTCGGCGCCGGTGACCACGAGATCGAGCGTGGTGGCGACGGATGTCTGGCCTGCGGCGTGAGGCCGCGCGGCTGGGAAAGAAGCCAGCGCCAGGAGCGGGAGGGCGATGAGGCCGGCGAACCGCATGTCGAGGGCATTGTAGTCCGCGCTACCTGGAGGCGGCCAACAACTCCAGCAAGGCGAGGGGATCCACACGCGCGCCGTTGAGGCGCACGGTCCAGTGCAGGTGCGGGCCGGTGACGCGTCCGGTGGCACCGACGCGCCCGACAATCGCGCCGGCGTCCACCCGGTCGCCGGCGCCGGCGGTGATCTTCGAGAAATGCGCGAAGAACGAAAAAATGCCGAGTCCGTGGTCGATCACCACGCTGCCTCCGCTGAAGTAGAGGTCTTTCGCCAGCACGACCGTGCCGGCTGCCGGTGCGCGGACGGGGGTGCCGGTCGGACTCAGAAAATCAGCGCCGCTGTGCGCGCCGCGTGGTTCTCCGTTGAAGATGCTGCGCGTGCCAAACGCGGAGTTGGCGCGATGGGGCACCGGCGCGGTGAAGGTCAGCGCGGCGACGGCCGGCTCAGTGGGCACGGCGCTCCACAACGCGGCCATCTCTTTCGACTCGGCGGCGATGCGTTCCGCCATCGCGGCCGGGGCGTTCACGAAGTCGGGGTCGACCCTCAGGCGCCGCGTTCGGAATGCCTTCGCAGTGACAACCAGGTCGTGGACGGCCGTGGCGGGCCCGGTCGGCGAGTCGGCGTCAATCTGCACGCGGTGGGTGCCGAGCGGCACATCGAGGTCGATGCCCACCAGCAGTCGCCACGTGTCGCCGATGCGGACAGCCGGCACGTCACGGTCAAACGCGCGCCCACGCACGGTCGTGACCGGCGCGTCAGCGGTGACCGTCACCACCACAACTTCGCCCTGATGCAGGCCGCGCGCGTTGACGCTGACGGTGAGGGTTGGCGCCGGCGGCGGCGTGGCACACGCCGCCACGGCGACGACGGCAAGAAGCGTGCGCAGGAGGAGGGCCATACGTGACTGTACAATGGCGGCACGCGCCCGTAGCTCAGCTGGATAGAGCACCGGCCTTCTAAGCCGGGGGTCGCAGGTTCGAGTCCTGCCGGGCGCGCCATCGCGCACCAGGCGCTCGCGACGCTCGCGGATTCGGCTGGCTGCGCCGGGCGCTGGCGTCCTGGCCGGCGTTGACGTTGACTATGAAATATGGTCAAGTGACTATTAATCATGGTCAACATGTCCAGCCCCTTCGGAGGGCAGACGCGCACACGGGTGCTGCTGGCCCTCGCACTGCTGACCCAGAGTTACCCGCGCGAACTCGCGCGGCTGCTCGAGGTTCCCGTTGCCGGCGTGCAGGCAGCGTTGCGGGGGCTCGAGCGGGACGGACTTGTGGCTGGGCGCCTCGTCGGCCGGACCCGTCTGTACGACCTGAATCCCCGGTACTTCGCCCGTGATGAGTTGCGGCAGTATCTCGTGCGTTTGTGTCAGGGCGCGCCGGATCTGAACGCAGCCGTCACCGCGTTGCGACGCCGGCCGCGCCGGGATGGGAAACCGCTCTGAGTCTGACACGCAGATCCTCGCTGGCCGAAGTCGCGGCGGCCGTGGCAGGCGCGCTGCGCGACGCAGGCATTGACGCCGTGCTCACCGGCGGCGCCTGCGCGACGGTCTATTCGGCCGGCGCGTATCAATCTCACGACCTTGACTTCATCGTCCGCAGGGGAGGCACGCGGGCCACGCTTGACGCTGCCATGGCCACCGTCGGGCTCGTGCGTGATGGGGACCGCTACGTCCATGCGCGCACACCGTTCTTCGTCGAGTTTCCGAGAGGTCCGCTGGCGATTGGTGATGACCTGCGGATCACGCCGGTCGTGCTGCGCGTCGGGGGCGGGCGGGTAACGATGCTGTCGGCGACCGATGCCTGCCGCGACCGCCTTGCGGCGTTTTATCACTGGTCGGATCGCCAGAGCCTCCATGTGGCACTGGCGATTGCCGGGCGGAACCGCATCTCCCTTCCAGCCGTGCGCCGATGGAGTGCCGCGGAAGGCTTCTCCGACGCCTTCGACGAATTCGCGCGCCTGCTCAAACAGCAGAGCCGGGACTGAACGCGGTATTCTGGCGACTCCCCATGTACCCCCTTGTCGCCGTCGTGATGTGTCCATGTGGCGAAGCGGTTCGCGACCGAGATTCGGCGCGTCGGCGCCAGGCCCGCGCTCTACATGGTGTGGCCGGCAGAAGCGCGAGCCGGTGACTTCGACGACGTGCGCGAAGCCTGGCGTGCTGCGTGGCGCCGCGAGCCCGACCTCGCCCTTTACTCGTTTGAACGTAGGGCCCGCTGAACTGTAGCGGGCCGAGCAATGGCGCGCTCAAGACCAGCGCGCCCTATGCAGATGGCACGCTACAACCCAGCGCGCCCTACGTACGGAGCTTCACGAGCCGTGCGGATTTCGTCGGGTGTGCGCGCGACGAAGTTCCACCACATGAGGATCGATTCGCCGAACGGCGCACCGCCGATGAGCAGGCGCTGTTCGAGCGGCTGGCCCTCAAGCGTCACGTCGCCGTCAGGCACGAGCAGCGCGTGTTCAAACGCCGGGTCGAGCGGCAGCGCCAGGTCATGGCCCGGGTGCACTCAGAGCTCCGCCGTCGCGCATCAATCGACCAGGCAAACACATGCACGAGTCCCGCCGGGGATTTGGTCATGGGCGCTTCCGCGATGTGTTGAAACGCCGGCGCGCCGTGCCGTCGTGGTTCCGGCAGCGCCGCCCACGACTGTACGCCGTTGAGTTTCCCGGTGTGGTCACGAGGCGTTCGTGACATTCACGCCACCCGGCCGAAGCACCGCCTGCGACTGCAGGCTGTCGTCATGGGCGATTTCGCCGTCGAGGAGCCAGGACGCGGGTTCCGGATGCTCATGGGATGGGTTTGATTGTACGCTTGCAGCCTCCGGAGGCCACGAATTCGATGACGCGAAGACTTGCCACCCTTGTTCTTGCCGTCGCCATTGCCGTGACGGCATCTGCTGCAGCGCAGCCATCGAACGTTCATGCACTCGTCGGCGCGTCGATGATCGACACGTCACTCGGCATGGTCCTTCCTCCAGCGACCATCGTCATCCGCGACGGACGAATCGAGGCCTTCGGTTCAACAGACGTCGTCCGCGTGCCTGCAGGCGCAACCCGCACCGACCTGACCGGCAAGTTCCTGATGCAGGGACTGATATCGGCGCATGTGCACGTGTCGGACGTGAATGGCCTTGGGCCGCGCGCCTACACCGACGAAAATACGCATCGCCAGCTCGCGGTGTTCGCGCGATACGGAATCACCTCAGTCCTGAGTCTCGGCGGAGAACTTCCGCCCGCGTTTGCCGCGCGAGACGCCCAGTCGAAAGCCATGCCACTCAATCGCGCCCGCATCTTCGTGTCGGGTGATGTGCTGAATCCCAGGACGCCGGCAGAGGCGCGTACGGAGGTGGCGCGAGTCGCCGCACTCGGTCCCGACTGGATCAAGATCCGCGTGGACGACAACCTCGGCACCAGCGCGAAGATGGCGCCCGACGTGTTTCAGGCGGTCATCACCGAGGCCCACGCGCGTGGTCTGAAGGTGGCCGCGCACATCTTTTACCTCGACGATGCGAAGGCGCTGTTGCGGGCGGGAGTGGACATGATTGCCCACTCGGTGCGGGACCGCGAGATCGACGAGGAGTTCATCGCCTTGATGAAGGCGCGGTCGGTGCCGTATTGCCCGACGCTCACGCGTGAAGTCTCGACGTTTGTCTACGAGTCAACGCCCGCGTTTTTCTCCGATCCGTTCTTTCTGCGGGAAGCCGACCCGGCGGTGGTGGAGCGCCTCAAGGAGCCGGCTCGCCAGCGCGCGATGGAGCAGTCAAAGGCAGCGCAAACCTACAAGGCGCAGTTGCCCGTGGCGCTCAGGAATCTGAAGCGCGCTGCCGACGCCGGAGTGCTCATCGCGATGGGCACCGATGCGGGCCCGTTCCCGGAACGGTTCCAGGGTTACTTCGAGCACATGGAGATGGCGATGATGGCCGAGGCCGGGCTGACACCGGCCCAGGTGCTTCGATCAGCCACTGTGCACGCCGCACAGGCGGCCGGACTGAAGGACGTTGGTGTGATCACGGCCGGCGCCTGGGCCGACCTGGTGGTGTTCGATCGCGATCCACTCAAGAACATCCGCAACACATCGTCGATTCACGGTGTGTGGGTGGCCGGCAACCGCGTGCCGGCCCGTTAGCACGCAGGGCACGCTGGTGTGCAGCGTGCCAGGACGGCCCGCTCAAGTTCAGCGGGCCCTACGTACGCGGTGCCAGGACGGCCCGCTCAAGTTCAGCGGGCCCTACGTACGCGGTGCCAGGACGGCCCGCTCAAGTTCAGCGGGCCCTACGTACGCGGGTGGCGCGCTCCAGTGGAGCGCGCCCTGCGAGGAGGGGCTACACGTAGTGCAGCCAGCCATCGGACCGCGTGTGGCGCCCGCGCACGGCTGACTGATACGCCTCGCGAAGGGCCATCGTGATCGGGCCCGTCTGGCCGGAGCCGATCGGCCGGCGGTCGATTTCGCGGATCCCGACGATCTCCGCCGCCGTGCCGCAGACGAACGCTTCGTCGGCAACGTAGAGATGGTCGCGCGTGAGCCGCGCTTCCTGCACCGTGAACCCGAGATCGGCGGCCAGGTCGGCCACCGTCGCCCGGGTGATGCCTTCGAGGATCGCATCCACCGGTGGGGTGACCAGTGTGTTGCCTCGCACCAGATACAGATTCGCGCCGGTGCATTCGGTGACGTACCCCTCGGCGTCGAGCAGAATCGCTTCGTCCACACCCTGCCGATGGGCGTCGGTCTTGGCCAGATAGGAGTTCACGTAATTGCCGCTGATCTTCGCCTTGGTCATCATCGCGCCGGGATGATGGCGCGGATAACTCGACACACACGCGCGCAGGCCCTCATTCGGCGAACGTTGTCCGAGGTACACCGATTCCTGCCAGACCGCGACCGCCACGTGTGGCTTGCCCGTGTCGAGCGTGAGATTCCATCCGCCGTCGGCCAGCCACACCAGCGGCCGGATGTAGCAGTCGCCGTACCCGTTCTCACGGACTGTGGCCGACACAGCCTCGGTCAGTTCATCCAGGGAATAGGGGAGACTCAGGAATCCGAGGATCTTGCACGAGTGCTCGAACCGCAGGAGGTGTTCGCGCAGCCGGAACACGGCGAGCCCCTTGTCTGCCTTGTAGGCACGAATCCCTTCGAACACGGCGATGCCGTAGTGAAACCCGGCGGTCAGGAACGGAATGGTCGCCTGCTCGGTCGGCACCATGCGCCCGTTCATCCACGTAAATCGGCTATCCATGGGGCGCTAGTGTACTGCCAAGCTGAGGTATCCTTGCCGCGGAGGTTCGCTATGTCCCCGCGTCGTTCCCTGGTCGTCAGCGCGATCGCGCTGAGCCTCTTGGTGCCCTCATCCGCCTTGGCCCAGGGCCGTGGCGGCGGTGGAGGAGCCGCCCCCACACCTCCTCCGGGACCACCCCGTTTTGAATACGTCGGCCCGACCAATGCCGGCCGCATCGCCGCGGCCGCGGGCGTCGTCGGCAAACCCGGCGTGTACTTTGCCGGCGCGGCTTCCGGCGGTGTGTGGAAAACCACCGACGGCGGCGGCACCTGGAAGCCGACGTTCGACAACGAAACGTCACAAGCGATCGGCGCCCTCGCGATTGCCCAGTCCAATCCGAACGTGGTGTGGGCAGGCACCGGCGAAGCCTGGGCCGTTCGCGACATGGACATGATGGGCGACGGCATCTACAAGTCCACCGACGCGGGTGAAACATGGACGCGCATGGGGCTTCAGGAGACCGGTCGCATCGGCACGATCGTCGTGCACCCCACGAACGAGAATATTGTGCTCGTGTGCGCGCTTGGCCGCGCAACCGGGCCGCAGAAGGAGCGCGGTGTCTTCCGCACGGAAGATGGCGGCCGCACCTGGCAGCACGTGTTGTTTGTGAATGAGGACACCGGCTGCTCCGGACTGCAGATGTCGGTGCAGGACCCGAATGTCGTCATCGCGAGCACGTGGGAGATCTACCTCCAGACCCACATCCTCGAAAGCGGCGGCATGGGCAGCGGGATCTACATCTCGCGCGACAACGGCAAGACGTTCGCGAAGGTCACGCATCCCGGATTGCCGACATCGCCCTACGGCAAAACAGACGTCGCCATCGCGCCGTCCAACGGCAATCGCATGTATGCGCTGATTCAGACCGGCGCCGACGGCGTCAAAGGCCTCAAGTCGGAAGCGCAGGGTTCGTTGTGGCGATCAGACGATGGCGGGCGGGTGTGGCAGAACGTGAGCTGGGATCGGCGGCTGATCGGGCGGGCCGGGTACTACATCCGCATTCGTGTCTCGCCTGATGATCCGGACCACCTCATGATTGCGAACAGCACATTGTGGCGATCACGTGACGGCGGAAAAGTCTGGGTGAGCGGCGGCGGTGGCTGCGGTGACTGTCATGACATCTGGTGGGATACCACCCGCGACATGGCCGGCCACTACATCGTCACCGGCGATGGCGGGATGGGCATCTATGGCTCGCCGTTGAACCCCACCGGGAATACCAGTGTGTCGTTGCCGATTGGGCAGATGTATCGCGTGACGATCGACCAACGCAGCCCCTACTGGGTGTATGGCAGCCGCCAGGACAACGGCAGCATGCGTATTGCGAGTAGTCGGCCGATTGTGCCGGAGAATGTGCCATCGTATGCGCCGCCACCTTCTCCTGTAGCAGCAGCCGGTCGCGGGGCAGGCGGTGGCCGCGGTGGTGGCGGCGGTGGTCGCGGCGGCGGTGCCGCCGCAGCGCCAGCACAGCCACAGGAGTCGATGCCCTCGTGTGAATCCGGGTACACGTATCCGGAGCCGAACAACCACCGGTTCGTGTTCGGCACGTGTTACGCCGCGCACGTCGCGACGTTCGACGAAGTGACGGGCCTGCGGCGCTCAATCAGCCCCTGGATGCATACGCTCGATCACGATCCGGTCGGCCTGAAATACCGCTGTCAGTGGTCGCCGCCGCTGGCGATCGACTGGTTCGACAACTCGGTCTACTTCGGCTGTCAGGTTGTCTTCCGCACACGCAACCGCGGCCAGTCGTGGGAGGTCATCAGTCCGGACCTCTCGACTGGTGATCCCAGCCGCATCCGTTTCTCGGGTGGTGTGGTAGGTGACAATCTCGGCCAGTTTTATGGCGCGACGATCGCCGCCATTGCGCCGTCGCGCACGCAGAAGGGCGTGTTGTGGGTCGGTACAAACGACGGCAAGGTCTGGATTTCCCGCAACGAAGGGAAAGACTGGACCGACCTGACGAAGAACATCCAGATGCCGCCGTGGGGGCTCATCCGCCGTATC
>Ga0222714_10000541_pt1 | contig 43317 bp, 40 predicted proteins | sample C33_3DmetaG_FD_165048 | JGI IMG/M metagenome (GOLD analysis project Ga0222714, IMG submission 165048) | Estuarine water microbial communities from San Francisco Bay, California, United States - C33_3D | ecosystem: Environmental > Aquatic > Marine > Unclassified | place: USA: California...
ATTAGGCTTAAAAAAATTAATAATATATATTAAAAACAATTAGATATAATAACTAATTAAAGTTATTTATAAATATATTTTTAGCGCTCTAGTGTTGGTATCAATGCTGAATATTTAAGATAGGCAGGGAAGGGAACCCTTCGAGGATAGAAACACAGGAAAATACGGCATCAAAGATTTTTCATTCAATTATTGGTATTCAAGTCATGATTCATATCGAGGGCAGGTTGAGCTGCTCTTGGTTTGCCAACAACAACAGCGGGGATGCCAGCTACAGTGGTATGGGGGGCGACATCTTTAAGGACGACGCTGCCTGCTCCTACTTTTGCCCCTTCGCCTACAGTCACATTGCCGATAATCTGAGCACCGGAGCCAATTAAGACGCCTGAACGGATTTTAGGATGTCTATCGCCGCTCTCATTGCCAGTACCGCCTAGCGTTACACCCTGCATAATGGAGATATTGTCATCAAGCACGCAGGTTTCTCCTATAACGATACCGGTTGCATGGTCTACCATGATGCCAGAGCCGATCTTGGCAGCAGGATGTATATCTACAGCAAAGACCTGGGAACTTAAGCTTTGCAGGTAAAGAGCAAGGTTTTCACGCTGCTGTCGCCACAGCCAGTTAGCGACACGGTAGGTCTGAACGGCCTGAAACCCCTTAAAATACAACATAATATCGGCGTGAGATCTGACGGCGGGGTCACGTTGTTTGGTTGCAACAAGGTCGTTTTTTACTGAATTAATCAGAGAGCTATCTTGCAGAAAAGCCTCAAGCATAAGCTGCTTGATTGTGCTAACAGGAACATCATCTGAGGCAAGCTTGCTGGCGAGTAAATCGCTCATGGCTGATTCCAGACTATCATGTTGATGCACGCGCTTACTAAAAAAGCTGGCAAGCACCGGTTCATGCATGATTTGTTCATTTATTTCAGCTTTAATGGCAGACCAGATTTTTTCTGGCATAAGATCACCTTTTCAAATAGACCTACTAAGGAGGGGTTGCGATTCTATATTATGTAGTAAAGGCTCGCAATTAAGGGATGCTGGTTTTGTTGAAGTAGAGCTGTTATCTTCCGCCCAAAATCAGGGCGCTTATTATTGGTTATAACCAAAGCAATTATTGAGGAACTATGAAAGCCAAAAATGTTGCGGTATTGGGAGGTGGTAGTTTCGGTACCGTTATTGCCAACATTATAGCTCAAAACGGACATAACACTTTGTTATGGATGCGGGATGCTGAGCAGGTTGAAACGTTAAACCGGGATCGAGAGAATCTCAGCTATCTACCGGGCTTTACCCTGCACGACAAAATCAAGGCCATCGAGAATCTGGAAATGGCAGTTGCAGAAGCTGATATGGTTTTTGTAGCCGTGCCAAGCTCAGGGTTTCGAAAGGTTGTCAGGCGCATGCAGCCTTTTGTCAAAGATGGCGTCATTCTGGTAAGCCTAACCAAAGGTATTGAACCTGAGTCCTTCAATTTAATGAGTCAGATTCTCATAGAAGAAGTTCCCAATGCCAAGGTTGCAGTCGTTAGTGGCCCAAATCTGGCAAAAGAAATCGCCAGCTCGACCCCAACCGGGACAGTGGTTGCAAGCACTGATGCAAAAGTTAGAACATTAGTACAAAAAACGCTTAGATCCTTAACCTTTCGTGTATATGCCAATGACGATATGCTTGGTGTAGAGTTAGGTGGATCCTTAAAAAATATTTACGCTATTTTGGCAGGAATGGCTGAATCCAGAGGCATGGGGCATAACACAAACTCCATGTTAATTACTCGTAGCCTGACTGAAATGGCTCGTTTTGGGTTAGCCTTGGGCGCTGATCCGATGACATTTTTGGGTTTATCCGGCGTAGGAGATTTAATCGTAACCTGCTCTACGCCACTGAGTAGAAATTTTCGTGTTGGTAAAGCTTTAGGGGAGGGTAAAAGTATTGAAGAGGCTCTTGCGGAATTGGATCAGGTCGCTGAGGGTGTTAATACTTTGAAGCAGGTGGCTCAGAAAGCTAAAAGCTTGAATATAGAAATGCCCCTTGCCCAGGGTCTTTATGAAATTATCTATAACAATCAGGACATAAAACTTATAATAAGCTCTCTGTTGCTAGAAGAAAGAGGTTTGGATGTTGAGTTTGTGGCTGGTAAGGCTAAAAGACTTTCTCAATAAATGGTAAAAGAATATGCTTCTAGCTAAGGCGGCTTTCACACTCTAATGTTTGACGGGAGAATACGATGAATGAACAAGGCGAACAAATCAAAAAGAATTTTCTCCAGCAATGGATCCGACTTGCTTTTGTTGTGCTATACATCATTGTGTTTGGATTGTTATGGCGGTTTATAGCTATCTTGCTGCTGGTGGTCATAATTCTGCAATCTTTACATAGAGTGATTGCCGCAGAAAACAACAGTAACTTACTCACCTTTAGCGAAGGACTGGGTAATTTTTTATTAAAAGTTCTCCAGTATGTTTTATATTTAAGCGATGATAAACCTATTGATTTTGATGCTTTTTTCAGTCAGAAGAACAAAAATCCAGAATCAGCAGCAGAAGAACCCACCCAGCCCAAAGCTAATGTTGCCGGTAAAAATGTGACTGCTGAATCTGAGGCAGTAAGCAAAACAGCCAATATGGCCAATGAGACTGATGCTGTAAATACTCAAAAAGCTTCTGCTTCTGAAGATGACGTCTTCGCTGATATTAGTTTTACTGAAAAAACAGATGATTCTGCCGAATCAGCTGATAAATATTCAAACGAAGATGCTCAGTCTAAAAAACCGGATTAAAATTTATTTAACGGATTAATTCACAGAGCTTTATATTAGCCATGAATATTTATCTGTTGCGTCATGGCCAGGCTGTACAAGCGGCAGAAAGAGATTCATTGCGCAGCTTAACACCTTTAGGTGCTCAAGATATTGAACTTCTTGCCAGAACCTTTGTGGCGAGGGGGCATAAAATTGATCGCTGCTTCGCCAGCCCTTACCTGAGAGCCCAGCAGACTGCAGAAATATTTAAAAAAAACTCGGAACTGACCTTTGCGATTGAAAGCAGCCTTTTGCTTAGGCCAGATAACAATCCAGTCAGTCTGCTTCGTTTACTTGAAGACGTTGAAGAAACCGACAAGGAATCTGATATTTTGCTGGTTGGGCATAATCCCTTTCTATCAGAGCTTTATGCAATGCTAACCCAGGCTAATCAAGTCAATGGAATTAAAGTGCTTGCTGCAGGTGAGCTGTGTGGTATTCATTTTGGTATGCTTGGCTTGGGATTAGGTAGCGATATGCTAAATATTCCACCATCTAGGAAATAGAATTCAACCCTTAATTTATTAAAGACAGGAATTCAGTGCGTGTGCTTTGTCTATCTCTGAAAGCCCCTAGCATACAAGATGTTATCATGACCGAATTTTGCTTTTCAACTCCTCGCATCATCATGCACATGTGCTGTGATTCAATAATTACACCTACCCCTAGAGCATCAGTAATATCCAGAATGCTTTCAGCAATTTGCTGGGTGAGGTGTTCTTGGATTTGCAGACGCCGAGCAAACATATCGACGATACGGGCAACCTTCGAAAGGCCTATAACTTTATTATCTGGCAGGTATGCCACGTGACATTTCCCAATGAAAGGTAAAAGGTGGTGTTCACACAAAGAATATAACTCGATATTTTTCACAATTACCATTTCATTAGAGCTGGTTGGAAAAAGGGCCTCATTAACGATTTTATCAATGTTTTCGTGGTAACCCTTGGTAAGGAATTCCATAGCCTTTGCTGCCCTTGCAGGCGTATCCACTAAGCCAGGCCGATTAAGATCCTCGCCAAGCTCTTCAATAATTTTGCGATATGCTTTTTCCAGTTCAGTATTCATAGGCTTTAAGCTTCATTCTGAGTAAACTGCGCACCCTACCTGAATGCATTTCTAAGGTAAAGATTTTCTATGCTTTTTAATACGAAGCAAACATTAAAACAGATCGTCACTATTGCAAGCAAAGAACTAGACCATGCCGACTTGTTCTTTGGGCATGGCACGGATAATGCCTGGGACGAAGCCTGCTGGTTGGTAGAAACCATAGTTAAGGCTAATGGTACAGAGAAGATTGAAGCAGAGATGACCGTGGATGATGAAGTTTTACGCCAACTACAAATGACGCTCGATAAGAGAATAAAAGAGAAAGTTCCACTTGCTTATTTACTTAATGAAGCGTGGTTCGCTGGCCAGCCGTATTACGTGAATGACAAGGTTATCATTCCACGCTCACCAATTGCCGAGCTGATAAAAAACCGTTTTATGCCTCTGTTAAAGTGCGATCCCGGACTCATTTTAGATTTGTGTTGTGGTAGTGGTTGCATTGGGCTAGCCAGTTTAATGGAATTCCCCAATGCCAAAGTTGTACTTGCTGATCTGTCTGAAGAGGCTTTGCAGGTAGCCAGTGTTAACGCCGAAAAGCATCATCTAGGCCATCGAAGCATTATAAGGCATAGTGATCTCTTTAATAGTCTAGAAGATATGAAGGGCTCCTTTGATTTGATTATATGCAATCCTCCATATGTCGGAGAAACGGAATACAAGAGTTTGCCAGCAGAATACAAGCATGAACCTGCGATCGCCTTACTATCAGAGCAAAATGGACTGAAATTACCAATCGATATTCTAAGAAGTTCTGCTGATTACCTTTCAACAAATGGCATTTTAATTCTTGAAGTCGGGAATAGCTGGGCGCTTTTAATGGATTCATATCCAGATGCCCCATTTCTTTGGCTTGATTTTGAGCGTGGAGGGGAAGGTGTGCTAGCTTTAAGTTATCAGCAGTTACGCAAATATAAGTTCTAGGTGAATTAGAAAGCTTCAGGGGCTAATCTATTGTAAGGGGTAAATATTGAGGGCGAAATGGATTGCAGACAGGCAGTCAAGTAAAACCCTAGAATAAGAGACTTTGTTGTGTCGATACTCTATAATACCGCGCCTTTAATTAGTCCGTAAGCCTTTCATTTCGGGATTAAAATAGCATGTCAGGAAATACCATTGGCAAACTTTTTGCAGTTACAAGCTTTGGCGAAAGCCATGGGCCTGCCTTGGGCTGCATTGTCGATGGTTGTCCTCCGGGCCTTGCGTTGAGCGAAGCTGATATCCAGACTGATTTAGATCGTCGCAAGCCGGGGACCTCCCGTTTTACTACCCAACGTAAGGAAGCAGATCAGGTCAAAATTTTGTCAGGCGTGTTTGAGGGTAAAACTACCGGCGCGCCAATCGGCATGCTGATTGAAAACACTGATCAGAAAAGTAAAGACTATAGCAATATAAAAGATATATTTCGGCCAGCCCATGCAGATTATACTTATGCCCAGAAATACGGTATTCGTGATTACAGGGGTGGAGGACGTTCATCGGCGAGAGAGACGGCTATGAGAGTTGCTGCCGGAGCCATAGCCAAAAAGTATCTGGCAGAACGGCATGGGGTATTAGTTCGGGGATATTTGTCTCAGCTAGGCCCAATCAAGGCCGAAAAGCTCGATTGGGACGAAGTCCATAACAATCCCTTTTTCTGCCCCGATGCATCCAAAGTGCCAGAGTTGGAAGATTATATGAGCAAACTTTCCAAGGAAGGGAACTCTATTGGCGCTAAAATAACAGTTGTTGCCAGTTCTGTGCCGGTTGGTTTGGGTGAGCCGGTTTTTGATCGTTTAGATGCTGAGATTGCCCATGGTTTGATGAGTATTAATGCTGTAAAAGGGGTGGAAATAGGCGCTGGTTTTTCTTCAGTTGAGCAAAAAGGGACAGAACATCGAGATTTAATGCGTCCTCAGGGTTTCGTATCCAACAATGCCGGAGGTATTGTTGGGGGTATTTCCACAGGGCAGGACATAATAGCCCACCTTGCGCTAAAGCCGACCTCAAGCATACGTATTCCTGGTGATACGATAGATATTAATGGCAAGCCTGCTGAAGTGGTGACCACTGGAAGGCATGATCCTTGTGTTGGTATAAGGGCTACTCCCATCGCCGAAGCGATGCTTGCAATAACGCTGATGGATCATCTATTGCGGCATCGTGCTCAAAATAGTGATGTGGAGTCTAAAACCCCCATATTGCCAGCAAGTATTTAATTAAACCGCCTAAAGTAAATAAATAGGTAAACTGATAGTAAATTTGGATAAGACTCTTATGACTGGAAAAACGCTTTACGATAAATTATGGGAAAGTCATCTTGTAAAAGATCTGGATGACGGTAACTCATTGATTTATATAGATTTGCAATACATTCACGAGGTAACTTCTCCTCAAGCCTTTGAGGGCTTGCGCCTGGCAAAACGAAGCCCCTGGCGGTCTGAAGCTAATATGGCCACGCCTGACCACAATGTCCCTACCACGACATCTGAGCGTGCACAGGGAGTCGAGGGTATTTTGGACCCAGTGTCTAAGATTCAAGTCAAATCCCTGGACGCAAATTGCACGGAATTTGGCATTAATGAATTCACTATTGACGACCCGCGACATGGCATTGTGCATGTTATTGGTCCAGAGCAGGGTAGAACCCAGCCGGGAATGACCATAGTTTGTGGTGATTCACATACATCAACACACGGGGCCTTAGGTGCATTGGCTCATGGCATTGGAACCTCCGAAGTAGAGCACGTACTTGCGACTCAATGCCTGCAGCAAAGTAAAGCCAAAAACATGTTAATTAAAGTAAATGGCGAACTAGGACGAGGTGTTACAGCGAAAGATCTGGTGCTGGCAGTTATAGGCAAAATAGGTACAGCAGGTGGAACCGGGTATACGATTGAGTTTGGTGGCGATGCAATCAAAGCGCTATCCATTGAAGGCCGCATGACAGTTTGCAATATGGCCATCGAAGCGGGGGCCAGGGCTGGTATCGTCGCAGTTGATGACAAGACTATTGAGTATCTTAAAGGCCGGCCATTTTCACCAAGTGCTGAATTATGGGATCAGGCAGAAGCTGCCTGGCGTGAGCTGCATAGTGATGACGATGCGTATTTCGATAAAATAATTGAGCTGGAGGCAATTGATATTGAACCCCAGGTAAGTTGGGGCACTTCACCCGAAATGGTTGCTGCAATCAGCAAGAACATTCCGGACCCAGCACAAATGGAAAATGATGCGAAGCGTGGTAACTATCAGCAAGCATTAGCTTATATGGGTTTGGAAGCAAATACTCCTATACAGGATATTAAAATCGATCGTGTATTTATTGGTTCTTGTACAAATTCACGCATAGAAGATTTAAGAGCCGCTGCAGCCGTGGTCAAAGGACATAAAGTGGCTGAAAGTATCAAAGAGGCTATAGTTGTCCCCGGTTCTGGTCTGGTGAAAGCACAGGCTGAGCAAGAGGGTCTTGATAAAATATTTACTGAGGCCGGCCTGCAATGGCGAGAACCCGGCTGTTCTATGTGTCTGGCGATGAATGCGGATCAATTAGGCGAGGAAGAACATTGTGCATCTACGTCAAACCGGAATTTTGAAGGACGTCAGGGTTTTGGCGGGCGAACTCACTTAGTTAGCCCTGCAATGGCGGCGGCCGCAGCGGTAGCCGGCCATTTTGTTGATGTACGTGATTGGACATAAGGAAGGACGGCGATTATGAAAAAGTTTATCAAGGAAAAAGGCATAGTCATTCCATTGGATAGAGCCAATGTGGATACAGACTACATTATTCCCAAGCAATTCCTGAAATCTATAAAGCGTACGGGCTTTGGTAAGAATCTGTTTGATGAAGCTCGTTATCTGGATAAAGGCTTGCCTGATCAGGATTGTAGCAGTCGTCCAATAAATCCTGATTTTGTTCTGAATCAGGCTCGATATGCTGGCGGAAGCATACTGTTGGCTAGAGAAAATTTTGGCTGTGGTTCCAGCCGTGAGCATGCTCCCTGGGCTCTTGAAGATTATGGTATACGCTGCATTATTGCGCCGAGTTTTGCTGATATATTCTTCAATAACTGCTTTAAGAATGGGTTATTACCTATTGTTTTAGATAATAAAATTGTAAATAGCTTGTTTGAAGAAACAGTTCCCAATGAAGGTTATGAGCTGGAAGTAGATTTAACAGAGCAAACAATTTTAAAAGCGGATGGCTCAGTGATTAAATTTGAAATAGACTGTGCCAGAAAAAAAAGTCTTCTCAACGGTCTTGATGACATTAGCCTGACTTTGCTGCATGCTGATGACATTAAGAACTTTGAAGAGCGCTGGAAACAGAAGTCTCCCTGGCTTTTTACTTAATTAGCTGAATAATTTGATTAAATCACTGCCGGGACTTGCTTCCGGTACTTTTCGTGCAATTGGAGTGTAATAGAAAATAATGAGCGGAAAATATAATGTGGCAATAGTAGGTGCTACCGGAGCCGTTGGACGGGTATTAATTAATATTTTGGAGCAACGAAAATTTCCGGTAAATAACCTGTACTTGCTTGCAAGTGAACGTAGCGCTGGAGAAACATTAAGCTTTAATAAGAAGCAGTATACTGTTGAAAATATTAAAGAATTTGATTTCTCAAAGGCTCAGATCGGGTTGTTTTCTGCAGGAGCATCTGTGTCTGCAGAATATGCGCCAAAGGCGGCAAAAGCCGGTTGTGTAGTAATAGATAATACTTCACATTTTCGCTATGAAGAGGATATTCCCCTGGTTGTGCCGGAAGTGAATCCTGAAAGGATCGCAGATTATAAGAATACCAATATTATTGCCAACCCTAATTGCTCAACAATACAGATGCTGGTTGCTTTGAAGCCAATCTATGATGCTGTCGGCATTAGCCGTATTAATGTAGCAACTTACCAGTCGGTTTCAGGTACGGGTAAAGAAGCTATCGATGAATTGGCTGGACAAACAGCTAATTTGCTAAACGGGCTCGAACCGGAGATTAATGTTTACCCAAAACAAATTGCTTTTAATGTATTGCCGCATATTGATGTGTTTATGGATAACGGCTATACCAAAGAAGAAATGAAAATGGTCTGGGAGACTCAAAAGATTCTTTCTGACAGCGAAATAGTTGTTAACCCTACATGTGTCCGTGTGCCAGTGTTTTATGCCCACTCGGAAGCTGTTCATATCGAAACAAAAAAATTGATTTCGGTTGAGGATGTGCATGCTCTTATGGCAAAAGCGCCCGGTGTGAAGCTAAAAGATAAACGAGAAAATGGAGGTTATCCGACTGCTGTAGGAGAAGGGACAGACCATGATGAGGTGTGGGTTGGCAGGGTACGCAAAGATATTTCTCACCCAAAAGGGATAAATTTGTGGATTGTGTCTGATAATTTAAGAAAAGGCGCTGCTTTAAACTCAATTCAGATAGCTGAAGTATTGATAAAAGACTACTTATAATGAATACTTACAGCTCAAATTAAAAAACTCTCTCACTTCCAGTAAGGACGGAATTATGCTGGTGAACATGCTTAAGTATCACAGGTTCATTATAGGTTTTCTAACCTGCGTCCTTACTGGGTTGCTCCCGAATTTAGTCTGGGCTTTCACGCTTGGCGATATAAGGTTGAATTCTGCATTGAATGAACCTTTATCAGCTAATATTGAGTTGTTAGAGCTAGATGGGCTAAACGAATCACAAATACTTGTGACTCTGGGTTCTGAGGCTGATTTTCAGCGTGTAGGAGTAGAACCTCTGCCGCTATACAATGAGTTGGAGTTCGAAGTTGACGTGCTTTCTGCTTCAGAAGGCGTGGTAAGGATTTCAAGTGCGGATGCGATAGTAGAGCCCTATCTAAACTTTGTGCTCAATGTTCGCTGGCCCTCTGGGCGCGTAATCAGGGAATATACCGTTTTACTGGATCTGCCTACTTTTACAGCAAATCCAATTCCTGCGCCTGCTCCTGATCCAGCAAGATCGACGCCTACAGCACCTCCTGCAAGGCCTGCTGCTCCTCAAGTCGAACCTGAGCCAGTTCAGTCCCAGATTGCAGAAGTGCAGGAGCCTGAGCCCGAAGCCGTGCCGGCACCAGCACCAGTATTTGAAGAACCCTCCAATGTTAATTCAAGTCCAGAGACTGTGGTGATTCAGTCTGGCGACTCCATGTGGAATATTGCCCTGGCCACACGTCCGGACAATGATGTTTCAGTTCAGCAGATGATGCTCGCTATTCAAAGAGCGAATGCCAATAGCGATGCTTTTATTGGGAATAATATTAATGGCATCAGGGCTGGCAGGGTGTTGCGCATTCCAAGTCGCCAAGAGATTAATGCAATCAGTCAGGAGCAAGCGATTACCCAGGTGGCTGTGCAAAACCAGCAATTTTCAAATAACGCTCAGCCCCTAGCCATAAACAATAGCCAGGGAGGTTCCAGAAATACCCGAGACGAGCTAAGTATTGTGAACCGGGCTGATGATGAATCAGACAATGCAGAAATCGCTGACTTGAATGCAACTATCGCAAATCTGGAAAATGAGTTGTCACTTAGTGAAGAAAATTTGGACAGGGCATTGCTTGAAAATGAAGAATTAAGAGGCAGACTCAATGATCTCGAAGAAGAAATCGCTATATTAGAAAATATAATCGCTATTGAAGCTCAGCGAATGGCCGAGCTGCAGGAATCCATTGCTCAGCAAAATAATGCTACAACTTCTGATGTTCTGGCAGTGGCTCCTCCTCAAAACCCTGCACCTGTAGATGTGGCTCCCGTTGCTCCAAGTCCTGCGCCAAGCACAGGAATCATTGGGCAAATCAGTAATTTATTAAGCAGTACCCTGGGTATGATAGTCGCTCTGGTTGTCTTACTGGCTTTAGTAGTCGGGTTTTTAATTGCTCGTAACCGTAAAGCCTCACTCAAGGAAGATGATTTTGATGCAATTTTGGCAGAAGATGATGAACTAAACTTTGCAGAGGACTCAAAAATGGATGCTGACCTTGAAGAAGGTCTTCTTGGGGATGAATCCACAGGAATATTAGATAATGAAGATGAAGAAAATAATGAAATAGAACAAGAAGATTTTGATCAAGAGGACTCCTCTGGATTTGATGACGATGTTGAAGATGATTTCCAGGATGATGACAACGATACCGAAGATGATTTCACAGACGATGACGATAGCAATGATGACGATGATTTCTCGGAGGATTCGGAGGAAGATGAAGAGCCAGCAAAAACTGGTTTTTTAGCTGGCCTTCTCGCGAAATTTACACGTAAAAAAGCTGAAGACTCTGATGATGAAGATATTTTTGATGAGTATGATGAGGATGACGATTCAGATGATGACTCGTCTACTGCTGATGAATTTGTTGCCGCTGATTCCTCGCCATTTGATGAAGATATAGAAGATCAAGATCTAGAAGATGAAGATATAGAAGATGCCTCTGAAGAGTCAGTTTTAGACGATGATTTTGAAAATTTCTTACAGGATATCAAAGTAGATGATGAAGATGATGACGTCCCTGTAAGCAACGAGAGTTCAGATCCTTTGAAATCTGAAGAACCCTTAGATTTTTATAAAGAGGAATTAGTCGAAGCGTCAGGGGAATTTGATAAGCAAGATCAGGTAGATGAAATAGACGAAATAGTTGATTTAGATGAGACGGATACTACCGAGGATTCATCCTCTGGTGATGTTGAAGAAATTATAGAATTTAACGAAGAAGCTGTTTCAAAAGAAGCGCTTATTGAAGGTGAAACACAAACTAAATCAGATTCGGGCGAAGAGGTTTTTGAGTTTAATTTAGATGAAAGCCCTAAGGTGAATAATGATGTTATCACTGATCACGTGGACAAATCTAAAGACTCTGATGAAATAGAAAGTTTGTCATTTTCATTGCCTGATAAAAATTCAGAAGTTTTCGGGGCAGCTGATAGCGCTCATGACAATGAGTTGTCTGATGATAAAAATGAAGAAGTAGAGACTTTTGATTTTGGTGAAATTGCCTTTGAGACTGAAGATCAAAAAACCAAAAATGCAGAAACTCCATCAGCTGATAAAATTGATAGCCCTGAAGATTCAGAAGCTATTGAAATTAGCGAAGACGACTCTGATCTGGAAGAAATCGTTTTTGATCTGGATGATAGTAACAGTGAAAACGAAATAGAATTTCTTGATAGTGATGACGACGAAAATCCTGAGGGAATCAAGGAAGCATCTTCGTCATTAGGTAATCTTGGTCTAGATGATGCAATTGCCTTTGATGAAAGTGATGAAGAGGAACTGGAAGTCATCACTGATCAGGATGAGGTCTCTACTAAGCTAGATCTGGCGGTTGCCTATCAAGCAATGGATGACATTGAGGGAGCGAAAGAAATTCTTGATGAGGTTATAGCTGAAGGCAATGACGACCAAATAGCTGAAGCGAAGAAACTGCTCAATGAATGGGGTGTTTCATAAGTTCTGAAATAGGCCTCTCTAGTGCCAGTCGTATAGCACTTTGTGTTGAATATCAGGGCACGGATTTTAATGGCTGGCAAGCCCAGAAAGCTGAAGCTGTCTCTACAGTACAGGAGACTCTTGAATCAGCGGTTTCAAAAGTGGCTGATCAAACTATTAAAGTCTTTTGTGCTGGGCGTACTGATAAAGGGGTACATGCCAGCGCCCAAATTGTTCACTTTGAAACATCAAACGAAAGACCCTTAAAAGCCTGGGTAAAGGGGTGTAACGCACTTTTACCGAATACGGTAGTGGTTCGTTGGGCTAAGCAGGTTGATCCAGACTTTCATGCCCGATTTTCTGCCTTAAGCAGGCGGTATTGCTATCTTATTCATAATAACAATATCCCAAGTGCCTTATTACAGGGCCAGGTTAAATCACATTATTTCCCGCTTAATGAGAGGCTTATGCATGAAGCCGCACAGCATTTGCTCGGCGAACAAGATTTTAGCAGCTTTCGTGGAGCTGGGTGCCAGTCAAATACGCCCATGCGTAATATTAGTCATATTAAGGTAGATAGGTTTGGTAATTTTGTAATAGTGGATATAAAAGCAAATGCTTTTTTATTACATATGGTACGTAATATTGTAGGCGTATTGCTCGAAGTCGGTGAAGGGCAGCGTAAACCCGATTGGGTGAAGCACCTGCTGGCACAGAAAGACCGGCGCGAGGGCGGAATAACGGCGCCTCCTGATGGGCTATATTTGTTAGAGGTTGAATACCCAGAAAAATATGAATTACCCGCGGCTCCTTGGGTTTTTCCATTTTTTAAAAGCTCTTAGCAGTATTATTTGCTAGAATGCTGCGCTTATTTTCAGTCGCTACTCCCATGAATATTACTAGAACTCGAATTAAAATATGTGGCATTACTCGCCGGGAAGATGCTTTTGCAGCAGTAAGTTGCGGGGTGGATGCGCTGGGTTTGGTTTTTTATCAACCCAGCCCCAGATACGTGTCAATCGATCAGGCTCAGAATTTGGTCCAACACTTGCCTGCTTTTGTGAGTAAAGTGGGCCTTTTTGTTGATGCCAGGGTCGATGAGGTGACAAATGCTCTAGCTAAGGTTGACCTGGATTATTTGCAATTTCATGGAAATGAAGATGAAAGTTATTGTAGACAATTTTCAAAACCATATATCAAAGCGCTACGTATAAAGCCAGGTACAGATATTGCCAAACTAATCTCGCAGTACAAGAACGCGGCCGCTATTTTAATTGATGCCTGGCATCCGGATTTAGCAGGCGGCACAGGCGAGACTTTCGACTGGTCCTTGTTGCAAGATCTTGATCAAGACAATATGCCGGCCATTATCTTGGCGGGAGGATTAGATCAGGACAATGTTAATGAAGCTGTGCAATTACTTAAGCCTTATGCGGTGGATGTCAGTTCTGGCGTAGAAGAAAGTCCAGGCATAAAGGTGGCAGAAAAAATCCGTAATTTTGTTTATGAGGTCAATCGAGGTGGTTAGTCGTGTCTGAATTATTAAAAGAGCAACTTTATGATGGGCCTGATGAGCATGGGCATTTTGGTATTTATGGAGGCATTTTTGTTGGCGAAACCCTGATGCCTGCTCTTGAAGAATTAACCAGGGTATATGAGAAATTTAAAAAAGACGAAGCTTTCTGGGAGGAATTCCATAACGATTTAACTCATTACGTAGGAAGGCCATCGCCACTTTATCATGCTAAAGGCATGACAGAGGCTTTAGGTGGCGCTCAAATTTATTTAAAACGTGAAGATTTAAATCATACCGGTGCACACAAGGTCAACAACACCATTGGTCAGGCATTATTAGCAAAAGCTATGGGTAAAACCCGTATCATTGCTGAAACCGGTGCAGGTCAGCACGGTGTTGCAACTGCAACGGTTGCAGCTAGATTAGGCCTCGAATGCCATGTTTTTATGGGTTCAGAAGATACCAAGCGTCAGGCCGCTAATGTTTACCGTATGAAATTACTAGGAGCAAGGGTAGTGGAGGTTGATTCCGGTTCAAAGACCCTTAAAGATGCCATGAATGAAGCCCTACGCGATTGGGCAACTAACGTGGATAGCACTTACTATATTATCGGTACAGTTGCAGGCCCCCATCCATATCCAATGTTAGTGCGGGACTTTCAGTCTGTTATAGGGCGTGAAGCCAGACAGCAGTCGCTGGATCGATGCGGGCGCTTGCCTGATTCCCTAGTTGCGTGTGTCGGTGGCGGCTCCAATGCAATAGGTTTGTTTTATCCCTTCTTAAAGGATGAGGGCGTTCGAATGATCGGCGTCGAAGCCGGAGGTTTTGGCCTGGATACTGGAAAGCATGCTGCACCGCTTAATAGAGGAGCCCCAGGGGTATTGCATGGAAATAGAACCTATCTAATGAATGACGAAGATGGACAAATTCTTGAAACCCACTCAGTTTCAGCTGGACTTGACTACCCAGGAGTCGGCCCGGAGCATGCTTGGCTGAAAGATATTAAACGTGCTGAATATACGGCGGTTACGGATAGTGAAGCTCTGGAGGCATTCCGGTTTTTAACCCGGAAGGAAGGTATTATTCCTGCCCTGGAATCAAGTCATGCCATTGCATATGCCATGAAAGAAGCACCTGGGCTGCCAAGAGATCACATAATGGTCATTAACTTGTCTGGACGGGGTGATAAAGATATGCATACTGTGGCCCAGATTGATGGAATTGAAGTCTAATATCCTTATCGCTAGTGTTTATATGTAGGTTTTAAGCTGAATGAGTCGAATAGAGAATTGTTTTAAACAGCTAAAGAGTCAAAATAAAAAAGGGTTTATTCCTTACCTCACCGCTGGAGATCCCAACCTAGAATGCACTTTGAATCTTATGCATGCTCTAGTTAAGGCCGGTGCTGATATTATTGAGCTAGGTTATCCCTTTAGTGATCCGTCTTCTGATGGGCCCGTTATTCAAAGAGCGGTTGAACGTTCGCTGGCCAAACATACCAGATTGAAGGATGTGTTGGCCTTAGTTAAGCGCTTTCGGCAAGAAAATCAGAATACCCCGGTAGTGTTAATGGGATATTTAAACCCAATAGAGTGCATGGGCTACCAAAAGTTCACTGATGCAGCTATCGCTTCCGGAGTCGATGGCGTTTTGGTGGTGGATATGCCACCGGAAGAAGCACATGAGTTTTTGCAGATTATTCATCGTTCTGTACTGGATTGTATTTTTTTGGTTGCGCCGACAAGCCGGGAAGAAAGGGCCCGAAAAATTTGTGAGTTGAGTTCAGGTTATGTGTACTATGTTTCTTTAAAAGGCGTCACTGGTGCCTCACATTTGGATATTGATTCTGTACGCACCAATGTAAACCTTCTTAAATCTTATTGTGGATTGCCTATTGGTATTGGTTTCGGCATTAAAGATGTTGATACAGCCACCAAGTTAGGTGGGCTGGCAGATGCGATTGTTGTGGGTAGCGCTTTGGTAAATCTTATTGCAGAATTAAAAGATGATTATGACTATAGTCGCGATGAGTTGTTTAAGCATATTGAATTAATTGCACAAATGCGAATAGGACTTGATAATAAGTAAAGCTTTTTTAAGGATGCTGACGTTATGAGTTGGATTAATAAAATCCTGCCTTCAAAGATTAAAACGGACACTGAAGTCAAGAGTAGAAATATTCCTGAAGGTTTGTGGAAAAAATGTCCACGTTGTGATGCTGTCCTTTACAGTTCAAATTTAGCTGAAAATAAAGATATTTGCCCAAAATGTGATCATCACCTACGGATATCGGCCCGTCGCCGTATCGATATCTTTCTGGATCCGGAAGATCGAGTCGAATTAGGTAAAGATATAGAGCCACATGACATTCTGAAATTTAAAGACCTAAAAAAATATAAAGATCGCTTAGTCGCTGCAAAAAAAGCAACAGGTGAAAATGATGCCTTGGTTGTTATGCAAGGAAAATTAAAAGGGCAGCCCCTAGTGGTCGTTGCTTTTGAATTCGGTTTTATTGGCGGCTCAATGGGCTCAGTTGTTGGCGAAAAGTTTGTTATAGCGGTTAATAAGTGCCTTGAAGAAAACCTTCCCTTGGTTTGTTTCGCAACCAGCGGGGGCGCACGCATGCAGGAAGCACTTGTTTCTCTAATGCAGATGCCAAAAACCTCAGCAGCATTGGAGCGTATGAAGCAAAATGGACTGCTTTACATCTCGGTTTTGGTCGACCCTGTATATGGAGGGGTATCAGCAAGCCTTGCCATGCTGGGAGATATAAATGTCGCTGAGCCAAATGCTCTCATAGGTTTTGCCGGACAGGATGTAATCAGACAAACTGTACGTGAAAACTTACCCGAAGGCTTTCAGCGTTCCGAGTTTTTACTAGCACATGGAGCCATTGATATGATTGTGCATCGCAAGGATATGCGAGACAAACTGTATTCTCTAATTACAAAATTCATGCATAGCTATAGTGTTCAGGCAAGTTAATATTTCTGTTCATTGAGTAGCAAGCTTATGAGCTTAGCTGAATGGCTTACTTATCTTGAAACCTTGCACCCGGCTGAGATTGAACTCGGTCTGGAAAGAGTCAGTGCAGTAGCAGATAAGCTCAATTTAGATTTCAGTTCTACAACGGTCATTACTGTTGCAGGAACCAATGGCAAAGGCTCAACCTCAAGCTTTTTAGAGAGTCTTCTGCTATCAGCAGGTAAGCGCACAGGGCGCTATTCTTCTCCACACCTATTGCAATACAACGAGAGAATCAGCATCAATGGAAGCAATATTGATGACTCATCCTTGTGTCAGGCGTTTTCTCGTATTGAAAAGGCCCGAGAAAATACTAGTCTGACCTATTTTGAATTTGGGACTTTAGCGGCACTGCTGATTTTTGCGGAAACAAAGCTTGATTACATTATTCTGGAAGTTGGTCTGGGTGGGCGTTTGGATGCAGTCAATATAATCGATGCTGACTTGGCAATTATTACCAATATCGCATTGGATCATACAGAGTGGCTTGGGGAAACTCGTGAGAAAATTGCTTTTGAAAAAGCCGGTGTAATCAGACAAGATAAGCCTGTTATTTTTGGTGAAAAAAATATTCCTGAGTCATTAATCACTCGAGTAAAGCACTTGCATGCCCAACTTTACCTCTTGGGCAGGGAGTTTGATTGGCACAATTCTGATAAGCACTGGGTCTGGCAGGGCAGGGATAGCGATTACAAGCAGTACAGCCTTGAAGTTAAAGTGGATTCACCCTCCTTGTTTAATTTTTTTCCCTCTAATGCTGCGCTGGCCATGCAAGCTATGCTCCTTTTAGGTTTTGAGACATCTGGCGAAAATCTCGCTATCGGTTTAGGTCAAGCCAAATTAGCTGGCCGCTTCCAAATTTTTGACAGAGGATATCCCCTGGTTCTTGATGTCGCCCATAACCCGCATGCAGCTGAGCATTTAGCTGAAAGCATGAAGCGCTACTTCCCTCTCAAAACAGTCCGTATTGTAATAGCAATGTTATCTGATAAAGATATTGGTCAAACCTTGAGGAGGCTACAAGAAATTTCCTGCTCCTGGTATGTTGCGAGTCTTGAAAACAGCAGAGGTTCTCAAGCGAAAATACTATATAATGAGTTGCAAATTTCTGCACATAATACTGTCTCTGAGTTTAGATCTGTGCGGGAAGCATTTCATAAGGCTGAGCAGGACATGCAGGCTAATGAGGTGTTACTGGTCACTGGATCATTTTATACTGTAGCCGCTGTTTTGGAGTTGATTTGAACCAAGCAATGAAACAAAGACTTGTTGGAGCAATAGTGCTTGGTTGTCTTGCCATCATTTTTCTTCCGATTTTATTGGATGGAGAAGGGGTCTCTCCACCTGAAATGAACATTGTTATTCCCAACGCTCCTTCATTCCCTGAACCTTTAGCGCTTGAACCTGAAAGACCCGTAATTCTTAGTGATACTGATGATTTGCGTATCGATACTGAATCAGAAGTAGAGGTACTTGTAGTTGATGCAATCCCTGTTGATATCAGCGAGATTGAACAGAATACTTCTCAACAGTTTCCAGAACTGGATGCAAATGGATTACCCCAAGCCTGGAGTGTTCGAATGGGATTATTTGGAGACAGGGCCAATGCTGAAGCCTTGATTGCAGAGTTACTTGATCAGGGTTACAGGGCTTATAGTGATCTCCTATCTACTAGTCAGGGTGAGTTGACTGCTGTTTTAGTAGGGCCTGTGGTTACGCCTGCTGAAGCTGAGACCTTGCGCAATGAACTATCAAGAGCTTTTAATCTGGAAGCTCTTATTGTTGATTTCAATATTGATGACGCCAATCAGTAAATGGGGAAAGTGTGACTGTCGCTGATATCAGTATTCTCATTGTTATTGCTATTTCCATGTTGTTTGGACTATGGCGAGGTTTGGTAAAAGAGGCTTTTTCCTTGCTGGCTTGGGTAGCTGCCGTTTTTGTTGCAGGCTTTTTCAGTACGCCGCTGGCTGATCTAATGACTAATGTGTTGGATAATGCCACTGTCCGAAGAGTTCTGGCTTCAGCAATTTTATTTATCCTGGTTATGTTTGTGGGCACACTGCTGGGTAACTTTATGTCAAAGTTAAGTACGGCTATAGGGCTCAAAGGTGTTGATAGAGTCCTGGGTTCTCTTTTTGGTGTACTAAGAGGAATGATAATTGTATTGCTGGTGTTATTTTTAACCACACCTTTTGAGTTTAGCCAGCCCTGGTATCAGGATTCAGTCTTGGTGCCTTATATGATGGTCGTATTAGAAAATGTTGCGGAATTAGCTGATTATGAGTTGACAGCTCCTGCTGTTGATTCATCACTAATTGATCCCTCATTAATAGACCCAAATGAAATAGATCCCAGCGCAGTAAATGAAATATTTTCAAATACTGAATAATGAGTCAGTTGATAATAAGGTGAATCTAAATAGAGGTATAGCATGTGTGGATTAGTTGGCATTGTTGGCAAGTCTAATGTTAATTTGACCTTGTATGACAGCCTGACCGTACTGCAGCATCGGGGTCAGGATGCTGCTGGTATTGTAACCAGCGAACATGGCAAATTAAATTTGCGAAAAGACAATGGCCTTGTCCGTGATGTTTTTCGCTCCAGTCATATGCGGAACCTGACTGGGAATATGGGAATTGGTCATGTTAGATATCCTACCGCCGGGAGTTCTGGACCTGCACAAGCCCAACCGCTTTATGTGAATTCGCCTTATGGCATTAGCCTTGCTCATAACGGAAATTTAACTAATGCCAAAGAATTGAGTGATGATATTTTTAAGGATGACCTGAGGCACCTGAATACTGATTCAGATTCAGAAGTCTTGTTAAATGTCTTTGCACATGAATTACAGCAGCTCCATAAAATCAAGCCAACTGCTGAAGATGTTTTTACTGCGATACGAGGTGTTCACAAGCGTTGTCGCGGTGCATATGCTGCTGTTGCTATGTTAGTAGGTTACGGCATAGTGGGGTTTAGAGATAAGCACGGGATACGACCTTTAGTTTTTGGAGAAAAACGCACCCGCAAAGGTGTTGAGTATATGCTGGCTTCCGAAAGTGTTGCTCTTGATTCTCAAGGCTTTAAATTAATCAGGGATGTGGCTCCTGGAGAAGCTGTTTATATAGATCAAGAGGGTAATCTTAGCACTAAAATTTGTGCTGATGATGTCAGTCTAAACCCCTGTATTTTTGAACATGTATATTTTGCACGTCCAGACTCCTTAATGGACGGTATTTCTGTTTATAAATCCCGCTTGCGTATGGGCGAAAAACTGGCCGAAAAAATTAAACGGGAACGGCCTGATCACGATATAGATGTCGTAATACCTATCCCTGATACCAGTCGTACGTCAGCTGTAGAATTAGCCAACTCCTTGGGCGTTAAATATCGTGAAGGCTTTATTAAAAATCGCTATATTGGTCGAACATTTATTATGCCGGGGCAAAGCCAAAGAAAGAAATCTGTTAAGCAAAAATTAAATGCTGCGCCATTGGAATTTCAGGATAAAAATGTCTTGTTGGTTGATGATTCCATTGTGCGAGGGACAACATGCCGGCAAATAATTGAGATGGCAAGAGAAGCTGGTGCAAAAAAAGTTTATTTCTGCTCTGCAGCGCCACCAGTTCGATACCCAAATGTCTACGGGATTGATATGCCAGCTGTCAGTGAATTAATTGCGCATGATAAAACTGTAGAAGAAATTCAAAAAATGATTGGCGCAGACTGGTTGATATTCCAGGATTTGGAGGATCTTATAGCTTCTTGTGCTGAAGGCAGTATTCTACCTATGGATTTTGAGTGTTCTGTTTTTAATGGCGTATATGTTACTAACGATGTTTCAAAAGAATATCTGGCGGAACTTGAAAACATACGTAATGATCGTGCCAAGAATGGCAAGATAAGTGACAGGAAAATGTTGCAGTCACACAGCCAGGAGGAAGAAGTGCTTGGCTTGCATAACAATGAATAAAGTCCATTTTTATTTCTATCGCTGAATATGCGTCAAGATAGTAAACGAACAATTGGTGATAATGTTGCCAAGGTAATGACCGAAATGCCTAAGTAGATATGCAAAATAAAATTGAAGATGCTGTAAATGAAATCAGCAAAGTAGTTTATGGTAAGGAAAAACAGATTCGTTTAGCGTTATGCTGTTTGTTGGCTGGCGGCCACTTGCTAATGGAAGATAAGCCTGGCATGGGTAAAACCACCTTGTCACAAGCCTTGGCAAGAGTGCTAGGACTGGAGTTCAGTCGGGTCCAATTTACCAGTGATTTGCTGCCAGCGGATATACTCGGTGTCACTATTTATGACCAGAATCTAGCAAAATTTTCATTCCATCCAGGCCCTGTATTCAGCAATATAATTCTGGCTGATGAAATCAACAGAACAACGCCCAAAACCCAAAGCGCCTTACTGGAAGCCATGGAAGAAGGCCAGGTATCTGTGGATGGCGAAACGCGTAAGCTTCCCGAGCCCTTTTTTGTGATAGCTACACAAAACCCAACGAGTTTTGCTGGAACCTATCCGCTACCTGAATCCCAGCTTGATCGTTTTTTAATGCGTTTAAAAATTGGTTATCCTGATCCTGAAGCGGAACGGGAACTACTGCAAAGTTCTGAACCCAGGATTACGCTGGATCAATTAAAACAGTGCCTTACAGCTGATGATATTAAACTGTTGCATGAAGAAATAGATAAAGTTCATGCAACGGATAGTTTGCTTGATTATGTACAAAGGTTAATTGCATATACTCGACAAGATGATAAATTTAGTTTTGGGCTTTCTCCCCGCGGTGCAATAGCCTTGGTGCGTAGCGCGAAAACCTGGACCATGATGAATGAGCGCAGTCATGTTTTGCCTGAAGATGTACAAATGGTTTTGCCTGCAGTGACTGATCATCGCCTACGAGCAGTTAGTGATAGTTCAGGCAAGCACGGCGAAGAATATTCACAACGATTGCTAAATGAGGTGGATATCGTTAGCGATTAAACTCAGGTCGAGAATCAATAAGCGATATTCCTGTAAGGTCATATAAGAATTTTTAATCATTAACAAAATAGAAATTTTATGGCAGTTACAAATCAGACAAAGCCTTATCAAAAAACGTTTAATCCTTATCTTATTTGGCGGCGCAGTTTTGGCGAATGGATACATCGACGTATTCCTCCATCAAAGAATATAGAACTACATCTAAATAATATTTTTATCATTCCTACAGGACAAGGTTTGGGGTTTTGCTTTGTGCTGTTCTTAATGTTTATTGGCGCAATTAATTACGAAACCAGCCTAGCTTTTGGCTTGGTTTTTTTATTGCTTGGTGTATTTATCCTGGCAATATTTTACACCTATCGAAATTTATCCGGTTTGCATTTATCGGGCCTTACTGATGATGCAGTTTTTGTGGGTGAAAATGCTGAAATAACAATAATTTTAAACCGGCACGGCAAAAGAACTTATGAAGCAGTTCAGCTTAGTTTTGATAATTCACGCAAAGTAGTCGCTAATTTAATTGAGCATAAAGAGCAACGAGTAAGTTTATTTGTACCAACATCAAGGCGCGGACATTTTAATCCAGGCCGCTTGAGAGTTGAGACATTTTATCCTTTTGGCCTGCATAGAGCCTGGTCACTTATTGACCTGGATCTGGACTGCCTGGTTTATCCCAAACCTGTAGAGTGTGATTTGGACATTTTGAACAGTAATGACCAGGATACCGGTAAAATAAATATTACTCATGGAAATGATGATTTTTATAATTTACGCGAATATCAGCGCGGAGACCCATTAAAGCATGTTGCCTGGAAAAATTTTGCCAGGGGGCAGGGGATGTATACAAAGCAATATTCAAGTAATGTTGATGACAAGATTTGGCTTAGATGGTCGCTATTTACGGAATTAAGTGAAGAAGATCGTTTATCAAGACTCTGTTATTGTGTATTAAAGCTGGATTCATCGGGTGTCGATTATGGACTTGATATCCCAGGTTGTTTAATTGAGCCCAATAAAGGAACTGCTCATTACCATAGCATACTAAGAGCTTTGGCTTTGTTCTAAGCATGAATATTTTAAATATCTTAAAAAACAAAAGGAAAAACAAATTTTCAGGTAATCAGAAAATACCGGATGTTTCTGCCTATCTTGTGCCACGAACCTCTCTGGCATGGATACTCCTTTCCTTGGTCGCAGTAATATTGCCTCATGTTAGTCGCGTGCCAATATGGCTGGTAGTAATCTGTGCCTTATGCATTGTTGGTCGGATTCTAATTTTTCAGGGTCGAATGTCCTACCCGGGAGCCTTGATAAAAACAATTATCGTTATTCTTATCCTCTGGGTAATGATTGCGCAGTATGGGCGGGATGTTTTTGCGACAGAATCAACTATCGCAATCTTAATAGTGGCGATTTCGCTAAAACTATTAGAAATGCATAAGAAACGCGATGTAATAATGGTAATATATTTGTGTTATTTCACGGTTATTGCAGAATTTATCTGGTCGCAATCTATTCCAATTGCTATTTACATGATGGCTTGCGTCTTATTGATAAGTGCAGGGTTGATGTCCTTGTCTCAGACCGAAGAATATCAAAGTCCGCTTCGGACCCTTAAACTATCAAGCTTGATTTTGCTGCAAAGCATTCCTTTAATGTTGGCCTTATTTGTTTTGTTTCCACGCATATCGCCCTTATGGTCGGTACCTCTGCAAAGTTCTTCAGCTCGAACTGGCTTGAGTGACAGCATGTCGCCCGGGGACATTGGGAACCTGATTACTTCTGACGAGCTAGCCTTTCGGGTTAAATTTAATGGTGAAAACCCTCGTCCTGCTGAACTTTATTGGCGAGCCATAACCTTGGATAGGTTTGATGGTCGGGAGTGGACCCGAGGTTTTAATGTTGAGCCGCAATTTCTTGGGCCAGGTGACAGGGATAACAGAGATTGGTTTCAGGGTATCGAATATCAGGGTAATAGCATTAATTACAACGTAATCATGGAGCCGACATATGAAAACTATATTTATACTTTAAAGATACCCCAAGTTCTTGATGAAAGAATGATTATGCGCCGTGACTTCCAAGTGGATAGCATTCGAAATGTAAGTCAGCGCTTCTCCTATGATATGCGATCTTATATGAATAGTCGCTTGGATACATCCTTGAACCAACGTGAATCCCGAAGGTGGCAGGGGTTGCCTGATGAGGGAAATGAACAAAGTCGTGAATTTGCTATTAATTTGCGTGAAGAATCCGGTTCAGATGAAGCTTTTATTCAGAATGTGCTGGCCTATTATACCAATGAAAATTTCTTTTATACCTTACAACCTGCTTTGCTCGCAGGGAATCCGGTCGATGAATTCCTGTTTAGCACAAGAGAAGGATTTTGCGAGCACTATGCCAGCTCTTTTACCTTTTTAATGCGTGCAGTAGGCATTCCCGCAAGAGTCGTCACGGGGTATCAGGGTGGAGAATATAATCCTTTTGATCAAACACTCACAGTGCGGCAGTACGATGCTCACGCCTGGTCGGAAGTATGGTTGCCTGATCAGGGCTGGATCAGGGTGGACCCTACTGCCGCGGTTGCTCCAGATAGAATTGAACTGGGTAGCCAGTTCACTTATCAATCTGAAGATGTTTTTCTGGAAGATGCCGGATTATCATTATTGAGGTATAGAAACAGTTTGTTTTTAAACAACCTGCGCTATCGGCTTGAGATGATTGACTACAGCTGGAACCGTTTTGTTTTGAATTACGATCAGAGCATGCAGTTTGCCTTCTTTAGTAGTTTGTTTAATGAGGTCACGCGAGGAAAGATCATCTTTAGTGCTTTATTTTTTATGTTTATTTCAGTCTCAATTATGGTTTTCTTTGTGCTCAGAAAATCAAGCAGAAAAGAATTAAACCCAGCCACGGATTTGTATTTGAGTTATTGTGAAGGACTGGCAAAGCAAGGATTTAGCCGTAAAAAGGGTGAGACTCCCTTGGAATATTATGAGCGTCTAAGCAATGCCAAGCCAAAGTGGGCTCAGCAAATGCACGAGATCACTGATAAATATATTGATCTGGTATATAAAAAAGTTGATCAGGAAAAAAGCCAGAAAGAACTAAAAGAATTTAGAAATAAAATTCGACAGTTTCATACTTTGCTATATTAAAAAAAGCTATAAGCTTCAAGCTGTCATCAAGTCCATTCGATTTTTTTATTTATAGCATTGTCATTTTTATCAATATAATCAATCGATATTTTTCATTGTATGCTTGAACTGTGTTCAACTGATTTTCAAATGCTAAGTTAAAATGCGTCCAAACCAGATGTAAAACTAAAAATAACTTGAGGACTTGTTCATGTCTGAATTAATACCTTTGGGCCTTTATCGTCACTACAAAGGAAAAGATTATAGTGTGCTTGGATTTGCTAAAGATTCAGAGACCAGGGACACAATGGTGCTCTATGTGCCCTTGTATGGTGAAGGAGGATACTGGGTCAGACCTTTAAGCATGTTTACTGAACAAGTAGATGTGAACGGCAAAATTATGCCGAGATTCAAATTTATGAGGCCCAGCTAACCCATGAAATAATTGACTCCGGAAACACTTGAAAAATTTGAAAGTGCCCATAGCTATACTTTAGTGAAGGCTCAATGAGCTTAACGACTATGGCGCCTGGTTCAGATGAACAGGCAAATATTAATATCGCTTAATGAGGATATAACAATGACTACATTTGATTTTTCACCACTATACCGTTCAACAATAGGTTTTGATCATCTCGCAAACCTTTTGAACAATGTAACCACGGCAGAACGCTCACAATCTGCTTATCCCCCATATAATATTGAGCTACTTGAAACAGACAATTATCGAATTAGCATGGCAGTTGCAGGCTTTGATGAAAGTGAAATAACGATTGAAACTGAAGATAATATCTTAACGATTTCTGCTGACAAGAAAGATAAAGACGTCGAAAGAAATTACCTGCATCAAGGTATTGCAGAAAGAAACTTTAAACGTCAATTTAGATTGGAAGATCATGTTAAGGTTGTCAAAGCAACGATGAACAATGGCTTGCTTCATGTAGATCTGGTCAGAGAAATTCCAGAAGCCATGAAGCCCAGACGAATAGCCATCAATGATCAGTCTAGAAAAGGCTTCTTGAAATCTGCATAAATTTAAGAAAATTAAATTGCTATTTGATAATTTAATTTTTCTTAAGTAGCTCGTTAATTTTTATAAAGAGGCGGCAGAGTATATTGCTCTGCCGCATTTCTTTCTGGTTTATAACCTAGCTTGTGAAGCTTTTTTATCTCCAATAGCAAAGCTTGCGATCGAAAATTATTATCATCGGGTGCTGTGCTATAAAGCGATTTTTCCAATTCATCCAGCATCTCAATTATTTCAGATTTTTCAATATATTTTTTTAAACTTTCTATAGCAATTATTTGCCTGTTAGAAAAATGTAATCGAGCCCATGTTAATAAAGATTGCCTTATTTCTGACAGGTTTGATTTTTTGCAAGCTTTCTGTAAATTCTGAAGCGCTTTATCCGCGCTAAGTTGATTCGAATCATTATGAGCTGTCGATTTTTTATTGGGCACTGTTGATGGTGTTAATAAGCCAGAAGCAAATTGTTTTAGAGTCAGTTTGTTGCGATACCACATAAGCGTACTGAACAGCCAGGCAATGGCAAATATGCTAGTAGCCAGTATCCAAATGCGTTCAGTATTGCCTTGGTTGCTTACAAGCGGGCGGTTTTGTATTTGAGCCGTGTTGGCTTCAAATTGATCAGGTATGAGCCCAGTGGCAGGGATGTTCCCCGGCATTACACTCAGTGTATGTTCGGGTAATCTTGCATACTCAAGCCTGTCTGTAAGTGTATTCCACCAGGGGATTTCTAGTGCTGGCAGAGTAAAATTTCCGCCTTCGGTTGCCACTATAGCGGTGCCTTGAGAGCGTATTCCTGTTACGCCATTTTGATTAGCGAGATCTTCACGGTTGGCCTGATCCGGATAAAACTTTAAAGTTTCTGTTTCGGAATATTGAATATCAGGCAATAAAGAGCTGCTTAGGCCATCTGCACGCATTCTGAGATTACGTGTGATTGCTTCACCAGTTTCAAGGTTTTGCAGACTGCCACTCCAGTTTTCTTCCAGTTCCAGATTGCTGGAAGGTAGCCAAGTAGCATCAATCGGATAACTATCTGGCTTGCCCAGGACGGTGATTAAATGAGAGTTGCTGCTTAAATTGATAGCACGACCACCGATCATTTGTCCCGAGAAGATACTGCCACTTCGGCGTCGACCGACAGTTGCAGTGAAAGTGATAGGCGATATTTCCAGGCTGCCACTACTTTGTGGGAATATTACAAAACGCCGTTCTATAACGTTATAACGCAAGCCGTCTATGACTTCTTGTGTGCTTATATCATTACCTAATTGCTGTATAACGGCATTTTCAGCATCAGGAGCACCGAGCTGGGCACCTTGATCGAAGGGCACTGAAAAGTAAATTTTCACGGTGTACAGCAATTGTTCCTGCACATAAATGGTTTCTTTACTGACACTTGAGGTCAGGAAAAAGTCTTCTGAACTGACTTGGTTTTGAATGCCATCTGAAACACTAACAGTGATTGGCATTGTTACTTCATTGCCTACGCGAAATGCGTGTATCGTTAAATTGCCCGTCGAACGGGCGCGAAGAGATATTCGAAATTCAGACCATTGCTGGGAAACGCCGTTAATAAAGGTAAAACTGTTTCTTTCGCTACTACCTATAATTTCAAAATCTTGTTGAAGCGAGTCGATGTCCGGTCTGCCGCCTCGTATTTCGGCATTTACCCGGATAGTAAGGGTGAATACATCGTTAACAGATACTTCAGTTCGGTCGACATAGGCACTTAGTAATCCATCCTGGGCGAAAGTAAGGAGGGGGAGAAATAAAAATATAAAAAATACAAGACGATTTACCATATCTGATCAGTTGTTCCTGTACCAAGAGTTCCTGGGTTTTGTAATTGCTCATAAAGTAATTGTTGGGTCTGATAACGGAATTTGTTCCTAAGCAACTCGCCGGGGTCATCTTCAATACGGCCTAGCCATTGTTGCATTGCCTGCTCTTCCTCAGCAGACTCTTGTGTTTGAGCTGTTTGCGGGTCGGGCCCTTCCTGTTCTTCTTCATTTTCTTGCTCTTGACCTGCATCTGAGTCAGTCACTTCGGACTCTTCTTGTTGTTCGGGTGGCTGATCAGAGTTTTCCTGATCCTGTTCGCTTTGTTGGGCTTGCTCTTGATTTTGTTGCTGCTCAGATTGACTCTGTTCGGTCTCATTTTGCTCTTGTTCCTGACCCTGTTCATTTTCTTGTTGATCTTCTGGCTGCATCTTTTCTTGCTCTTCCAATAAATTCTGGACTATGGCTTTATTGAAAAGTGCATCAGCATGATCAGGTTGTTCTGCCAGTACCTCATCATAGGCAGCAATAGCATCCTCATAACGTTTTAATCGGGCTAATGTATTGCCCTTGTTATAGGTCGCATTAAGTCCTGTCTGCGCATTTAGTTCATTTAAGGCGGCCTGGTAATCGCCATTACGATAGTACGATGCAGCCCGCCAATTGCCATCATCAAAAAGACCGGCAGCATTATCGAATTCATCGGTATTGAATGCCTCAACGCCCTGTTGGTTTTTATTAGCCCAGAGATCTTTCCAGCCTAAAGCATAAGCCTGTTGCTGGGGAGAAATGAAAATCATCAAGCAGATGCTAAGCAGCCAGCCACGACGAAAGGAAAGGGCAGCAAGAGGTAAAACCAGCAATAGCAGCCACGGGCCAGCTTCAGACCAGGTATCAAATTCTTGCTCTACATCGCGCAAATTACGGGTTTCATCCAATAAGGTTTGTTCCAGTAGGTAATCAATATCATCGTCTGATAGGACGACATCTGCATAGCGTCCATTAACCGATTCAGCCAGTTCTTCCAATAAACTACGATTCAGGCTGGGAATGACGATAGCATTATTTTGGTCACGTAAGAAACCATCATTCGTTGGTATCGGAGCTCCCTCATCAGTACCAACGCCCAGTATAACCAGATTATGGAAGGTCCCATTCAAGATGTCTCTGATGCCTGCCAGGTCAGCTCGATTAATGCCATCAGTCACCAGCAGGATTTTAGCTTCATTTAATTGGGCATTTTCCAATAACTCAACCGCAAGTCTTATGCCTTCTTCTGGTTTACTGCCCAATAGCGGCATGATATTAGGGTCGAGTGCAGAAACCATATTGGTGATAGTTGCTATGTCATCTGTTAGCGGGGTGACCGTGTGTGCACTCCCGGCATAAACAACCAGAGCTGTCTGGCCTTCTTCTTTGCGGCTGTTAAGAATATCAATTAGCTTACGCTGGGCACGAACAAGCCTGCTGGGATTTAAATCCGTTGAATACATGGATAAAGACAGATCTTGTACGATAACCATGGCATCTTCGCGCTCCTGTACAGGGGAGGGAAGCTGTTGCCAGGCAGGCCCAGCAAGCGCGATGATTGATAGCACCCAAATGCTTAAAAGGCCGTATAAAGGAAGGTACTGTCTGGAGCGCGTATTTTGTTCCAGCAAAAAGGGTAGTAAAGTGGCATCGACTGCTTTATGCCAACTGGAATTCCGACTGTGAAGAAAACCCAAGGTTGCTACCAGAATAACAGCAGGAGCCAGCCCCAATAATAAAAGAGGGCGAATAAAATGAAAATTTTCGATAAATGTTGGCATAAAGTCCATCTAGATTTTACTTTCTGTCATAGACATTGGGGCGACTAGATCTTTTTTCCAGAGACTTAATACAGGTAATCGGCTTAAAGCAATAAGAAAGCTTAGCAACAGACATAAGCCCAATGGCCAGTAAAACAGCGCAATAGTTGGCCGAAAAGTTTCGTCTTCCTGTTCGACAGGCTCCAATTCATCCAGCACAGCATAAATTTGTTCCAGTTCTTCTATATTGCGTGCCCTAAAATATTGTCCACCTGTATTTTCAGCGATTGCGGTCAGGGTTTCTTCATCAAGATCAGCCGAAGGGTTAACGGCTCTGGAACTGAAAATTGAAGATCGTGCAGCGCTTTCTGCGCCAATCCCAATGGTGTATATCCTAATGCCTTCTCTAAGCGCTAGCTCGCCCGCCTGCATAGGCGATACCTGGCCTGCATTATTGACCCCGTCAGTCAGTAGAATCAATATTCGGCTGGCTTCAGGGCGCTCACGCAAGTGTCTAACACCCAGGCCTATAGCATCACCAATGGCTGTAGCATTTTCTTCTATGATGCCAATTTGAGCCTCTTCCAACAGTATGCCGACTGTTTCTCTATCAAATGTTAATGGAGCCTGCGTATAAGCTCTTGCAGCAAACAGAATTAAGCCTAAGCGATCACCACTTCGTCTTTCGACGAAATCACCGACAACTGACTTAACAACCTCTAAACGTGTGGCATTTCTACCTTCAAGTTGTATGTCCTGAGCTTCCATACTGCCGGAAATGTCCACTGATAGCATAAGATCTCGTCCTGTTGTAGGAAGTTGTACGGGTTCTCCGACCCATTGCGGTCTGCTGGCCGCTATGACCAGCAAAATCCAGCACAGCAAAGCAAAAAATGAAAGAATCCAACTGCGACTGCCTAACCTCGGGCTAGAGTTTACGACTGATTTTAATGAGTTGAAAAAAGGGACAAATAAAGGGGCTTCAACTATTTCAGCTCGAGGCATCAGACGATTTATAAAATAGGGAAGTGGTATCAGGATAAAAACCCAGGGCCATTCAAATTCAATCATGCAACCACCTCAATGTTGGTTCTGGCAGCGGGCTTATCTTTACCTTTATAGCAGGCAACTATCCAGATTTGTGCCAGGCTGTACAAACTTTCCACTTCACCTTTGAAAATCGGGCGGTATTGTCCTTCAGCAAGTACCTTACCTGGGCCCTCACGAAAATCAGTGCCACCATAAGATTGGTCCAGATATGCCAGCCACGGTTTACCAGTCAATTTGGCAATTTCACGAGAATGTTTAGGATTTGTATACAGTGCAACTCGATTTAGCACTGAATTAACAGCATATAGGTAGTCCAGACCAGCCTTATTGTGATCGCTGTTGTCCTTGCTGGTTTGATCTCGGTAAGCTTCTATGGCCTTTTCAAGTTCACTCTGTGCAATTTGTAAGCGCCTGTTTAGGATAAGTTTTTTTACTGATAGAAAGACTAACCAGCATAGCCCCATTAAAACCAGAACAATAAGAACCCACCAGCCTGGTGCAAGAGGCCAGAAGCTAACGGGGTCAGGTAGATGAATATCTGCTAACTGACTTAAGGGGTCTTCTGATTCCATGTTTCCAGTTGTTCCAATACTATCTGATCTGTTCTCAAGCTTATTAGGGGTACTTTTAACAAATTAAGTTCTGCTCGCAGGTTTTGTAATCTGTCTTCAAAGGCCTGGTGGTAAGATTCCCTGATTTCAGTGGTGTAGGTGTCAATAGTATCCATTTCGTCACCATTAGTTATGTTGTACACACCTGGTTGTGGCAGTTGCGTCTCTAGAATATCGTAAATAAAGATGCATGTTAGGTTGTTATGTAATGATAATTGCTGCATGTATTGAAGACACAGCTTATTCATGTCACTAAAGTCACTGATTAGATATATAGTAGACCCTGGACGGGTAATTCTATAAATATGCTCCAGAGCATCTTGAAGACCCGATTTGGCTGCTGGAGCGCTTGGCGGTTTATGTTGCATCAGCAGATTCTGGTTGTAATCGGCTACCAGACTTAAAAAACGTAAGGCTGAGCGCTTACCTCGTCTGGGTTTAACCATTTCGTTATTTGAGTCGGAGTAGACTACACCGCCGACCCTATCGCCGTTATCAACCGTCATCCAGCATAAAATTGCTGCGATTTCGGCAGCAACGACTGATTTGAAACTTACCTGGCTACCAAAAAACATACGGTGGCTTTGATCGACACCAATAATAACAGGTCTTTCTCGCTCTTCTCTGAAGATTTTTGTGAAAGGTCGACCAGTTCGAGCAGTGACACGCCAGTCAATACTCCTGATGTCATCACCAGCCTGATAAGCTCGGTGTTCTTCAAAATCGACACCGCGACCCTTTGCCTTGGAAATGTGGGAGCCTGACATACCCAGCCGGGAGCGTGATTGATAATAGAGTTCAAGCGCTCGAGCAACATGGCGTTGATCGAGTAATTGCTGCAAGTCCAAAGAGGCTCCGCGACATCGAAACTGATCATGCTGGAGGTTTAATTCTCTTTTGTGTGACATAAGCGCCCTGGTCTTTACTTAAATTAAGCTGAAGGGACCAGTGTTAGCACTTCATCTAGGACCCTGTCAGCATCTATACCTGCAGCTTCTGCTTCAAAACTGATCAGTACACGGTGACGTAAGACATCATGAAAGATTTCATGCACATCCTCTGGGCTAACAAAGTCTTTTCCTTTTAACCAGGCATGAGCCCTGGAGCAAATGTCTAAAGAAATGGTGCCACGTGGGCTCGCGCCGTAATCAATCCATTTGGCGAGATCTTCACTATAAGGTGCAGGATTTCGAGTCGCCATGACTAACTGTAGAATATATTCTTCAACAGCCTCAGCCATATGCAAATTGAGAATATCCTGACGGGCAGCAAATAAATCTTTTTGCGGAACGATGGCCGGTGGTGTTGGGGTCAGGTGCTTGGCCTCATCTCTTACCAGATGCAGAATTTTTCGTTCAGCATCTTTATCAGGGTAATCTACTGTCACATGCATAAGAAAGCGGTCAAGTTGAGCTTCTGGCAGTGGGTAGGTGCCTTCCTGTTCAATTGGGTTTTGTGTTGCCATAACTAAAAATAGCTCAGGCAAATGAAAGGTTTCCCTACCGACACTGACCTGATGCTCAGCCATCGCCTCCAAAAGAGCAGACTGTACCTTTGCCGGTGCACGATTGATTTCATCCGCTAAGACCAGATTATGGAATATAGGGCCTTGTTGAAATGTAAAGCTGCCATCTTCAGGACGATAAATTTCTGTACCTGTGATGTCACTAGGCAGGAGGTCAGGGGTAAACTGGATGCGGTGGAAATCGCCTTCAATAGCCTCAGATAAATTTTTGATGGCTTTGGTTTTGGCGAGCCCAGGAGCACCTTCGACAAGGAGATGCCCGTCTGCTAACAGGGCAATTAATAATCGATCTAGTAGTTTCTCTTGTCCAATAATTTGCTGAGAGAGCCATTCTTTCAAGGCTCCAATCATTTCTTTTTGCGGCATAATTTGATCTCTTACTGCAGTTAATATTTAAGTATTATTTTTGTGCTTTAAATAAAGTCGCACATGATACCCTAAACATCCACAAATGGCCTGATTCTATTAAGATAAATAGCAATCCAATTCATGCTTGTGACTTTTTTATTCAAGCACTATATTGTGAATTAATTATGGAGTAAGACTATTTTGTATACATTGATTCGACGCTTTCTTTTTCTTTTCCCTGCAGAGTTTTCCCACCATCTTGGCCTGGCAGGATTGAAGCTTCTTTATAGGCTTGGATTGACAAGGTTTTTTTCACCTTCGGTGCCGAGCAATACCATTGATGCTTTTGGCTTACAGTTTAAAAACCCGATTGGGATTGCCGCAGGGCTGGATAAAAATGGTGATTACATTGACGCCCTAGGCTCCCTGGGTTTTGGTTTTATAGAGGTGGGAACAGTCACTCCGCTGGCACAGCCAGGCAACCCCAAACCTCGCTTATTTAGATTGAGTAAAGACAGAGCTTTGATCAATCGCATGGGCTTCAATAATAAGGGGGTGAGACACATGGTTAAGCGCCTTAAAAGCAGGCGTTTCAGTGGCATTGTCGGTGTGAATATTGGAAAAAACTTTTCAACACCCCTAGAGCAGGCTCACGAGGATTACTTATTTTGTTTGCGAGAGCTCTATGCCTATGCAGATTACATTGTGGTCAACCTGTCTTCTCCCAATACTCCGGGTTTAAGGGCTTTGCAGTTTGGTGAAGGGCTCAAGTCTCTGTTAAGTGTGATTAAGGCTGAGCAGGCTCTTTTAGCCGGGCGGCATCAAAAATACGTGCCGCTCTTATTAAAAATAGCCCCTGATCTCAATGAAAAAGAATGCAAGGATATTGCTCTGGCCCTGCTTATGCATGGGATAGATGGTGTGATAGCCACCAATACGACGATAAGCAGGACCGATTTACGTGAATCAGAATCAAGCAATGAAACTGGAGGATTAAGTGGAGCACCGTTGGCATCCAGATCTACCATTATTATCAAAATATTAAATCAACATTTGCAAAATACTATTCCCATTATAGGAGTAGGGGGAATAATGGATACGCTGAGTGCCCAAGATAAATTTAAAGCGGGGGCCAGTTTGCTGCAAATCTATACAGGTTTTATCTATCATGGTCCGAAATTAATCGAAGAAGCACTAAAGGCAGGGATCGGTCCGGACTAATGAGAGTTCTGAATCTTTATACAACTCTAGGTTGCCATTTGTGTGAAGAAGCTGAGTACATGGTAAATAAACAACAGGTATTTGACGTGACGCTTGCTTTAGTAGAAATAACTAAATCTGAAAGTTTAATGGAAAAATACGGAATTCGGATTCCCGTGCTTAAATTTGACGATGAAGCAGATGATGAGGGTGTCGAGTTGGCTTGGCCATTTTCAGAGGAAGAATTAACGACTTTTCTGAAGCGGGTTTAAAGGGTTTTACTGCAGGTTTTGCTAAAGCCAAAATCAAGCGATTTTTATATGCCAGGGTTCGTATCTGACCCCATAAAGGTTGGTATCAGTGTAGCGGATGTCGATATAACCAAGATTTACCATTCGTCTGAATTCTTCGGTACGAGAAAAATCTTCGGTGAAATTTAATTCTCCCAAGCCAATTTTCCCCACATCAAAATCACCAATGCAATGAAACGAATGCCCCGGTGGAGCCAGTGAACGCGAAGCTTTAGATAAATTAAGATCTGATTGAAGTGCCTTGCCTAAAAATAAATGCATTTGTTTAACAACATTTCTAATGCCGGAGGTTAACAGTAATTGCTTGCCGACATCTTGCCTAATTTGCTCATAGAGGTTGTAAGAACTTCCTTTTAATAAGTAGTGACCACTGCCATGGATTTTAACAACATCAGGGATGGGAATGCGGCTGGTCAATTCAGGCGTAACCTTTTCCCCAAAAAACCCATATTGATTGGCATCTGTAAAGAAAATCTCTTCCAGGAAGTCCAGTTCGGCTTTTTCAAAATCCTCTATTTCCGAATAGTTGCGTGCAAAGAAAAGCATTTCATCAAAGCCAATCAAATTGAAATTGCCATGTCCCACATATGTTTGCACACGTTCAAGACGGTTTATGGTATTGGTAAGAAGCGTTTTCTTTTCAGTAGGTAAATAAATGTCATTACTAAAATCGGCATCGAAATTACGGATTTTTGACAGGTAATCACCAATCTCTTTGTCTTCTAGATCATTTAAATCCACATCTCTTTCTGTGTGTTTAAATCCATCTTCAAGGACAGTTGCTTCCGTAATAATAGCTTCGGGTTCTGGGGGGGCTCTGGTCAATTATCATTCCAGAAGGGCTTTCGATGATGGCTTGCTCAACCACAGGGACTATGGTGGAGTCAGGGTCTTGCGTCACCAGTACTCTGTTGCTCCCTAATCTGGATTGCAATGGGCGGTTAGATACTAGTGAAACAGCACCGCCGGCAACAAGAGCTTGTAGGAAACGTCTTTTTTTCATAACGGAGGGAATATAACAAAATTCATAAAGCAAAAAAATCCCTGGCATTACTAGATGTTTGTTCTGCCACACTTTTAGGGCTTTTACCCAGACATTCTGATACTTTAGCCAGAACAAACGTTAAATTGGCCGGCTCATTACGTCTGCTTTTAGGTTTTGGCAGGATATTTCGAGGCATGAGATAGGGAGCATCAGTTTCCAGCATTAAACGATTTGGAGGAATTTCATGGAGCAAGGCATGTAAGGAATAACCTCGACGCTCATCACACACCCAGCCGGTTATTCCAATATATAAATCCATATCAAGATAATCAAAAAGTTCATCTTTGGTGCCGGTGAAGCAATGTACGACCAATTTAGATAACTGCTCTCTAAATTCTTTTAAAATTGGTAAAAAACGCTTGTGGGCATCACGCTGGTGTAAGAAAAGCGGCATCTGTAACTCGGTGGCTAAAGTTAATTGTTCGATGAAAGCGTGTTCCTGGTCTTTAGGACTGGAAAAATTTCTATTAAAGTCTAATCCCGTCTCGCCTAGGGATTTTACACAAGTATTAGTCGTTTGTTTGCGTAAAATTGATTTAATTTCGTCGTTAAAATGACTCGCTTCGTGCGGGTGTAAGCCAACAGTGCTGTATAAATATCCGGGATAGCGTTGGCATAGCTCAATGGCTCTTTGATTACTAACAATATCTGTCCCCGTAAGGATAAGCTTTTCAATTTGGGCTGCCTTAGCACGAGAAATCACAGCATCAAAATCTTCACGAAAGCTTTCATGGCTAAGATTGGCGCCGATATCTATCAAGGTAGCTGTTTCTGGATACACTTGCAGTCAGGTTCAATAAAGTAAAAGGCGCAATATTATGGTGATGTCGCCAATAAATCTACTGAAAGTCGAAGTCAAAGTTTATTTTTGAAGATTTAAATACTGCTATACCTGAGAGCTGCTCGGGATGCATTTCTAGGCTTGAACTTCTGTTTATCACGCTAAAATATTTCTGTGAAAAATAAGCCATGTCGCTATAATGCCTCTTTTTTTGAATGAGATAAGGTTGCAACTGTGTTAGCAAATGGCAAACAAGACCTCGACTGGCAAAAGCTGGGTTTTGAATATACAAAAACGGATTATCGCTTTTCTGCGATATATGAAAATGGCGCCTGGTCTGAGGGCGACCTTACAGACTCCGAAATTATTCAAATTCACGAAGGTGCTCCAGCATTGCATTATGCCCAGCAGTGCTTTGAAGGACTTAAAGCCCAGACTGCTGAAGATGGCAGGGTGCTGTTATTTCGTCCTGAGTTAAATGCCCAACGTATGGCAATAACAGCAGAACGTTTGTCAATGCCAGCGGTACCTAAAGAGTTATTTTTGCGAGGTGTGGAACGGGCGGTACAAGCCAATCATTCCTGGATTCCACCATATGGGAGTGGCGCTTCTTTATATATAAGACCTTTATTGATTGGTATCGGTGAAAATATGGGGCTAAAACCGGCTAAGAGCTATGAATTCAGAGTCATGGTTTCGCCAGTTGGGCCATATTATAAAAGTGGAGGGCTGGCTTTAATTTCATTGGCCGTTTCTGATATAGATAGAGCAGCCCCTCATGGTACGGGCGATGTAAAAGCAGGGGCAAACTATCCTGTTGGTTTGTATGCGACACGCAAAGCCAAAGAACTGGGAGCCAACGAAGCATTGTATCTGGATGCAGCTGAGCATCGATACCTGGAAGAAGCAGGATCAGCCAATATCATTATTGCACAGGCTGATAATAAGCTTATCACGCCTAAATCTGATGCGATTCTGCCAAGCGTCACGCGTCGTTCCATTATGACAATTGCCGAGCAGGAATTGGGCATGCAGGTAGAAGAGCGAGCAATTGACCTTCGTGCAGAAATCGATAGTTTTTTGGAGGTTGGTGCCTGTGGTACAGCGGCAGTGTTATCGCCTGTGGGTAAAATCTGGCTAGATGAACACTGGCATACTTTTTATGGAAATGGCGAACAAGTCGGTCCCGTCATGCAAAAGCTTTATGACATGCTTTGCCAGCTCCAGTGTGGAGAACGCGAAGATCGTTTTAATTGGATCCACGAAGTTAAGATATAAAGTCGAGTATTCAATCCTTCTGGACTTTCTCAGTACTAAACCTTTTCTTTTGCCAATGGCAGTGTTTTAATGCCGCCCTTTTCCGGGTTGGCCTTCTGTTGTAAAACAAAATTAATTTTAAGCAGGTGTTTATCCATAAATATCAATAGGATATAAGATATTTGTTAGGCTTAAAGACTGTTAGCAGATTAAGTAAGGCTTGACAGAGTAGATAGAGAACCTTTATTTATGTCGCCCTTGGCACTATTCAGTTTTAATGTAAGCAGGAATTAAATCGAGTTGTAATGGAAAAATCTCTGGTAATTGTCGAGTCACCGGCTAAAGCAAAAACGATTAATAAGTATCTTGGAGATAACTTTATAGTTAAATCTAGTGTTGGTCATATCCGAGATTTACCTACCAGTGGCTCGGGGTCTGTTATGGATCCAAAAGCCCGCGCCGAAGCCGCAGCCGAAACACGCAAACTCAGTCCTGAGCAGAAAGTGATTCATAAAGCTCGCAAAGCCAAAGAACAGCTAATTGCCCGTATGGGTATTAATCCCGAAAAAAACTGGCAAGCCAATTATCAAATTCTTCCCGGTAAAGAATCGGTTGTAAGAGAATTAAAAAAATTGGCAAAACAGGCTGATAAAATTTATCTGGCAACGGATTTGGACCGAGAAGGAGAAGCTATCGCCTGGCATTTACAACAAGCGATTGGTGGTGAACCTGAGCGTTATCATCGCGTTGTATTTAACGAAATAACCAAGAAAGCAATAGAAGCTGCTTTCGCAAAACCTGGTGAATTAGATATTAAACATGTTGAAGCCCAGCAAGCGCGACGCTTTCTTGATCGTGTCGTTGGTTTTATGCTGTCGCCTTTATTGTGGGAAAAAGTTGCTCGTGGCTTGTCAGCAGGACGTGTGCAATCAGTTGCAGTGCGTTTAATCGTTGAGCGTGAAAAAGAAATAAGAGCATTTATACCAGAAGAATACTGGGAGCTGTTTGCTGACCTGACCCAAAATAATCAACAATCTGACAAATTGAATTTTCAGGTGTTAAAGTTTCAAGGCAAGGAATTCAGACCGGTCAGCGAAGAAGAAGTACAGAATGCTGTAAGTCAATTAGCCAAAGAAGCTTTTAATGTCAGCAAGCGTGAAGATAAACCAACGTCATCAAAACCAAAAGCGCCATTTATCACCTCCACATTACAACAGGCTGCTTCTACTCGTTTAGGATTCAGTGTAAAGAAAACAATGATGATGGCCCAACGTCTATATGAAGCCGGACATATCACCTATATGCGTACAGATTCTACTCACTTGAGCGCTGATGCTGTTGCTATGAGTCGTGACTATATTAGTAAAAATTTTGGTGAAAAATATTTACCTGAAAACCCTATTTCTTATACAAGTAAGGAAGGGGCACAGGAAGCTCATGAAGCAATCAGACCTTCGTCAGTTAATGTTACTGAGAATTCTTCTGTGCTTTCTCAAATGGAGCGCGATGCGCAACGTCTTTATAACCTAATCTGGCAACAGTTTGTCGCCTGCCAGATGACTCCAGCGCGTTATATAAGTAGTACGATTACGGTTGCGGCGAGAGAATATGAGTTGCGAATTAAGGGTCGTATTATGGAGTTTGATGGTTATACGCGAGTATTCCCGGCCACACTTAAAGAAGGGGATGTTGAATTACCGGATATAAAGGTAGGCCAGTTATTAGTATTAAAGCAATTGCTACCAAAACAGCATTTCACCAAACCTGCTCCTCGTTACACTGAAGCCAGTCTTGTCAAAGAGCTTGAAAAACGTGGTATTGGCAGACCTTCCACTTATGCTTCCATTATTTCAACCATTCAGGACAGGGGATACGCGACTCTTGAAAACAGACGGTTTTATGCCCAAAAAATAGGGGATATTGTCACAGAACGCTTGGAAGAAAATTTTACCAACCTGCTTGATTATGGTTTTACCGCGCAAATGGAAGAGCAACTTGATGATGTTGCTAACGGAAAAAAAGACTGGATAGCAGTGTTAGATGATTTTTATGACAGCTTCACAGAACAATTAGCTCAGGCTAAATCAGAAGAAGGTGGCTTACGGGCTAATAAACCTACTGATACTGATATTCCTTGTCCTGATTGCGGTCGCAATATGCAGATACGAACAGCCAGTACCGGAGTTTTTCTTGGTTGTTCTGGTTACTCCTTGCCACCCAAAGAACGTTGCAAGAAAACAATAAATTTAACGCCCGGAGATGAAGCAATAAGTATTGATGCTGATGACGAAGCTGAATCCCGTTTGTTAATCAGCAAACACCGTTGCAAGATATGCGAAACGGCAATGGATTCTTATTTAATCGATGAGCAGCGTAAATTGCATGTTTGCGGGAATAATCCTGAATGTCCTGGTTGCGAAATAGAAAATGGAAAGTTTAAGTTGAAAGGCTATGATGGCCCGCTGCTTGAATGTGACAAGTGCTCATCAGAGATGCAATTAAAAAATGGCCGCTTTGGGAAATATTTTGGTTGTACTAATCCTGAGTGTAAAAACACCAGAAAACTATTGCGTAATGGAGAAGCAGCCCCCCCTAAAATGGACCCGGTACATATGCCCGATTTACTTTGTCAAAAAGTCGACGACTATTATGTCCTGCGTGATGGTGCAGCGGGGATATTTCTGGCCGCCAGTAAATTTCCTAAAAACAGAGAAACTCGTGCACCATTAGTTGAAGAGTTATTGCCTTATAAAGACAAAATTGATCCAAAACACGATTATATTCTTAAGGCACCAACACAAGATCCAGAAGGAAATAAAGCTATCGTGCGTTTTAGCCGTAAAGCTAAAGAGCAATATGTATTGAGCGAAAAAGATGGAAAGCCGACTAAATGGAAAGCTTTTTATCGCAAGGGTCGCTGGGTAAATACTGATGAACTTGTCACAGAATCCTAGTGGCATAAAACATAGTTTTGAGAAAGTTATAGAGCATAGCAGGGAGATAGCTGGTTAATGTTTGCCTGGCTGGAAATTATTAATAATAGCTGGACCATCCAAGTTTTTTTGGTTGTATTTGCAACCGTGGTTTTGAATTTTTTCGTCAGGTTTTTATTGCAGAAGGCTCATGAAAAATTAAAACTCACTGAAAATGTTTGGGATGATGCTGTTCTTATTGCAGCTAAAAAACCTTTGGCTCTATTTGTGTGGGTTATTGGCTTAAGTATTGCGGCAGAGATTATTCAGCCCGTTGCAAACAGCGATCTATTTGAATACACCCCATTAGCACGTCGCATTGCAATCATACTATTGCTAATGATGTTTTTGATTAATCTAATTAAAAATATCGAAGAAAATTTCCTGCATAAAACTAAAAAATCTGAAATTGAAGCGGATGAAATAACCATTCGAGTGTTAGCACGCTTATTACGGGTGTCTGTACTGATTACCGCCGGATTGGTTATTTTGCAAACTTTGGGCATAAGTATCACAGGTGTTGTGGCATTTGGCGGTATCGGGGGTATTGCAATTGGATTTGCTGCTCAGGATTTACTAGCGAATTTTTTTGGTGGTTTGATTGTTTATCTAGACCGCCCATTCTCAGTGGGAGACTGGATAAGGTCCCCAGATCGTGAAATTGAAGGTACTGTTGAAGATATAGGCTGGCGTGTCACGGTAATCAGGACTTTTGATAAAAGACCTTTATATATTCCTAATTCCATTTTTACCAAAATATCGGTAGAAAATCCATCCCGCATGCTAAATCGACGTATATATGAAACAATTGGTTTACGTTATGGTGATGCAGCTAAGGTGCGTGAAATTATTGCAGCAGTGAAGGTGATGCTAAGTCAGCACGATGAAATTGATCAGGATGTAACCTTAATTGTAAATTTTAATTCAATGGGAGCATCGTCCCTGGATTTCTTTATTTATACGTTTACCAAGACTACGGATTGGGTGCACTATCATGAAGTCAAGCAGGATGTCTTATTAAAAATAATTGATATTGTGCATGAACATGGCGCTGATATTGCTTTTCCAACAACCACGCTTGATGGAGCTATTGCAGTTAATATGTTGGAAAACAACTAACATATTATTTCACCGGGAAGTGCTTTGTTTGATTAATTTTTAGTATTTTGTAGGTTTTACCAGCCAGGCCTTACGCTCAACAATAAGGCATAAGAATTTTGCTTGAATCGCATTTTCTATGCTTCTGCAAGCGCTCGTATCACGTCGAAAGTTGTCGTTAAATCAATACAGGCGTCAGTGATACTTTGACCGTAGGTCATCATCTCACTTTGCGCCTGACGGCCCGCAACCAGATGGCTTTCTATCATCACACCAACTACACTTTTGTCGCCACTGGCACGCCTGGCTGCTACAGAAGCCGCAACCTGTTTTTGCTGTTCATGGTTTTTACGGCTGTTAGCGTGGCTGCAATCCACAATAATGCCGGTATTGAGCTTGTGTTCAGCCAGTAGTTTTGAAGCGGCATCGATGTCCTTATCTCCATAGTTAGGTTCACGTCCGCCTCGCAGCACCAGGTGGGTGTCATTGTTGCCTGAGGTTTCTAGAAGTGCAGGGGCACCTTCTGCAGTGAGTGAAGGAAACAGATGCGAGCCAGCGGCAGCAATCATGCCTTCTATCGCCACCTGCAAATCGCCATCGGTACGGTTCTTAAAGCCAACCGGCATGGACAAACCTGAGGCCAATTGCCGGTGAATCTGGGACTCAACTGTTCGGGCGCCAATAGCACCCCAGCTGACGAGTTCCGCATAATACTGACCGAGTGTGGTGTCTAGAAATTCAGACGCGCAGGGTAGCCCGATATCAGTAATATCAGCAAGCAGACGCCTGGCAGCACGTAAGCCTTCATTGACACGGTATGAGCCGTCCAGGTGGGGGTCGTTGATATAACCCTTCCAGCCAATGGTTGTACGTGGTTTTTCAAAATACACGCGCATAACTACTAATGCTCGCTCGGCAACTTCTTGTGCCAGTGGCTGTAGTTTTTCTGCATATTCCAGTACCGCAATCGGATCGTGAACTGAACAGGGTCCAGTGATAATTAACAAACGCGGGTCGCGTTTGTGAATAATATCAGCAATTGCATTGCGTGCCTTTGCAACTGCAATCTTTGAATTGTTACTCTGAGGGACTTCTTCAGCAAGTACTGCTGGAGAAATAAGCGGGTGTGTCCGATAAATTCGTAGGTCGCCGGTATTCATGCTAACGCCATAATAGGCTGATCGACTACAAGATACGGATTGGCTTGCTTAAGCGAGCCATCAATATTGGCCAGTGGTTCAATACATAGATAGTCTTGCGGTCTGATAATAAAAATTAAACGATGTACATAGAGTTCAAGAATATAGTTGATCATTATGTCTGCCTGATGTAAAGGTGGGCATTATAAAGACTTTATAGCTTGATTTCATACCAATAGGGCAATGAGGTAAAGAAAAGTGCAGTTTTGATGGGGCGATCATCCATTGTCTGAAATAGTTCAGTATAACGAGAGAGTTGAGAAGAATATTCTTCTTCCTGAATTTTTAAAAAAGAGGCCTGGCTTTGATTTTCCATTAAACGCG
>Ga0222714_10000543_pt1 | contig 43266 bp, 40 predicted proteins | sample C33_3DmetaG_FD_165048 | JGI IMG/M metagenome (GOLD analysis project Ga0222714, IMG submission 165048) | Estuarine water microbial communities from San Francisco Bay, California, United States - C33_3D | ecosystem: Environmental > Aquatic > Marine > Unclassified | place: USA: California...
AAATACGTAATCCATGTAAGAGTTTTTCAGCATCTGATTCTGCTTCCCAACCATTCATTTCAGCAAAGGTTGTTTCAAGTTCTGAAAGTAAGTATCCTTCTTCATCTGTAATGGTGTCTTTAGCATATAAAACTTCTTTTTGTTGCATGATTTCAAAGAGTTGTTGATGACCCATCATGACTGTTTGTATCACAGAAAAGTCATCAAACGCGTTTTGATCTTGACTTAAAAAAGCAAGTCGTTTATCTTTATCAATAATGACAGATCCTTTACTCGGTTCTCTTTGACTTGAAAGTATTTTTAAAAACGTAGACTTCCCAGCACCATTCGCGCCAATCACGCCGTAACAATTGCCTTTTGTAAATTTAATATTGACATCTTCAAATAACTTTTTATCCGAAAATACTAAACTCAAGTTTGAAACAGTAATCATAAGGTATCCTTTTTTACTTATATTCTTTTAGTTATGCCTTATTCACTTTAACGTATTGAAGTGAAATTGTCAATAAAACTTCTTTAAAACTAATAAAAAACGCAACTTTTATAGGTTGCGTCTTTTTTTAACTTTGTTATTGTTATATTTCTAAAATTTAAATGCCCTTGATGCTTTATTGATGTAGTGGTTTAAACTTTTCTCCTAGTAAAACTTTTAATACATCGACTGCTTTATATAAAAGTTGACCTTTCGCTAAAAATCTTAACACAAATTTTAAATCATCACCTGCGGTAATAATTGGTAATTCTACAGATCCATCTTTTCGTTCTTGACCCAATCCCATTGTCGCAACCAGTCCGTTACAGAGGCATCTTCTACCTACAGTGTCTTCGATATTGCCACCTTTTTTTACATAATCATCAACAGGTTCTGATGGACATCTATACCCAATTGTTCCATTTTCTTTTCGGTAAGGTTCTCTTAAATACCCTAGATCACAAATCCGTTTTCTTTGATCGCCGGTTTCTTTTTCTCCGATGGTACCTTTTAAATCAACAACTTTAAATGGGAATCCTGTTGGAGATGCTAATGGATCTGTTTTTACTGTTGCACCACCTGTTTTAAGTGCGTCTAAAATTTCTAATTTCAGTTCTAAATTTAACCCTGATTCTTCACAAAGTGCAAATGCTGTTCCAACTTGAACACCTTGTGAGCCTAATGCTTGAGCAGCGAGAACTTGATCACGATTTCCATATCCTCCAGCGAGCCAAAATGGAAGTCCTATGGCTGCAATTGCTTGAATATCAATCTCATCACGGACACCATAAATTGGTTCACCGTTTTCATTTAAATCGTACTTACCTCGAGGTGGTGCATTGTGTCCACCTGCGATATTGTGTTCAACTATAAATCCATCCGGTGCACCTGTAGAGGCACGCATTAAATGCATAGCAAGTGTTGCAGAACTAATGATTGCTAAAAATTTTGGACGCTTTAATGTTGGTAAAGGTGCCCCATCTGCAAATGTAGTAGGTGAAAAATGGGCCAAAGTGGGTTCAGTTTGAGTATCGTTTGCAATTTTAATTGGAAGCGAGGTATCTTTATTTAAAGCAAGATCGGTAATCACTCCTGGAATACGGGTAGGAATCCCTGCACCCATTAACACATAATCTACATCAGCTAAAATTGCACCATATAAAGAAGGTAATGTTGGCGCTTGTAGTTTTTCTAAAAGATTCACACCAATCAAACCTTGGTGCCCTTGTTTTGCAAGTTTCACCTCAGCGTAATTTGCAACAACCATTAATTCAATGGCATCTTTGCTTTGTTGAATCGTTGGCATGGCAATCATTTTATACTTATCGCCTCTTTGTTCACTTACGGGTTGATATTTATCAGCAACTCGCTTTGCAATTTCAGGAAATGGAAATTCATCTAAAATACGGCGCATGAGTTCAGCTGTTGCTGGTTCTTGCAATCTTCTTGAAAAAGTTACAGCCACTGCTGTTCCTGAAACAACTCCAAGTTGACCATTCATCGAAACTTGTCTTGCCAACTGCCAACTTGAAACACCAACACCCATGCCACCTTGTATAATTTCTGGTAAAGAATGATTTGTGTTCAATTTATAATGACTCCTTTTTCATATTTTTGTATGTTTAAGTGTGTTTAAATTTAATTTGATGTTCAAATATTATATACAATAAATATACACTTTTTTTCATTTTTTCATCTTTTTTTGCATTCTATATTCTTTTTTGAAATCATCTTATGTACATTTTTTTATTCATTATCACTGTAAAATAAAAACTTCTAAAAAGAAGATTTTATTTTTAACTTTTCTATTTGGGTAATTGTTTCGCGAGTGTTTCCAAATCAACATCTTTTGAATAGTCGATCGAATCAAATACAAACCCGTTAATTTGATAAAAATCTCTTAAAAATATTTTTGTACCATGAAGTTGGAGCAATTCATCATTGGATAATGTTGTCATCATTTCAACAGTCTCTTTTTGAATGTGTGACTCCATTTCTAAATGATCTAATCGTATTCGGTTTTGATCATCAACAATGCGTTTGTTTCCATATACCATTTCACTAAAAAGACGATGTTTATGGGCTAAAATTGATTCATGAACGCCATGTTTCTTCATGACTTCATATAAGCATGAAACATAAATTGTCATTTGTGGAATAAATACACTTGCTTTTGTTGTCACCGCTTTTGAAGATGATATGGCAGCTTCACCCAGATATTTGTCTTTTAATAACACATCTATCATTACTGCATGTTTCTCTAAATCTTCTTTGGCTTTACCTAGTGTCCCACCACGATATATTTTTACTGTTGTAGGTCCACCAATATATGTATAAGATAATGTTTTAACATGCTTATTTAACAGCTTTTCGTGATCAAGGGCTAACATCCATGCATACCAATCGCTTCCTCCCATGACATATACTGTATCTTTAACTTCTTGTTCAGAACCTTGCGTGAGTGTAAGATTATAAATTTCTTTACTTACAACATCAATTGTTTTTCCAACAGCATCTTCACCAAGAGTTTTAATGTGAGATCTTACAAGTTCGTTCGTCTCATAATTCATACGACCACCTGAGGCAAGCGAGTAGATGACAAGATCAATCCCTCCTAGGTGTTCTTTTATATAATTGATAACATTTTGCTTCATTTCAGAACTAAACGCATCGCCAACAAAATCTTTATGGATTTGGTTGGTTTCTTTTGCAAATTCTTGAAAATAAATATTATTCCACCATCCAGCTGACCCTGTTTTAGAACCTTTAGGTTCATTTTCAAAAGAAACATTAAGGGTGTTTGAATTTGAACCATATGCTAAAGCAATACGTGATGCTAATCCGTAACCAGAAGACCCACCAATGATTAATACATTTTTAGGTCCTTGAAATGTGCAAAGTGCTTTTGCTTCGTTAATTTGATTTAACACGTTTTGACGACATCCTAAAGGGTGCGCATTCGTAAAGAAGTTAGATCTTATGTTTGGTTCTATAATCATGATATGCTCTCCTATAAATAAGTTTACAAGCTTAAAGTTAAATGATTTTGCTTAGCTCATTTTAACACAACTATAGATGTTATTACTAAACGATGTATAATCGTTACTATCTTTGTATTTAATCAACTAAATTTATATTATAATATCATCAAACATTAATGTTATATCTAAAGAGGTCTTATGAAAAAATTAAATATTTTTTCGATAACATGATTTCTAAAGGCACTGGCGCGCTTATGTTGATATAAGATTTTGTCTGTTTTTAGATCTTACAGATTTCTAATAATTTACGCTTTAATCCACTTGATTTTAATACATCTAAAATTCAATCTATAGAGCCTAGTAAAAAGAAAAAAAGCCACCTCTAAATAGAGATGGACAGACTCACAAAAAAGTGGTGACCCGTACGGGGTTCGAACCCGTGAATGCATGCGTGAAAGGCATGTGAGTTAACCATTTCTCCAACGGGCCCCGACTGGCGGAGCAGGAGGGATTTGAACCCTCGCGCCGGTTACCCGACCTAACGGTTTAGCAAACCGTCCTCTTCACCACTTGAGTACTACTCCGTAACGCTATAATAGAATATATCATTTTTCGTTTTGTGTCAACATATTCAGTAAACTTCTTTGCCTTGACTCATCGTTAAAATACATATACAATGATTACGTATGTATCTAACGACAAAGAGGTAATAATACTATGCAATATGACATTGGATTAATCGGAATTGCAGTAATGGGTGAAAACCTAGCTTTAAATATTGCATCTAAGGGATTTTCAGTCGCTGTTAATTCAAGAAAAATAGAAACCGTCAATACATTTATCAACGGACGAGCAAAGGGTTTACCTATTGGTGGCACAGATGACGTTAAAACATTAGTATCCATGCTTAAAAAACCTAGAAAAGTGATGTTGATGATTAAAGCTGGACATCCAGTCGATCAGGTCATTGAACAATTGATTCCACTTCTAGATAAAGGGGATGTCATCATTGATGGTGGTAATTCTTTATATCATGATACAACAAGACGTACTCAGTATTTAAGAGAAAAAGGGCTTCACTTTATTGGAACAGGAGTTTCAGGTGGTGAAGAAGGTGCGCTCACAGGTCCATCCATTATGCCTGGTGGGTCTAAAGAAGCATGGCCACTTGTGAAACCAATCTTACAAGGCATTGCTGCCAAAGTTGAAGACGGTAGCGTGTGTTGTGACTGGGTTGGAGAAGATGGTGCCGGTCATTTTGTGAAAATGGTTCATAACGGTATTGAATATGGAGATATTCAACTCATTACAGAAGCGTATCATATTATGAAAGATTATTTAGAGATGTCTAATGATGAAATGTCAGAAACTTTTAAAACATGGAATCAAGGCGTTTTAGATAGTTATCTCATTGAAATTACATATCAAATTCTAGCGTATAAAGATGAATCAGGTAATCATTTAATTGATGCTATATTAGATACTGCTGGTCAAAAAGGAACAGGAAAATGGACAGCCAATGCCGCACTCGAATACGGGGTACCGTTAACACTCATTGCTGAATCTGTCTTTTCAAGATTTTTATCGGCTTTAAAAGATGAGCGTGTTGAAGCTTCTAAAGTATATCCTAAACACATAAAACCTTTTGAAGGTGATAAGGCTTTATTTTTAGATCACTTAAAAAATGCCTTATATGCTGCGAAGATATTATCTTATACTCAAGGCTATGCGCTGATGAAAGAAGCTGCAAAAACCTATGAATGGGATTTAAATTATGGTGGGATTGCTTTAATGTGGCGCGGTGGTTGTATTATCCGTTCTGTTTTCTTAGATAAGATTAAAGCGGCTTATGATACAAATCCAAAACTCAATAATTTATTACTTGATGATTACTTTAAAAAGACAATGACTTCCATTATTCCAGATTTAAGAGTGACTTTGTCACACGCGATTTTAAATGGTATTCCCGTCCCAGCAATGTCATCAGCACTTGCTTATTTTGATGGGTATACAACAGAAAAATTACCTGCTAATTTACTACAAGCACAACGTGATTTCTTTGGTGCACATACTTACGAAAGAACGGATAAAAAACGTGGTGAATTCTTCCATACGAACTGGACAGGTCGTGGTGGAAATACATCCTCAACAACCTATAACGTATAAAATAAATGCACGCCATAAGCGTGCATTTTCATTATTCTTTTACCATGGATAATCCGACTTTGCCTCTATTTAAATCAATATTGATGACATAAACTTTGACAATATCTCCAACAGCAACAACATCTTTAGGATGTTTAATGAATCTTTTTGCGAGTTTAGAAATATGACATAAACCATCTTCTTTTAATCCAATATCAATAAACGCACCAAAATCAACCACATTACGAACGGTTCCTTCAAGTTCCATACCAACACTTAAATCTTCAAGTTTTAAAATATCTTGACGAAGGATAGGTTGTGCAAATTGATCTCTTGGATCTCTTAAAGGTGCGACAAATGAATCTAAGATATCTGATAAAGTATACATATCAATATTCAAATCACGCATGAGTCTTGATTTATCAATGTCTTTGACAAGAACTTTGACTTCTTCTTTTCCAAACATCTCACCAGTGATTCCATATATCTTCATGATTGATTTTGCTTTATCGTAGGATTCTGGGTGAATCGATGTCATATCTAGTGCTTCATCACTATCTGGAATACGTAAGAACCCTACGGCTTGTTCAAAGGTTTTTTTACCAAGTTTAGGCACACTTAATATGTCTTTTCTATTTTGAAAACGACCAATTTGTTGACGGTAAGACACAATGTTTTCAGCACTTGATTTATTAAGTCCTGACACATACATCAGTAAGGATTTAGACGCCGTATTTAAATTGACCCCAACTTGGTTCACCGCTTGTGTAACGACAAAGTTTAACGATTCATTAAGTTTTTTAGGTGTGACATCATGTTGATATTGACCAACACCAATCGACTTTGGATCAATTTTAACAAGTTCAGATAACGGATCTTGAAGTCTTCTTGCAATCGATGCTGCTGAACGTTCTTCGACGCTAAAATCAGGAAATTCTTCTCTTGCAAGTTCACTTGCTGAATACACAGACGCACCTGCTTCATTCACAATCACGTAGTTAACTGGTAATTTAAATTCTTTAATCAACTCAGAGACAAAGCTTTCGGTTTCTCTTGATGCTGTACCATTTCCAATTGCAATCAGTTCAATATGATACTTTTTGATCATTTGAAAGAGGGTTGATTTTGATTTTTCAATATCTTTATCCTCTGCAACACTTCCTTTTGATTTTTCGTGAGGATAAATCACACCTTTCGTTAAAACATTACCTGTCTGATCGACAACAGATAACTTACATCCTGTACGAAAAGCAGGGTCAATCCCTAATATCATTTTACCTTTTAAAGGTGGTTGAAGTAGGAGTTTATTTAAGTTTTCAGCGAAAACTTCAATCGCTTGATCTTCAGCAACTTCAGATAACTCAGCACGAATTTCACGCTCTAGAGAAGGATAAATCAGTCTTTTAATACTATCTTCAATGGCAACCTTAATATAGACTGCAGATGGGGATGCTGTGCTTTTAATGAGTGATGCTTCAATATGTTTAAACATCTCTTCTTTATCTGCTTCAATTTTTACGTTTAATATTTTTTCAGATTCACCGCGATTTAATGCGAGTACACGGTGCGGTTTGATATTTTTAATTTTTTCTTGATATTCATAGTACATCAAATAGGTTTGACGTTCATCTTCAATCCCTTTTTTAACACTTGATTTAATCTCACCCTCACGCATCGTCTCACGTAGTGCTTTTCTATAGTCAGGATCATCAGAAACGAACTCAGATAAAATATGCATTGCGCCTTGTAACGCTTCTTCAACTGTTTTTACATCATCACTAATATATTTTTTCGCTTCTTCTTTAGGATCATCATTTGATAAATACATAAAAAAATTAGAAAGTCCTTGAAGTCCTTTCGCAATCGCTTCGGTTGCTTTTGTTTTTTTCTTTTCTTTAAATGGACGATAAAAATCTTCAACATCAACAAGTTTTTCAGCTTTTAAAATCGATTGTTTTAAATCGTCAGTAAGCATGCCTTTTTCATCAATCAAACGAATGACATCTTCTTTTCTTTCAAATAGATTTTTTTGATACAACCATGTTTGATGGATTAAAAAGATTTGTTCTTCATCAAGTCCACCAGTGACTTCTTTACGGTATCTTGAAATAAAAGGAATGGTATTCCCTTCATCTAATAAGTTTAATACAGTTTGAATTTGTTTTTCAAAAATGTTTGTTGCTTCTTTAATTTGCTTAATAATGATTGGATGCATCGTTTCTCCTAAATAAAAAAGGCTGCGCCTTTTTTATACTAAATTTTCTAAACTTTTCAAAATGTTTGTTGTATCTGACCAAACGGTATCAAAATAACTTTCTTCTACTTCGCTATAGTCAACATAAAAGGTAATGAGTGATTGGGGTGATGATTGAGGAACACCTAATGATAATACTGACTGCAATGTAAACACATCTGTATTTTGTGGATCATCTAGATCTAATAATAAAAGATTTTCTAAAAGGAGTGCCTCTTCGTTATCGTTAAAAAATGTGAGTAATGCTTCTTCTAGTTCTCCAGATCTGTAAAACAATAAATAAAGGGGGTTTTCAGCATCTGAAGACATTAAGATATTATAAATTTCTCTATCTGTTTCGTCTTCTGTTTGAAAATAGGTGAAATCTCCAAATGAGCCTGTTCCGTTATCTCCAATAATATAATTTAGATCACTAGAAACAATGTGCGTGTAACCTTCTAGCGGTAATAGCATTTCTTCTTCGTTATCTAATGTTGCGATGACAACAATCGTTACAATGATTGCAACGGTTATTAAGATGACTGCAACACCAATACGCATTAATAAAAGCTCCCCTTTTGAAAGTGGGCGTTGTCTCATATTTGTGTCTTTTGCGCCTTGTTTTTTTAATTGTGGTTGACTCATAATGACTCCTTATTCTCAATAACAATAAATGCTGCTGCATAGCTTTCGGTGTGTGTAATAGATACACTCACAATATCCTTATCTGTAAAAAAAGCAGATTCTACATACGGTCTTCCTGATGGTTCATGTAAAATCGAAAAGTCTTTATAGTTGGTATTGCCTGGTCCGACTGCAACTGCTTTAAAGATGGCTTCTTTCGCTGCAAATCGTCCACCAATAAACTCTAACTTCACTTGTTCGTGAGCAAGATTTTGATATTCTTTCATTTCTTTTTCTGATAAAATGCGTTCAATAAAACGATCTGAAAGTAATTCTTTAATACGTTCTAGCTCGACTAAGTCGATGCCAACACCTTTAATCATAGGGGTGATCCCTCCCTTAATGCTTGCGCAATATGTTTGATTTTTGCTAATCTATGATTTAAGCCTGATTTAGAAATCGGTTCATCATAGAGTGCTTCATACTGTTCAGTTAATTCTCTTAAATTGAATTCTGGATATGTAACTCTTAAATTCATCACACGTTTTATTTTTTCATCGATAAGTATATTATAACTTGAAATAAAGGTAATTTCATCAATTATTTTTGAAGCCGCTTCATAAACTTTTTTCTCGTTTGCAATTTCACAGTTCATCACACGGTTAATTGAGTTGTTAAAATCACGCTTAATTCTTGCATCTTCAAATTTAAACACTGAGTTTTGTGCGCCAATACGCATCATAAATTCAGAAATATGTTCTGCATCTTTTAAGTATATGACGTGTTGATGTCTTCTCTTAATGATTTTAGCATTGAGTTCAAAGCGGTTCATTAAACTTTGAAGTAAAACCGAAAGATCATCACGTTCATGACTCATTTCTAAATGATACTGTGCTGTTTTAGGATCATTGACAGATCCACTGGATAAGAATGCTGCACGTAAAAAGGCAAGTTTGGTTGATTCAGAAGGCAATAGAACATCAGATGTCTCAAACAAAGGTTCCAATAATTTAATTTCTGATAAGATATCTTTTACTCTTGAATCAATTTCAATTAAGATTTGAGGTTTTTTAGTAAGTTTTTGTTGCTGTTTTTTAAGTAAAGTTGTTTCTGCTTGATACAATGTCCTAGATAACTGTAAAAAACGTTTTGCAACAGTCGGGCTATTGGTTTTAAAAATTAAAATAAGTTTTTGATCTCTTTTTGTTATGTCACCATTCATGTGCAAAAAAGCAGCGAACTCTGCAAGTTGTTCAGATGTTTCAACTGGAATTGTTACTAACTCTTCTTTGACTAGTTTGGTAAAGGACATCTAGTTTAAGGACTCCAAATATTTAAGTGCGTTTTGAGCTGCAACTGCACCATCTCCAACGGCTGTTACAACTTGACGAATTTGTTTATCGTTCACATCACCACATGATAAAATACCTGGAATTTTAGTTTCCATTTTTTCATTGACCGTAATATACCCATAGTTCGTTGTAATTCCCAAGTGTTTGACAAAATCAGTGACCGGTATCATTCCAACATATTCAAAAACACCGTCTGCTTGGATGTCAAATGTCTTTCCTTCTTTATCTTTAACAACAACACCTGTGAGTCCTTTATCATCTTTTAAAAACTTTTCAATGAGTGTTTCATAATAGACTGTCACATTTGGTTGAGCAATTAGTTTTTCGTTTGCTTTTGCTTCTGCCGTGAGTCTATTTAAGTTTTGAACGACGGTTACTGATTTTGCAAATGTTGATAAGTAGTAACCTTCTTCAACCGCAGAGTTTCCACCACCGACTACAATAACATCCTTATCACGGTAAATCGGACCGTCACATATAGCACACCAACTAATCCCGTTATAGGCAAGTTGTTCTTCATTTTCTACACCAAGTCTTCTTGGTATGTTTCCTGTTGCAATAATTACTGCTTTGGTGTCATAAGTTCCAAAATCAGTGACGACCGTTTTATGTGTTCCATGGTCTTCAAGTTTTGTGACACGTTCATATTTGACTTCAATTTCTAATTTATTCATGTGTTCAATCATGTCTGTAGCAAGTTCAATTGAACTAAATGACGTCACCCCTGGATAATTTTCAATTTCACTATAGTTGACAAGTTGTCCACCGGGAACATTCCCTTCAAAAACGGCAATGTTTAAGTTTGCACGCTTTGTATAAATACTTGCAGCAACTCCTGCAGGTCCTGCACCAATCACTAATACATCATACATAAGTTTTCTCCTAAATAATATCTTCTATTTGTAATAAATCATCGACAACATAATCTGGCATCACAGCGAGCATTTCTTTTAATCTGTGACTATAACTCACCGCACAACTCATGACACCAGCTGCTTTTGCAGCAACCATATCATTTTCATGGTCCCCAACATATACCGCTTCATCTGGATTGATACCATAAAGAGACAATCCTTTTTCAATCGGTTCTTTATCTGGTTTATGGTTTTTTACATCTTCATATCCAACTAAATGCGTGACATACTCATTCAGTCCAATTAAGGTAAGGTGTTCTCTAGCAACACGATTCATCTTTGATGTTACAACACCAATTTGAATACCTTTCGCTTTAAGAATCTCCATCAATTCCTTGGCATTTGGATAGGATTGAACATCTTTCATTAATTCTTCTGAGGTTTGTCTATAAAAACTGACAAGTTCATCCATACTTTGATCATCTCTAATATAAAGGCCAAAGGTTTCAAATAACGTATGTCCTAAAAACGAAGTAAGTGTTCTTTCATCAAGTGTGATGTCTTTAAAATATTTTTTAAAGGTAATCACAAATGTATCCATAATGATTTCAGTAGATTTTAATAATGTACCGTCTAAATCAAAAAGTACAAGTTTAATCATTTGAACCAACTTCTTGATAATAAGGAAGTTCTGGATGTCTTTTATTTTTGAGATACATCAGTAATGCCCCTCCACCTAAAAATAAAATAAGTGATAAATAAATATTTACAGGTAGTCCAAAGACACGGAGCGCATCAAATTGAGCACCACCTGTTCTAAGTGGTTCTATGATCGCACCTCTACCAAGTCCATACCACATCAAATAAAGTGCAAATAAATCACCAACTTTAAATAGCTTTTTACGTCTGATATTAATAAGAATAATAAGTCCGATTAAATTCCAGATACCTTCATATAAAAATGTAGGATGATGAAAATTCCCTGCAATAAACATTTGATCTTTTATAAATGCTGGAAGCATGTTTAAAATAAACTGAGATTCAATAATTGGACCGTAAGCTTCTTGGTTCATAAAATTTCCCCAACGTCCTACAATTTGACCAATTAAAAATCCAACGGCAACAATATCAGCAATTAACCAAAAGCTGACACCTTTTTTCTTTGTATAAAATAATACAAATAATGTAGCGAATATAACAGCGCCATGTATAGATAATCCACCATTTGTAATATTAACGATATCCATGAAAGAATCATAGTTTTTATTCGGATCAAAAAGCACATAATAAAGTCTTGCACCAATAATAGCAATTGGAACCGTCCATAGTAAGGCGTCATATAAGAAATCTGTAGATAATTCCTTTTTCTTAAATTCATCTAACGACCAGTAAACAGCGATCAGTAATCCCGATAAGATAAAGACTGCATACCAAGCAACTTGAGCAAACCCTAAGTCTAATGCAATGTTGTTATAAGGAACGCCTGTTTGTGGGAGTATTGCAAGTAATAAAATAAAAATAAAATATAAAAATGCGCCACCGTATAATCTGATCGGGTTTTTATGTCTTAAAAGAAACGCTTTGACTTGATCCATCTCATTCTCCTTTTGCTTTTTTATTGATTTTTTCAACAAAATCTTTTGCAGCATCATATCCTAAATATTTTAATTTCATGTTATCAGCAGCAGATTCTACGAGTGTTGCAACGTTTCGACCCGGCAATACTGGAATTGTTATTTTAGGAAGTTCTGTTTCAAAATACTGAACAAATTCTGTTTCAACTCCTAAACGGTCATAATGTTTTTCTTCATTCCACGCTTCAAGTTCAACAACAAGTCTAATTTTTTTATCTTCTCTAAATGCTCCTGCACCAAACATTTCAACAACATTCACAATCCCAATGCCACGTACTTCAATTAATTTTTTCGTAATGTCTGGGGCATAACCAATAATTGAGCCTGCTGTTGCTTCATATAAATCTACACGATCATCAGCAACAAGTAAGTGTCCACGCTTAATAAGCTCAAGTGCGGTTTCACTTTTACCAATCCCTGATTTTCCTGTAATCAATGTTCCAAGACCGTGTATATCAACAAGCACACCGTGAACCGTTTTTCTTGGTGCTAAAGTGGCATGTAAGAAATTATAAAGTAAGCTTGCAAGTGCGGTAGTACGATGACTGGATCTTAAAATAGCAACATCATAGGTGTGACCAAATTCATAAAACATATCGTGAATGTACACGTTTCTTGAAAAAATCATACAAGGCGGTTGTTTTTTAAACAAAGTTTCTATGCGTTGACGCATCGTTACTTCATCAAATAGTTGAAGAAAACTTGCTTCTTTAGAACCAAATAATACAATTCTTAAAGGATCATAAAAATCAAAAAAACCAGCAAGCTCAACACCTGGTCTTGCTAGTAAATCACTTTCTATTTTTTTATCTAATGCACGTGCACCATTTAAAACTTCTAGTTTTAAATCACGTACAAGATCACTTACAAATATACTCATTTTTTTATGCCTCTCATTATTTTTGTAGAAAAGCGATTTATGATCAATTGTCTCAAATTAGATCTAAAGAAAACAAAAATAAAAGTGATGCCTATTAATCCCTCTACAGATGTGATTTGAAATGATTGAAATACAGAAGCATAAAGGACAATCATCATGATAATAATGATTGAAGTTCCCATTCCAAAAGAACCCATAATGATTTGAAGTACACGTATTGATGAAGTTGTTTTAATCAAGTGTTCTGTGATGGTAAGGAATACCATACACCCCAATAACAAAGAAATCGTTGAAGAGAAAACTTGTAAATTTGTAACTTCAAATATACCCATTAATCCAATCATAATACACACGTTAATAAAAAATAATAATGTCAAGTGTATCCAAGTTTTAGGATGATAATAAAATGTGAGCGCAAGAAATATTTTTTTACTGTTTTTAAGTTGAAGTTTCATAAAGTCATTATACCAAAGATTATCCTTTAAGTCTTTAGCACTTGAGCTAAATATTGCCCTGTATAGGATTTTTTTACTTTTGCAACTTGTTCAGGTGTACCAAGTGCAATAATTTCTCCACCAGCATCACCACCATCAGGACCAAGATCAATGACGTGGTCTGCATTTTTAATGACATCTAAATTATGTTCAATAACAACCATCGTTGCCCCTTGATCAACAATACGGTGCAGCACTTCAACAAGTCTTTTGACATCGTCGGTGTGGAGTCCTGTTGTCGGTTCATCTAAAATATAAAGTGTTTGTTCAGTGATTTTTTTATAAAGTTCACTCGCGAGTTTCACACGTTGTGCTTCACCACCAGAAAGGGTTGTTGCGGATTGTCCTAATGAAATATAGCCAAGTCCAACATCGACAAGTGTTTGAAGTTTAGATTGAATTTTAGGAATCGCTTCAAAAAAATCAAGTCCTTCAGAGATCGTCATATTTAAAACATCTGCGATATGTTTCCCTTTAAATTTAATTTGTAATGTTTCATGGTTGTATCTTGATCCATGACACACTTCACATGGCACATAAACATCTGGTAAAAAATGCATCGTGATTTTTTTCATACCATCACCACTACATGCTTCGCATCTACCGCCTCTGACATTAAATGAAAAGCGTCCTTTTTGATAGCCACGCATTTTTGCTTCAACAGTTTGAGCATATAAATCACGAATATCATCAAACACACCCGTATACGTTGCAGGGTTACTTCTTGGTGTACGTCCGATTGGTGATTGGGAAATATCAATGATTTTATCAATATGTTCATATCCTGCAATAAAATCATGTTTCCCTGGTGTTTCTTTAATTTTATAGTAATGTTGTTGAAGCCCACGTAATAAAATGGTGTTAACAAGTGTGGATTTACCCGACCCTGAGACACCAGTAACAACAGTAAAGGTTGACATTGGAAAACTTACAGAAATATTTTTTAAATTGTTTTCATGTGCGTTAATTACCATTAAATCTTTTCCATTTCCTTTTCGTCTCTTTTTAGGATATGGCACAGTTAGAATGTTTTTCAAATATTTTCCTGTTAAACTTGCTTCACTATTCATCACTTCTTCAGGAGTTCCAAATGCAACCACCTCACCACCAAAATGACCTGCACCAGGACCAATATCAATTAAATAGTCTGAGGCAAGCATGGTATCGTGATCATGTTCAACAACAACTAAGGTGTTTCCCAAGTCTCTCATCTTTTTAAGCGTATTAATAAGCTTATCGTTATCTTTTTGATGCAACCCAATCGATGGTTCATCTAAGACATATAAAACACCTGTTAATTTAGAGCCAATTTGAGTTGCAAGACGTATACGTTGTGCTTCACCACCGGATAATGTTCCTGCAGCGCGAGATAACGTTAGATAATTAAGTCCAACATCTTTTAAAAACGTAAGTCTTGCAATGATTTCAGCAATCGCAAGTCTCGCAATTTGTTGTTTCTCTTTTGATAATTCTAACGTGCTAAAAAAATGAATCATATCGTCAATAGACATATCTGTAGATTGATGGATGTTTTTTTGATTGATCTTTACAGATAACGCTTGTTCATTAAGTCTTGCTCCATGACATGTTGGACATGTTGATTCTGTCATGAAGTTTTCAATCCATTCACGAATCCATTCTGAGGTTGTTTCACGGTAACGTCTCGTTAAATTATTAATGACACCTTCATAAGATTCTTTTTTCTCATGCTTTCTACCTGAAGATGAAATGAGTTTAAATTGAATGCGATCATTGGATCCGTATAAAATGATATCTTTTTGTGCTCTTGAAAGCTCTCCAATAGGCACGTTAAGCGGAATATCGTGATGCTCACATACGGTTGCTAACATTTGGGAATATAAATTATCATCATCATTGTTTTTATATGGGATAATCCCACCATCTAAAATTGCTTTCGATTCATCAACCACATACATTTCAGACACTTCAAGCTTTTGACCTAAACCATTACAAACTGGACATGCACCAATGGGTGTATTAAAAGAAAACAGTCTTGGTTCTAATACTGGTACAGTAAAAGAAGAGTCTTTACAACTGTAGTTTTGTGAAAAGTGAATGTGTTGACCATTAATATCGACAATGGTTCTCCCTGAAGATAATTTAGCAGCAAGCTCTAAAGCATCATAAAGACGACTTCTTATTTCACCCTCAATCACTAATCGATCAATAACAACATAAATATCATGATTTTTGTTTTTATCTAAATCCGTAATGTCTTCTAATTCATGAATCTCACCATCAACATAAGCGCGAACAAACCCATCTTTCATCCATTGTTCAATTGTTTTTTTATGGGTTCCTTTTTGTCTTTCAATCACAGGAGACATCACAAGTACTTTGGCATCTTGATAGCCTAAAACGCGTTCTGTCATTTCTTCGATACTTTGTCTTTGAAGAGGTTCATTACTTCCCGGACAGTAAGGTGTACCCACTCGTGCATACAAAAGTCTTAAGTAGTCATAAATTTCAGTAACCGTTCCAACTGTAGAACGTGGGTTATTTGATGTTGTGCGTTGATCGATAGAAACAGAAGGACTTAATCCTTCGATTTGATCGACATCAGGTTTTTCAAAGTTTCCTAAAAATTGTCTCGCATAGGCGGACAAGGATTCCATATATCTTCTTTGACCTTCTTGATATAGGGTGTCAAAAGCAAGTGAAGATTTTCCTGAACCAGATAACCCCGTCATAACAACGAGTTTGTTTTTAGGGATGTCAATATCAATTGACTTTAAATTATTTTCTCTTGCACCTCTTACTTTTATCCATTGATCACTCATGTATGATGTCCTTAAATGTAGCTTCGTTTAGTATGGTAACGCCTAATGATTCTGCTTTTTTTAACTTAGAGCCAGCATCGGAGCCAGCCAAAAGATAATCTGTGAGCTTTGATACAGAGGAGGTTACTTTTCCCCCTAGTGATTCAATGATTTCAGAAGCTTGATCTCTTGAAAATGATTCTAACTTCCCTGTTAATACAAATGTTTTGCCATTAAACTGATGTTCTTTGATGACTTGATTTTCAACTTGAAACTGTAAACCTAATTCTATAAGTTTTTGGATGTGTGTAATATTTTCTTCGTTTCTTAAATACGAAAATATGCTTTGAGCGATTTCGGGTCCAATTTCATGAATATTTTGAATGTCCTCTATATTTGCTTCAAGCATTGCATCCATCGATTTAAAATAGTTCACTAATATTTTTGCAACTTTCGCACCGATATGTTTAATCCCTAAACCAAATAACACTTTATGGAAAGGTTGTTTTTTACTTTGTTCAATGGCTTCTATTAGTTTTTCTACTTTTTTATCTCCAAAACCAGGTAGAATTTTTAACTCTTCACGATATTGATGTAGATGATAAATGTCAGTAATTGTTTTTGTGTAGCCCTTTTCAAAAAGTGTTTCAACAACTTTTTCACCAAGTGAATCGATATCCATTGCAACTCTAGAAGAAAAATGAATAAGCTGCCCGATGTGTTTTGCTTCGCATGAATCATTCGTACAATAATGATCTGCTTCACCATCTATTCTTTCAAGTGATGCTCCACATACTGGACACGTTGTTATCATTTTAAAAGGAGGTTGATTTTTTCTTTCAGATAAGACAACCTCAATGACTTCAGGAATGATTTCACCTGCTTTATGAATTCGAACAGTATCACCAATCCGAATATCTTTGATGGTGATGTAATCTTCATTATGAAGGGTTGCTCTTGAAACGGTTGTCCCAGAAACAGAAACTGGTTCAAGTTCTGCCACAGGTGTGATCACACCTGTTCTTCCTACTTGAAACGTGATATCTTGAATTGTGGTTTCAGCGATTTCGGCTTGAAATTTATAAGCAGTTGCCCACTTAGGTGATTTCGCCGTGTACCCAATCATGTCATATTTATCATATGCATTGACTTTAATCACTGCACCATCAGTATCATATGGTAATGACTTTCTTAGTTGGTCAAATTTTTGTATCGTCTTCCAAACATCTTCTTTGTTCATGGTATGTGTTGCATGCTGATTCACTTTAAATCCGAGTTTTTTCAGTAACGCTAATGCATCCTTGTGTGATTGAGTGTATGATTGAGGATCTACAATAGCATAAACAAATATATCTAATTCTCTGTCTGCAACAATTTGACTATCCAGTTGTCTAATTGTACCTGCTGCTGCATTTCTTGGATTTGCAAATAGAGGCTCTTCATTTCGTTTTCTTTGTTCATTTAGTTTTAAAAAGCTTTTATGTGGCATAAAAATTTCTCCACGAACTTCAATGGTTATTGGTTCAGATAATTTTAATGGGAGCGATTTGATTGTCTTTACATTATGAGTAATATCTTCTCCTACAAGACCATTACCTCGTGTAGCCGCTTGTTTAAATAGTCCTTTTTCATATTTTATTGATACAGCTAAACCGTCAATCTTTAACTCAATGATATATTCTGAAGACGTGACTTCTTCAATACGTTCTATGAATTTAAATAATTCTTCTTGATTAAACACATTGGATAAAGACATCATAGGAACATCGCGAGTGACTTTTTCAAATTTATCTAAGACATATCCACCAATTTTTTGAGTCGGAGATGTTGCATCAAAAAACTCTGGATGTTCTTGCTCCAATTGAATGAGTTCGTTTAATAACAAATCATAGTTATAATCAGAAATTAAAGGCTGATCAAGGGTATGATATGCATGATTTGCGTCATGGATTTGTTGTCTTAATTGTTCAATTTTAGATTTGACATTCATAAAATCACCTATAGATTATTATATCATTTTATTGCTTTAAATTGCTGATTTTGACTGATTTCTAACATGAATTTTGATAGTTTTACATTTTTGTTTTGGTCTTGATGTTTGTGATGAATAAAATATAACTTATGTTTGGCACGGGTGAGTCCAACATAAAAAAGACGTCTTTCTTCTTCAATGCTTTCTTTTGAGACCGAAAGGTGATGTGGAAGTGTTTTTTCATCAATACCAATGATACATACAACATCAAATTCTAACCCTTTTGATTCGTGTAGTGTTAATAGTTTAATTTTATGTTGAAGAAACATTGGAATTGTTTCATGAATGTTTAATTTTAATTCATATAATTGATGATGAGTTCTTGAAAGTATTGCAAAACTTTTATATGTTAAATTTGTGATGAGTTCTAATAGGGTCTTTAATTGATTGGTTTTATCATGACACAAGATGATTTCAATATGACCTTTATGAATTGAATGACTTTTTAATGTTTTTTCAATTCGATGCGTATTATTTTTTATGAGTTGATTCGCAATGTTTAAGATGTTCTTATCCGATCGATAATTCATATCTAACGTTAAAACTTTCGCTTGATAATATTTGACAAATTGATGAATGACAGATGGCATTGCCCCCCTAAATCGGTATATACTTTGATCTGGATCTCCCACTACAAAAACATGTGACTTTTTAGTGATTAACTTAGAGAGGACTTGCATTTGTAAATAGTTCGTATCTTGAAATTCATCAATAAGAATATGCTTAAAAATAGGGATGTCGTTTAATTTTAAAAACTCAATCAACATGTCGTCATAATCAATCATATTGTTCTTTTTTAGATACTTTTTATATCGTTGATAACCAAATGGTTTTTTGGATAACATGTTTTTATATAAACTTACTTTTAATAAGAAATCTGAGTGAAACATGTGTAAGTTTTCAGCAACTTCTCTGTCTGTCAAATATTGATAACAAAAGCTATGAAAAGTTGATATGAAGACATTTTCATTATTCAGCCTTTGTTTCATTTGATGAGCAGCTTCTCTTGAAAATGTAAGTCCTAATATTTGATTTTCTAAAATCCCTTCACTTAATAAAGCTTGTATTCTAGCAATCATGACTGTTGTTTTACCTGAACCTGCGCCAGCATTTACAAAAATAAAGCGATCACGGCAAGTGATCGCTTCTAATTGTTGTTTGTTGAACATGACATCACCTCAACTTATATTACAGATGAGGTATGATTTTACTAATTTGATAGTGCTTTTTTCTTTAAAGCGGGATGGCTTTCAATAATTTTTCTAATTCCATGTGGAGCGGGAAATGCGATTGTTGCCACATCTTCATCCATACTTACAACAACACCATCTCCAAAAACAGTATGCGTGACTTTATCACCTTTGGATAAATATGTTTTTTGAGTCGTTTGAGATGACGATGTTGATACTTGCTCTACTTTTTGCTGTTTCATTTCTTTCAAAAATCTTGATGCATAGTTAATTTTAAATTGTCCATAGACCATCCGTCTTTGGGCATGTGATATATACAAATACCTTTTTGCTCGCGTCACACCTACATAACAAACACGTCTTTCTTCTTCAAGTTCTCTTGGATCACTTAAGGTGAAATCCGATGGGAATATCGACTCTTCCATAACGACCATAAAAACTGCTTTAAATTCTAATCCTTTTACTTGATGGATGGTACTTAAAATAATCGATTCATCATCACTTGATTTATCTAAACTTGTATAAAGCGCGATTTGATCTAAAAGCTGTTGAACTTTTTGTTTCATATTTCCTTCATAATAGCTTTCACTTCTTTTAAATACGGTAATAAGTTCTTTTAAGTTGGAAATGCGATCTTCTGAGGTTTCATCATGGTCTGCTTTTAACATATCTAAATATCCTGATATGTCTAAAACGGTCGCTAAGAATTCATCTAAATGATTCAACTCTTGTATGTGTTGTTGAATGGATTCAATCGTTTCTTTAAACTCTAATAATGCTTGTTTAGATTTACCTGTTATTGGAACCGATTCAATTGAATCAAACATCGATAAACCTTCACTTTTAGCATATTTCTCAAGTTTTTCTAATGACGTTAACCCAATTCCTCTTCTAGGAACATTAATAATACGTTTTAAGTAAAAATCTTCAATAGGGTCAAGTGTCACACGTATATATGCAATCGCATCCTTAATTTCTTTTCTCTCGTAAAAACTAATGCCTCCAAAGATTTTATAAGGCATTCCTTCTTTAATCAAGGCATCTTCAAATATTCTTGATAATGCATTGTTTCTATATAAAATTGCAATATCTTGATAAGAGATTCCTTGTCTTTTTAATCTTCTTATTTCATCGATGACAAAATAAGTTTCTTGATAATCATTTTGAGCTGTATAAAAAGTCACTTGTTGCCCTAGGCCAAGATCGCTTTTTAATTCTTTTCCTAAAATACGGTTTTGATTATGATTGATGAGTAAATTTGCAGCATTTAATATGTCATTGGTGGATCTATAGTTTTGATCTAAAATGATTTGATTGGCAGAAAATTCATTTAAAAACTTCTGGTTATTCGCGTAATGAGAACCTCTAAATGCATAAATACTCTGATCAGGATCTCCAACAACAAATACATTTTTATGACTGATGCCTAACATCTTGATGATGTCATATTGAATGACATCGGTATCTTGAAACTCATCTATTAAGATGTGTTCAAAATACTGTTGATAATAGGTTCTCATTTCTTCATTGGTTTTTAGTAACTCTTGTGTGTATAAAATAAGATCATCAAAATCAACAAACTGGTGATCTCTTAAATATTTAACATATCCTAAGTAGATATTTTCTTCTTCACTAAATTCAAAAGCATCTAATCTTCTTGTTTTATATAATGAAATAATATTTCTTAAGTGTTTTAATGAATAGTCTTTAGGTTCTAAATTCAAAGATTTAATCACTTCTTTAATAATCACTTTGACATCATCTTCATCAATAATATGAAAACTCGGTAAATATCCGTAAGGTAATAGATGAATATGTCTTCTTAGTATTTGTAGCCCAAATGCATGAAAGGTGTACATCCAAACGTGTGATGCAGAAGGTCCCACCATATCCATCACACGCGTTTTCATTTCTTTGGCTGCTTTATTTGTAAATGTAACTGCGAGAATTCTTTTAGGGTCATACCCTTGTGAAATGAGATACGCAATACGCATTGTAAGTGTTCTTGTTTTACCTGTACCCGCGCCAGCAATGACAAAAACGGAACCCACATCGTGAGTTACCGCTTTAATTTGTTGTTGGTTTAAGTCTTTTAAAAACTCCATTACTTACTGCTCTTTAATGTTGCAATTTCATTCATGATGATATTTTCTTTTGTAGATAGAGTATCTACACAGTAAAACCCTAATCTTTTAAATTGGCATTTGTCTTCTACTTGTAATGATATAATGAAAGGTTCTGCAAAACCGTGTTGTGTTTGCCATGAATCTTCTTTAAAGCGAGAAATAATGTCGCCTTCTTCTTCATCTAAAACCATTGGTCCAAACATATTAAAAGTAACAGGAACTGCTTGAGAAACTTCTACAAAATGAATGGTGCCATTTGGCTTTCTGGATTCAAAACCTGATCCACTTTTCGTTTCTGGGTCATAGGTTGCTTCTAAATAATCAATGGTGCCATCTTCTTTATAAATAACATTTTGACATGTGATGAAATATGCGTGAAACAATCTCACTTCACCACTTAAATATAAACGTTTATATTTATTATTAGGCTTTTCTACAACGAAATCTTCTTGTTCAATATATATTTCTCTAGAAAAAGGAATACTTCTAGTTCCCGTTGTTTCAATATCTGGGTGAAGTTCAACGTCTAATTGTTCTACTTGATTTTCAGGATAATTTGTAATGACAACTTTTAAAGGGTCTTTCACTCCCATCAAACGTCCTGCTTTTTGATTTAAATCATCTCTTAAAGCTGCATCTAACATTGAAGAATCAATGGTAGAATTAATTTTTGATAGTCCAGACTCTAGAATAAATTTACGGATTGCTTCAGGTGTGTATCCTCTACGTCTTAATCCTTTTAGAGTTGGCATCCTTGGATCATCCCAACCAGTTACTTTATTTTCTTCGACAAGTTGTCTTAAATATCTTTTAGACATAACAGTATTTTCAATTGTGAGTCTACCAAATTCGATTTGTCTAGGAATTTTTGGCATTTCAGTTTCTCTAACAACCCAATCATAAAGTGGACGATGATCTTCAAATTCTAAGCTACATAAAGAATGCGTAATGCCTTCGATTGCATCTTCAATTGGATGTGCAAAATCATACATAGGATAAATAACCCAGTCATTCCCACGGTGGTGGTGATGATCAAATGAAATACGATATATAACAGGGTCTCTCATGTTCATATTTGGGCTGGACATATCTATTTTCGCTCTTAATACACATGATCCTTCTTCTTTTTGACCAAGTTTCATCGCCTCAAATAACTTAAGGTTTTCTTCAACAGAACGGTTTCGATAAGGGGATTCAATGCCTTTAAAACCCGTTGACCCTCTCATATTTTTAATATCATCTGCTGAAGATTCATCAATATAAGCGAGACCTTTTTTTATAAGAATAACAGCACGGTCATACATTTCTTCAAAATAATCAGATGCATAGTAAATGCCATCTGGTTCATAGCCTAACCAACGAATGTCAGAAATAATGTTTTGAACAAAAATGTCATCTTCTTTTGAAGGGTTTGTATCATCAAATCTTAAGTTTGTTTTACCACCAAAAGATTTTGCAAGCTCAAAATTCGTGACGATTGCACGCGCATGACCAATATGCAAAAAACCGTTAGGTTCTGGTGGAAATCTTGTAATAATTTCATGATGTTTTTTTGTTTCTAAATCAGTTTCCATAATTGATTTAATAAAATTTGAATGGATGCTCATATGTCTTTCGCTTTCTTCTTTAGTTTAATAATGTTTCTAATATCATTGCCTCATCTAAATAGGTAAATATAATGAGTTGTATCTCACTTTGTATTGTATCATCTAATCCGTCATAAATCAGCATGAAATCTTCAAAAGCTTGATTCATATCTTCAATATCATTTGTTAGTATTGCATTTGAGATGACTTCTAATTGTGTTTGAATGACTTCCGGTAATGTTTCTAATAATTGTAATTCAGTCATAGTTTGTTCAACAAGATCAATGATTGAACCTACTGAAGCTGATGGTTGAATCAAAATCTTAATCTTATCTTGATCGATTGAAATGTCTTGAATAGATATTTCTTCATTAAACATATCTAAAAGAGGGGTAATATCTAACTGATTGTCCTCTATTTGACCTTCAAAAAGTTGAAATAAACCCGATAATAAATCTTGATTAAATACTGCTTTACCTATGTAAATTTGATTAAATGTTAAAGATCCTTGATCATCTTCGTAAAAGAGTGACGCTTCTAATTTCATTTTTGTCGTAAAAATAGGGGACGCGTTATCGTTATAAATTTGAAGTGGGATTTCAATCAACAATGCATCATCTATTACTAAATAGGGTTGATTCATCTGAATCATATAAGATCCTACTTCAATAGTATTAGGAAACATCTCTGAAAGTGTAATACTTAACATTTGATTCAACTCAAGTTCTTGCATCTCAACAGTGTACTGCAATAAAGCTTGATCACTTGAATTTAATGTTTCTTGAAAAAGTTCGATATATGATATAGATGTATACCAATTTTGTAACACTTCTTCATAAGATTGAAGACTATTTTCTTCAGCTAAATGTTGAATTTCTGTTGTATCTTCTAGGATATAAACATCAATCACAACTGAAAGCATTTGATCTTTACTTTCAAGTCTTAAAAGATTATTATTTTGAATCCCTTTTAATAAAGCAAGAATGCTTTCTACTGTTTGTGTTTCTGAACTTGAAGCATCAATAAGTTCTGAAACACTAATTGTAAGAATCTTTGATTCGTGCTGATAGGTTCCAAATTGATTTAAAATAGCTGATATTTCATCTTCAAGCTGAATACCAAATAGTGAAAGTCCAAAATCGGCAACATCAATCATCCATAAAATTGGTAAATTACCGATATAAATGTTATCGATTCCTAATATGATTTGATCACCATCAAAAAGTAATTCGAAAGTGATTCTTAAGGATGTTTCAAAGGTAATGGTTGGCGTCAAAAAGATATCTATTTTAGAAATAAGTTCAATACCCTCTTCACTAAACGAAAACCAACTTCCTGCATATCCGTAAAACTCTTCTTCAATAAAATAAGTGTTGGATAAGTCAAAGTTTTCATTAGCCACACTTAAAACATTCAACACATAGTAATTGGCTTCATCTTCATGTAATGAAAATGATAAGGAACTCGCTTCACTTTCTGTAAATGTATTAAATCCATCTTCTAAGATTTCATTTAAAGAGGCTTGTTCTAATTCTTTATCTTGATAATAAAAATCTAGCGGTTGGTACATAAACAAAAGAATGATTATTGGAATCAATAGTGTAATAAAAATAGGGATAAGGATGTATTTAACCAAAAGTTTAATTAAGAAAAACATGAAATCTCCTTAATCAAGAGAAAGATTTGCTTGACCACCTAAAATATAATCTTTAAAATTAGGATTTAATCTGTATTGATGATAAGCGGCAGCAGCGATCATAACTGCATTATCCGTACAATAATTTAATGGTGGAACAATGATGTTTTTGGATGAAAATTGTTTTTCAAGCATCATTCTTAAGCCTTTATTTGCAGCAACACCGCCGACAATAATGGTTTGTTTAACATCATATGTTTCGTAGGTTTTTTCTAATTTATATTGTATTACATCCATGACTGCTGACTGAAATGAGGTACACATGTTGTTTACATCAATCTTTTCTCGTTCTTTTCCTACGATATTTGCAACGGCACTTTTAAGTCCTGAAAAACTAAAATTGAGACCATGAGATTCAAGTTTAGGTCTAGGCAATTGGTATGTGTCTTTACCAAGAAATGCTTTTTGGTCTATTAAAGGTCCACCAGGATAACCTAACCCTAACATTTTAGCAACTTTATCATAGGCTTCTCCAACGGCATCGTCTAGCGTTTCTCCGATAATTTTAAATGACATATGATCGTGCATATAAATGAGCTCCGTGTGTCCTCCAGAAACTAACAAAGCAAGAAGTGGAAATTCAAATGGTTGAACTAAATTCGCGGAATAAATATGACCCGCTAAATGATTAACGCCAATCACGGGTATGTGATGTGCATAAGCAAATGCAGTTGCTGCATTAATACCTACTAATAAAGATCCAATTAATCCCGGACCTTTAGTAACTGCAACAAATGAAAGTTCACTTGGTTGAATATTTGCTTGATTTAATGCTTCATCTATGAGTTTTGTAATGACTGAAACATGGTTTCTTGATGCCATTTCCGGAACAACACCACCAAATGATTTAAAAATATCGATTTGAGAAACGAGAACGTGTGCTAAGATTTCTCTTTCGCCTTTTAAGATCGCAACACTTGTTTCGTCACAACTACTTTCAATCGCTAATATAATCATGATTAAATTCCTTTATATAAACGACTGCATCTTCATCACTGTAGTAGTTTGGTCTTAAGTAAGACTTAGTAAATCCATATTTTTCATAAAACTTTATTGCTTTTGCATTACTTCTTCTAACTTCTAAAGACATACTGGTAACACCGAGTGAAAGCATTTCTTTTAATACATATTTAAAAAGAAAGGTGCCATATCCTTGTCTTTGTTTTTCTTTATAAACAGCAAAATTCATAATTTCGCCATGATCATCAACTACTCGAACACCAATATAACCAATGCCAACTTCGTTTTTTTCAACAATATAATAGTTAGCAAATGGATTCGTGAGTAACTCTTGTCTTAAAAATGGAATCCCTAACGATTCATTCAGAGCACTTTGTTCAATAGATGAAATGATTTCAGCATCAATATCTTTAGCTTTTCTAACTTGCATTTTCTTCTGCCTCAGTTAATCGTGAATAGTTTGGTTCAAATAAATGAACATCAACAACTAACTTTCTATGTAAATCAATTTTAGAAAGTTCAACTTTATAAGTTTCTTCATCTAGTGTAATTAAGTTTGCATATTTATAATGTGCATGTTTTTCTAATTCTTCTAAAAGAATATATTTACTATTTAGAAACACGTCACCATCTTTATATATAGATGCAAAAACAAAACCTCTTCTCGCATCATGTATGACACAAGTAAGACCTTCAAAGCCAGAGGACATAAATATTAAACTTGAAACACGATATAAATCAATTTTTTTAGCATAGGCAAGAGTTTTTCCAACAGTAACAGCAATTCTAATACCAGTATAAGATCCTGGTCCTTCTCCTACAATTATTTCATTAACATCCTCTAAACGAAGTTTATTTTTTTCAAGTATTAGATGAATGCGATCAACTAAGTATTTTGCATGATCTCTTTTACCATGACGGACAGAAAAATCTAGTAGTGTATTATCTTTTGATAAAGCGATATACATAACATTTGTTGACACATCCATATATAATTTAATCATCGTTTTTGCTCCAAGTTCACACAATATGGCGCATGACAAGTAATTTCTATCTCTCTTATCAATTCTGAAGTCACCTTAAGTGTTACTTTTACATAATGTTCTGGTAATAACTGAGGAACTTGAAAAGGCCATTCAATAACGGTAAATGCCTCTGCATTGATATATTCCTCTAAATCATAATCTTGATTATTTTTATTCATTCTATATAAATCTAAATGGTAAAGTTGTTTAGTTTTATCTTCTGACTGATATGATTTCATAAGTGTATAACTAGGACTATTGATCATTTTAGTAATGTCTAATGCTTTAGCAATTCCTTTAGTAAATGTTGTTTTTCCTGCTGCAAGTGGACCATCTAATATCACGATAGGGTAATCTTGATAGTTTAAAAGAGAAGCTAATTGATAGCCTAGAAGTTCAGTTTCTTGTTGATTCGAGGTCACGTGTATTGACATAAGGTCAATAGCCTGGTTTACCTAATAATTGAAACATATGTTTTTTATACGATTCAACACCTGGTTGATCAAATGGATTAATCTCAATTAAATACGCTGACATTGCACATGCAATTTCAAAGAAATACATCATGTAGCCAAAAGACGCTTCACTGACATTTTCTAAATGTAAAACGATGTTAGGAACATTTCCTTCTTGGTGGGCTAGTAATGTGCCTTCTTCTGCTTTTGTATTCACATAAGAAAGTGTTTCTCCAGCAAGATAGTTTAAACCGTCTAAATCTTGATCTTGTGCTTGAATCACAATGTCTTTTTTAGGTTGATCAATATGAATAACGGTTTCAAATAAATGTCTTTCACCTTCTTGTATATATTGACCTAATGAGTGTAAATCTGTAGAGAAAAGAGCACTAGAAATAAAAAGTCCTTTATTTTCTTTACCTTCAGATTCACCAAATAATTGTTTCCACCATTCGTTGACATATTGCATGTTTGGTTCGTAACTTGCAAGCATTTCTATTTTCTTACCTTGTGTATAAAGCATGTAGCGTAAGACTGCATATTGGTAACTTACGTTTTTTGTTAAATCTGGGTTAGATGCATCTTCATATGCTTTTTTAGCACCTGAAATCATCTCCTGAATATCATAACCTGCAACAGCTAGTGGTAATAATCCTACTGGAGATAAGACACTGTATCTTCCACCAACATCATCGGGTATGACAAATTGATCATATCCTTCAGCTTTAGATAATTGAAATAGTGCGCCACGCGCTTGGTCTGTGGTGGCAACGATACGTGACTGAAGTTCTACTTTTGAGTATCTTGCTTTAAGTTGATCCATGATTAAACGAAATGCAATAGCTGGTTCTGTTGTTGTTCCTGATTTTGAAATCACATTGACTGCAACACTTTTATCTTTAATATATTCTAACAACTCAACCATATAATTACTTGACATATTGTGTCCAGCAAAAATAATTTCTGGTTTAATATGTTTAAAAGGTGTTTCTAAAAATTTTAATCCTGCTTTTGTCCCTAAATAAGATCCCCCGATACCAATCACAACTAAAACATCATATTGTTTTAACCTGTCAGCAACACTTTGAATTCTAGGTAACTGTTCTGAAATGGTGTTAGGGAGTTCTACCCAACCTAAAAAATCAGAACCCTTTCCTGTTTTTTCATGAATCATGTGATGAATTTCATTGACTCTTGACTGGTAATCATTCATATCACCCTTTAGAAATGGTGTGACATACTTTGTGTTAATGTGAATCATGTGACTCTCCTTTGATGTGTTTTTTAGCTTTTTCTATGAAGTGAGGTAAGACGCGTTCAAGTGTTAAAAATCCGGTTGTAATTTTGATATGTCTTAATACGTGATGAGGGATGTAATAAATCTTTTTTAAACTGAGTTTTAGTTTATTGGTATCTACTTCTAAAACATAACAATCAATATCATCCCCAACGTGTAACATCGACTCTATATTTGCGACATAAAAATCAGAGAGTTCAGAGATGTGAATCAATCCTTTAATCTCCCCACATTCTACGAACGCTCCATAAGACTGAATACCTGATACTTTACACCTGATTACTTGCCCTGTTTCCATAGAAAACCTCAATTTATTATATCATAAAAAAAGGATACCAAGTGGTATCCTTTAATGTGTTATTCAGTAACTAAGTAGATGCCTAATGCACCAAGTCCGACGTGTGCTGAAACAACTGGACTTACAAGACCGACGATTTGGATTTTAACTTCATTCCCAAGTTCAGACAGTTTTTCTTTTAACGATTGAGCACGTTCGATGTCATTAACGTAGTTGATATAAACTGTTAATTTCTTTTTAGTTGTTTCAATCAATCCTTTAGATTGTTCAAATATGTAGTCTTTAACACCGATGAAACTACGTACGGTTTGATCAAGTTCTAATTTTCCATTTTTAAATTTCAATACTGGTTTTTTCTTTAACAAGTTACCGATGAATGCTTTGGTTTTTGTAATTCTACCACCTTTGATTAAATACTTTAAATCATCAACAGTGATGAAGAAAAAGCCTCTTGTTTTAATGTCTTCACATAACGCAACGAGTTCAGACATTGCAACTTCTTTTTTAAGTTTTGCTAAAACAGCTTCAACAAAATAAAGTCCGCCCGCACCTGTTGATTCTGTATCAACAATGGTGACACGTTCTGGTTGGTCTAATGTTTCTCTTGCGAGTGTTGCTGAGTTAAATGTTCCACTTAAATTTTTTGCAAGTGTTAATACAAGTAGCTCATCATACTTTTTAAGTTGTTCTTCGTATGCTTTCACATAACTTTCTGGAGTAGGTTGACTTGTCTTAAAATCTTTGTCTTCTAAAAATGCTTGTTCGAGTTGTTTGATAGTAATTGTTCCATCTAAATGTGGTTGTCCATCAACAAATACGGTTAGGGGAATAATAGAAATGTCATGCTTTTTTGCAAGTTCTTCGCTGATGGTAAACGTTGAATCTACGATAAGTCCAATTTTTGCCATGTAATTCTCCTTTAAATAATTTATTATATTATATCAAAAAAAAAAGATCATGTATATAAAATGACCTTATTCTTCTACCATCACGACACCAATGATTCCTGGAACGTTTTCTAATAACATGGTTTCTATTCCTTGTTTAAGGGTAATATCAATTGCCATACAACCATCACATGCACCGAGCATCTTTACATAAACGATGCCATCATCAATAGAGATGATTTCAATATCGCCACCGTCTCTTTGAAGATACGGTCTAACTTTTGTAATTAAAGTATTTACTTGGGTTACCATTGTTTGTTGATCCACTTTTTACTCCTTGTCTTCATTATAAGGTGTATCCTCTTGTTTTTCAAGCAATCCTTCTTCTATCGCTTCTGTTCCTCTTTTTAAAATAAAATACGCTGTATTCATATTACAGCTTTCATTTAAATAATCAGGTATTTTTTTAAAGCTTTGTGGACTACTCTCATCTTCTGAAAACCCTCTTAATCTTAAAATACTCGCAGAAATATCACCAACAATGTATTGATACTTATCAAATAAATCATCGATATATTTTTCATTAAATTTAATGATATCAAATGCATCTTTATAGTTTTTTATAAGTGTGTATTCGCCATGTTCTGTTTCAATAATCATGTTGGTCTCCTTTTAATATGATCACATCTTGAATCCGTTGATCGTGATTTTCTACAGGTAATTTTTCTATTACTTGAAAGTCTAAAACAACTGTTAATGTTTTGATGTGTGCGTGCGTTTGAATAAACTTGTCAAAAAATCCTTTTCCATATCCAATTCGGTGGCCATCTTTACTTACGGCAAGTGCAGGAACAATGATTAATTCAAGTGTATCATCCATCACGGGATTATCTTTAGGTTCTAATATTTGAAGTGTACTTTTAATGAGTGTATCATCGTTTTTAAAAAGATGATAATGCATCTGATCTTCATTCACCACTGGTAATAAAAAAGTTTTTTGATCTTCAAGAAGAGATAGTATATTCAGTTCATTTTTAATAGGGTGGTACAACCCAACAACACGTGCTTGTTGATACATAGGGTGGGCTTGAATATGTTTGACTGCATTTAATGAATATTCAAGATGCTTTTCTTCTTTCAATGCGTATCTTTGTTCAAGCATATATGATCTAATTTCAGATTTCGTCATAGAGTCTTATGGTTGATTTTTTTTGCATCCCTACACGTAAAGTAATTAACTGCTGTTCCATGTATCTTAACGTTTCTTGGATATGTTTCACAAGTGTACTTTCCATCATCACAGCGTTGACTTGTAGTTGTTCTCTAATGGTACCATACTGTAAAGCAACATCCATAAAATGTGTCCCTGTTTGAAGTCCTTTTTCAAGATTATCAACACGTCTTGGATCAGTGATTAATACAATGAAACGACTTCCACTCATTCTATAAATATCACCAGATTCAGATATAAATGTTTTTCTCATCTGTTTAATATATTCACTTAAAAACATATTGCCAACATCACGTCCGTGCTTTAAATTCAACTCATTTAAATTATGCATGGAGATGTATAAAATATCATAAAATTGTTGATTGTTTTTCTTTTTTTGTAAATCAACTTCGATATCGTGGTATGTTTTTAATGCGTCTAATACGTCGATATTAGATGCTAAGAAGTGTTTTGCTTGAACTTCTTGAATCGTTCCCATAATCGTTTTTTCCTCGTGATTATCAAACAAATACTTCCCTTTTTCTACAACCCAAACTGTTTGATTTTCTTTAAGAATTCGATATTTGAATTCGTATGTTGGCGCTTCATAGCTTAACCTACTTATGATTTGATCTCTCTTTTCTTGATCTTCTTTTACAAGTCTATGTAAAAATGTTTCATAAGGTGTTGTTTCACTTCCTAATTGAAACAACTGACTCGCGGATTCATTCATCCAAATTTCTTGTTTGTTTAAATCGATCGAGAACAATCCTTCTTTAGTTAATTCGAGTACTGCAACAAATTTATGACGGATACTTTCTAATTCTAAATTACTTTGTTCAAGTTCTTTTTCAACAGCAATCATTTCGATATTTGTCTTCTTTTCTCCTACCGCAACGAGTCCTCTAAATTTAGAAAAAACAAAAACAGGTTGAAGAATGAAACGAATGAGTGTTCGCTCTCCTAATGCGTTTAAAAAAATGATTTCTAAGACATCAGTTTGACTCGGTTTGACTGTTTTTTTATACGTCGATAAGAAGTTTTGCAAATCTTTAGGCGTTGCATCTTCGTTGTTGAGTTGTTGGAGTCGTATGGTCTTAGAAAGTGTCTGGTAAAGTTTTTTTCCTAAAGTGTCTTCTTTTTCTAATCCTAATTCATGTAAGAAGCCAATCGAAACATCTTTTAATCGTTCTTTTTGATCTAAAATAAAATACATGTTAAATTTAGAATTTTTCATTGCTTTAATAAATAGTGCATAATGATTCGATTTTAGAGTGGATGACTTAAATAAACTTAAAATAAGGACTAATAATATTAGAAATACGAGAACAACATAAGCAAGATATAGTTGTTGGTTCAGTGTGGATAATGACGCTAAAACAATGGTTTCATTAAAGGTTAAATATGTCAACATCGCGTTCCCAAAAACAAAGACAAAAACAAAAACAAGTCTCAATACAAATACTTTTTCTTGTTGGAGACTTTGAAGAATAATCATCACGAGCATGAGAATGGAAAAAACAAATAAGAAAATTGGATGAATCATATTACCCTCTATTAACTATGAGTATCGTTACAAAAGCAAAAAGAAATGACAAAATAATATTTAGCCACGGATATTTTTTAAATATATTAAATAAAATTCCAGAAACTTGGTTTCCGGCCAATACACGAAATGGTAAAAATAAAATCATCACTATACTTTTCATATGTGCCTCACTTCATAAATGTATTCAAGTAGTCCATGAGCTTTTCTTTCTCACTTAAACGTACTAAAATACCTTCAATTGCAATAGAGATGCTTCCTGTTTCCTCAGAAACAACAATCGTTAAACTATCTGTTACTTCACTAATGCCTAATCCGGCACGATGTCTAGATCCCATTGTAGACTCTACTTTTTCATTTTCAGATAATACATAATATGCACCTGCACACACAATTTCATCCCCACGAATGATAACTGCACCGTCGTGAAGTGGTGTGAGTGGTGTGAATATATTAATGAGTATTTCTTTGCTTACTTTACTATGTAATAATACAGCTCGCTCGCTGTATTGATCCAACGTGTTATGTTTTTCAATGGTGATGAGCGCACCTGTTTTTTGATTAGAGAGATGAACAACTGCGTCATAAATTTGTAATTTCGTTTGATCGCTACCCATTTCAAAATCATCTTTTTTAGTTTGTTTTTTCCAAGCTAAATCGATCGCGAGACGCATATCAGGAACAATGACGATTACATAAACAAGTGGAATCCAATATAAAACATAATCAAAAAATACGATCAAAATAGGGAGTTCTAGCATATATACAAAAACCGATAAGAGATAGATAAATGCGAAAACGGTTGTGATTGCAATCAGTCTTTTAGATGATGTGACAAATCTAAAAACAAAAAGTGCAAAAACAAATAGTAAATAAAATTCAATGATCAGTTTAAATGTAATTTCTGGCATGCAATACTCCTTTAAATAACACCTTTATTATAGCATAATTATGTGTTTTTAATAGGGTTCATTTCTTTACTTGCTAAATCGATATCGTTTGCTTTATAATCATGTTATGATTCTAACAAAACAAAAACTAGACCAAGCGATTTTAGTCGCTTTCTCTACCCAACTTGATACTAGCGATTTACTTACGTCGCTTGATGAACTTGAACGTCTTGCCCAAACAGTATCTATACACACCGTTCACAAAATCACGCAACATGGAAAAGTTGCCTCAGCAAGAACACTGATTGGTGATGGAAAAGTTCAAGAAATCAAACGTCTCATTGAAAAAGATAACATTGATGTTGTTATTTTTGATGATGAGTTATCCCCGGCCCAACTTCGTAATCTTGAGTCTGATTTAGATGTTCAAGTGTTTGATCGAAGTTTTTTAATTTTATCGATTTTTGCAGAACGCGCACAATCAAAAGAAGCTGTACTAGAAGTGGCATTAGCTCAAAAAAGATACATGATTTCGAGACTTATAGGAATGCGCGCTTCACTTTCAAGACAAGGTGGAGGCTCTTATAATGCAAAAGGACCAGGTGAAACAAAACTAGAACTTGATCGAAGAAAAGTTCTTGAAGATATCTCAATTATCAAAGCACAATTAAAAAAAATCAAAACTGAAAAAGAAACAACCCGTAAACAAAGAAAATACACACAAACAAAAACTGTTGCTTTAGTGGGTTACACCAATGCAGGAAAATCTTCACTTATGAATGCTTTAGTGAAACTCTATGGCATTAAAGAACACGAAACACTTGAAAAAGATATGCTTTTTTCAACCATTGATACAAAATCAAAAAGACTCCATTTTGATAACCAAAGAGATTTTTTACTTATTGATACCGTTGGGTTCATTTCAAAACTTCCTACAGAACTCATTAACTCTTTTGAAACCACGCTAGAAGATGTCAAACAAGCAAATTTAATATTACACTTAATTGATGGTACAAGTGTTTCCCTTTCTCATATCCAAACAACACAAAACATTCTTAAAAAAATAGGCGCAGATCACATCCCTACTCAATATGTCATTACTAAAGCTGACTTACTTAACGATTTTCCAATCATTGATTTAGATTACATGCTTATTTCAGCACACTCTCAAAACGGTATTCCTCAACTTATGACAAGTATTTTTGAACAATTGTATCAAACCTTTGAAAACGTCACCTTGTTTCTCGATTTTAATCACATGGCCGTCTATCACAAGTTAAAGTCTAGATATAAGATTGTTTCAGAAACGTATCATGAATTAGGAATCGATATTAAAGTGTCTATTGATCCCAATCATATGAAACCATACATGCGTTTTATTAAAGAAATATAAAAAAGAGAGTAGATATTCTACTCTCTTTTTTTACTCAAATGCGTGAACTGCATCTTCATATTCTTTAACTGTAGTTGCTCTTACGAGCTCTTTTCTAAGGCTTGTTGCATTATCAATACCCTTTAAATACCAAGGTCCGTGACTTCGCATTTCTAATACACCAAGTTTTTCACCTTTTAGTTTAACTAGATCGTATAGATGTTCTAACATAAGTGCTTTGATTTCATCGACTGTCGGTCTTATAACTTCAGGGTCTCCATTTAAATAGGCATCTATTTCTTTAAATATCCAAGGATTTCCTAAAGCCGCTCTACCAATCATTACTGCATCACAACCCGTGTAATCTAACATACGTTTTGCTGATGGTCCATCAACAATGTCTCCATTACCAATCACTGGTATGGAAACTGCTTCTTTAACGGCTTTTATTACATCTAAGTCTGCTTTACCAGAATAGCCTTGAGCACGAGTTCTTGCATGTACGGTAATCGCGCTTGCACCAGCACGTTCGATTTCTTTAGCAACCTCAACTGCATTGACAGAATCATCATCCCAACCAGAACGAATTTTAACAGTAAGAGGTTTAGAAACACGTCTTGAAATTTCATAAACAATGTCATAAATTCTAGCAGGATGTTTCATGAGTGCAGCACCTGCTTGAGCTTTAATCGCTACTTTTGGAACTGGACATCCCATGTTTATATCAATAGCATCACAATTACTAAATTTGTCAACATAGATAGCAGCTTCAACCATGGTGTCTAAATCAGACCCAAAGATTTGTTGAATCATTGGTTTTTCATCGTCTGTCATAAATAACATTTGAATGGTTTTTTCATTTTTATAAATAAGGCCTTTATCTGAAATCATCTCAGCATAAACCATACCTGCGCCGTGGTTTCTTGCAAGCAAACGAAAAGGGCTGTTAGAAACACCAGCCATTGGCGCTAAAACTAGCTTGTTATTCACTTCGATATTTCCTATTTTAAATCCCATATTTTCACCGACTTGATTGTATCATACCATACCCTTAGTTTCAAATATGCTACAATACGTTTGGTGATGAAATGGAAGATTATGTACTTATAGGTCATGCCTATAATAAAACAGTTCGTATTTATACAGCCTTAACAACAAAAACAGTTGAAACGGCACATGTATTACATCAAACATGGCCAACAGCAAGTGCTGCCTTAGGTCGTTTTTTAACTGCATCTGCAATGATGGGCCTCATGTACAAAGATAACGAACGACTCACGTTAAGAATTAAAGGTGATGGTCCTATTGGATCCATGACTGTAGAAGCCAATGGTTTAGGTGAGGTACGCGCAGATATTTCAAACCCGGAAGTTTATATGACCTATCATGATGGTCCTAAAAAAGGGAAACTTGCTGTTGGAAAAGCCGTTGGAGAAGGTTTTTTATTCGTTACTAAAGATCTATTGATGAAAGAATACTACACATCTTCTTCAACGTTACAAACAGGAGAAATTGCGGATGACTTCACCTATTATTTCACAACCTCAGAGCAAACAAACTCTAGTGTGGGGTTAGGAGTACTTGTCAATCCAGATCAAAGTATTCAAACAAGTGGCGGCTATGTTTTACAACTCATGCCTGGTGTCACTGAAGAGACCATCGCTGAAATAGAAACTGTGATTTCAAATCTTGAACCAATCACAACGCTTTATGAGGCTGGTGAAACACCTGAAACTTTATTTGACCGGTTATCTAAGAATACAGGTGTCATTTTAGATAAAAGACACATTCAATATAAATGTCCTTGTTCTTATGAAGGCTTCTTAACATCCTTATCCACGTTATCTGATGAGGCTTTAAGACCGCTTGCTGATGAAGATCACGGTGCACATATCACATGTCATTTTTGTAAAAAAGAATACAATATCACTGAATCAGATATCCGTTTATTAATCGAAATAAAGACATCCTAATTGGATATCTTTATTTTTTTGATTGCTTTAATAACCTCTTTTATTGGAAGTCCCATAATTGTAAAAAAATCTCCATCATACGTTGAGATCAATTGATGTCCCTCACCTTGAATCGCGTACGCCCCAGCTTTATCAAAAGGTTCTTTTGTTTCTATGTAAGCATCAATTTCTAATTCAGAAAGGTTCTTAAAAGTAACATTTGATTGTTTATAAAAAATTTCTTGATGATTTTTTGTTAGGACTGTCACACCTGTTAATACTTGATGTGTACGTCCTGAAAGTGATGATAACATCTCTTTTGCATGATCTTTATCTTTAGGTTTTCCTAAATAATATTCTTTCGCTTCATCTTTTAAATAAACAATTGTATCTGCACCAATAACAAGCGCATCTTGGTTTTTTTGAAGTACTTCTTTCGCTTTGTGATATGAAAGCTTCATGACAAAATCTTCTTTAGTTGTTGGTAAAATACTTGATTCATCAAACATACTTGGAATGGTTTCAAACTCAATTCCAGCATCTTTTAATATCGATTGTCTTCTAGGTGATTGACTCGCTAAAATGATTCGCATAAATTTCCTCCGCTGGTATTATAACACAACACGTTTCATCACTTTAAACATGATATAATATGGCTATGTCTTTAGAAACTATCATTCAAAAACTTAATCACGAACTTAAAGGTCAAAAGCTTCTAATTGCAGTAAGTGGTGGTGTGGATTCCATGGTTCTTTTACATGCTCTTAAAGATCTTTCTCCTATTGTTGTTCATATTAATCATCATAAACGTGAGGAAGCGATAGAAGATGAAGCGCTAGTTTCATCTTTTTGTATTCAAGAAAAGTTAACTTATTTTGTAAAACACATTGATGTTAAAAAAGGGAATTTTCACGCTGAAGCTCATGCATTAAGACAATCGATTTATCTTGAACTTGCTCATCAATTTGGCATCTCAACTCTTTTAACCGCACATCATCAAGACGACCACATCGAAACGATTATTATGAGAATACTTAAAGGAAGTGCTTTAGAATATCAAGCGGGATTGAATTTAAAACAAACAATAGACGGTATTGTTTTCTATAAACCTTTTTTATCTGTTGAAAAACAAGCTTTATATACCTATGCAGAAAAATATCACGTCCCTTTTAATGAAGACATCTCTAATCAATCCAATGTCTATACTAGAAATAAAATTAGGAATGAATTGCTGCCTGTCCTTAAAAGCATTTCCCCTGATTATCAAGCATATTTACTTCATTTTTCAGAGCGAGCGCGTGACGTTTCAAATATGATTAAAAATCTTGCAGAACCGTATGTCACAGAAAAATTATCTCGAAAAAAGTTACTTTCTTTAGACCCTCTACTAGCACAAGAAGTCATTCGATTGTGGTTAATCAAACATGCTTGCACGCCATCAAAAGTTTATATCACACGCATATATTCTGAGTTAGTCAATGAGAAACCCTCTTTAGAAATTCATCTTGAAAACGATAGATTGATTTATTTTTCTTACGACGAGATTTTTCTTAATCAACAAGATGTCAAAACGATCAAATCAGAAAAAATGATTCAAAATAACGAAATATTAGGTCACAAAGACGTTTCCATATTTTACGATAATAAGCCAAACAACAACCTACCTCTTATTAAAATATGTTATAATAAATTGATTTTCCCACTTACGATACGATATCGAAAACCTGGTGATTTACTTCATTTTCATTATGGCCATAAAAAACTTAAAGACCATTTAATGAATGTGAAGTATCCCAGACATCTAAGAGATTCTCTTATTATTATTGAAGATCAATCAAAAACCATAATTTATGTTGAAGATACTTATACAAACAAAACGTTAGGAGACACTCACACACTGTGGGTAAACATTCACACACATGATGAAAGATGATATCGAAGAAATACTTGTTTCAGAAACACAAATTCGTGAGATTTGTATCCAACTTGGTGCACAAATCACACATGATTATCAAGATAAAAAACCGCTTCTTATTGGTTTACTTAAGGGTTGTATCCCGTTTATGTCTGATTTAGTGAAGCACATTGATTTGTATGTAGATATGGAATATTTATCTGTCAGTAGTTATCACGGAGGCATTGCATCTACGGGTGATGTTAAAATTACAAAGGATTCTGATATTTCACTTAAGAACCGTGACATTTTAATTATTGAAGACATCGTTGATACCGCAAATACAATCACAACCATGTTAGAAGTTTTTAAAAATAGAGGTGCAAACTCAGTCAAGGTTGTTACTTTGTTAGATAAACCGGGTGGAAGATTAAAACCTTATACACCAGATTACATCGGGACAACAATTCCAAATCAGTTTGTTGTTGGCTATGGATTAGATTATAATGAACTTTACCGTAACTTACCTTATGTGGGTATCTTAAAAAAAGCAGTTTATTCAAACAAGGAGTCGTAATTAATGACAAAAAAACCAAATACACCGTTAAAGAAAAAACCAGATTATTTAGTCATCATATTTACCTTAGTCATTGTTTTAGGGGTCTTTTTATTTTTGCGAAACGCGCTTGAAGAGCCTTCACAAGCATTATCAACCATTGAAATTACAGAAGCTGCAGATCAACAAGATATCGAATATTTCTCTTATCAACTCGTTGGAGGAGAAAATTTTGACCTCGTCAATGTTTCTGGTGTTATCAAAGCAGCGAGTGCATCAAGTTATGGTGATATTCGTCAATTTACGGGAATCATGCGTATTGATGAAGCTGACCTTATCGCTGAGAAAGTTGATCTTTCAGGTGGTACAACTGAAATAGTTCCAATTTCTGGGGTGACTTTCTGGACAGTTCTTATTAACATTTTACCGATTGGATTATTTTTAGTTGTCTTATTTATTATTTTTAGAAATGCAAATAGTCAAAATAATCGCGCGTTTGATTTCTCAAAAAATCGTGCAAAATTAAACCGTGAAAAAACAGTCACTTTTAAAGATGTTGCTGGTGTTGATGAAGAAAAAGAGGAATTAGAAGAAATCATTGATTTTCTTAAAACACCTAAAAAATACGCTGATATGGGAGCTAGAATCCCTAAAGGTGTCTTACTCGTGGGAGCGCCAGGTACAGGTAAAACTTTACTAGCAAAAGCTGTTGCAGGAGAAGCAAATGTTCCTTTCTTCTCTATATCAGGTTCTGACTTTGTTGAAATGTTTGTTGGGGTTGGTGCTTCTCGTGTTCGTGACCTATTCAAAGTTGCAAAAGAAAGTTCACCTTGTATCATTTTTATTGATGAAATTGATGCTGTTGGTCGTCAACGTGGTGCTGGATTAGGTGGTGGTCACGATGAACGTGAACAAACCTTAAACCAGTTACTTGTTGAAATGGATGGATTTACTGGAAATTTAGGAATCATCATTATGGCAGCTACCAACCGTCCTGACGTTTTAGATCCAGCCTTATTACGTCCTGGTCGTTTTGACAGACAAATCACGATTGATTTACCAGATGTGCGAGGTCGTGAAGCAATCTTAAAGGTTCATGCAAGAAATAAAAAAATTGATCCAGATATAGACTTTAAGGGTTTGTCTTTAAGAATTCCAGGTTTCAGTGGGGCAGACATAGAAAACTTACTCAACGAATCTGCATTACTTGCTGCACGTGAAAATCGTACGATGGTCATTGAAAAAGATTTAGATGAAGCAATGGATCGTGTCCGTATGGGACCTGCTAAAAAATCACGTAAGTTTACACCTAAAGAAAAGAAAACAGTTGCATTCCATGAAGCTGGACATGCTGTTATTGGGATTAAAGTTCCACATGCCAATGTCGTTCAAAAAGTAACCATTATCCCTCGTGGGAGAGCAGGAGGCTACAACTTAATGACACCTGCTGAAGAAACATTCTTAGAAACAAAACAATCTCTCCTTGCAATGATTACCAGTTATTTAGGTGGACGTGTTGCAGAAGAAATTAAGTTTGATACGGTCACAACCGGTGCTTACAACGACTTTCAAATGGCAACTAAAATTGCACGTGCAATGGTCACTGAATACGGAATGAGTGCACTTGGTCCAATTCAATATGAAAACCAAGGTGGAAGTGTCTTTTTAGGTCGTGATTACTACAAAGAGAAAAATTTCTCAGATCAAGTTGCTCATGAAATCGATAAAGAAGTTCGTGATATTATTACTGAATGTTATGAAACAGCACGTAAAATCATTACTGAAAATATCACCTTATTAGATACAATCGCGCAATACTTGCTTGATATTGAAACTCTTACAAAAGCAGATATTGATGAAATTGTTAAATCTGGTAAACTTGCTTGGTGGGAAAATCAACTCATAGAAGAAAAAAAGGTTGAAACAGAGTCACCCGATGCGGCTTGATAAATATTTAAAAGTTTCTCGTTTAATGAAGAGGCGTACGGTTGCTAAAGATGTTGCTGAAAAATCTAAAATTGATGTCAATGGAAAACCAGTCAAACCAAGTTATCAACTTAAAATTGGTGATGAAATTGCCATTCATTATGCTGCAAAAACAATCATTGTTAAAGTATCTTCACTCACTGTTATCAAAGATCATTTAATGTATGATGTGATACAAGCTTAACTTCATTTGGCGATATTTATGGCCATTTGTTATGAACAAAAGGAGTGTCTCATGGAAGACTTAGAACAAACCCGTATACGAAAAGAAAAACTACAGTATTTAAAAGATAAAGGTGTTGATCCTTTTGGTTCTAAATACGAAAGAACGCACCATGCAAAACAAATTAAAGATGCTTATGACACCCTTCCTAAAGAAGAATTAGAGTTACATAAAGTTGAAGTATCCATTGCTGGTAGAATTATGCTCAAACGTGGCCAAGGTAAGGCTGGTTTCATGCATATTAAAGATCGAAGTGGCACGATACAAATCTATGTCAGACTTAATGATTTAGGTGACGATCAATATGATACTGTCATGCATAGCGACTTAGGTGATATTGTTGGAGTCAAAGGCTATTTATTTAGAACAAATACAGATGAATTAACCATTCATGCAACAACTTATACACATTTAACAAAAGCACTTAGACCTTTGCCTGATAAATTTCACGGTCTACAAGATAAAGAAATTGCGCGTCGTAAAAGATATTTAGATTTACTAACAAGTGATGAAGCATTAAGAGTCGCTGTTCTTCGTCCAATGATCATTCGTTCAATCCAACGTTTTTTTGATGAAAAAGGGTTCATCGAAGTAGAAACTCCTGTCTTACAAAAAACGTTAGGTGGGGCTTCTGCACGTCCTTTTAGAACGTATCATAATGCATTAGATATGGATTTTAACTTACGTATCGCGACAGAATTACCACTTAAAAAATTACTTGTAGGTGGGTTAGAAGCTGTTTATGAAATTGGTCGTCTTTTTAGAAATGAAGGGATGGATGCAAAACATAATCCTGAATTTACAACCATCGAGGCTTATCTTGCCTATTCAGATATGGAAGGAATGATGGATTTAGTTGAAGACGTCTTTAATCAAGTCGCATTAGATGTTTTAGGAGAACCTAAGGTCACTTTCCAAGATCAAGAGATTCGTTTTGAAAAGCCATTTAAACGTGTTCATATGGTTGATGCAATTAAAGAAAAAACAAACATTAATTTCTTTGAAGTTAAAACACTCGAGGAAGCAAAAAAACTTGCTAAAGACAATCATATTCATATTGAGAAACATTTTGAATATGGGCACATTGTTGAGGCCTTCTTTGAACATTTTGTCGAAGAAACTTTGATACAACCAACCTTTGTCTATGGACACCCAATTGAAATCAGTCCACTTGCGAAGAAAAATGATTTGGATCCAAGATTTACAGAACGTTTTGAGTTATTTATCGTTAAAAGTGAGTTTGCAAATGCGTTTTCTGAACTAAATGATCCAATCGATCAAAAAGAAAGATTTGATACTCAACAAACTCAAAAAGCACTTGGTAATGATGAGGCAAATGATGTGGATCTCGATTTCTTAGAAGCACTTGAGTACGGGATGCCACCTGCTGGCGGATTAGGTATTGGTATTGATAGACTCATTATGTTACTTACGAATACGCCTAATATACGAGATGTCATTTTATTTCCACACTTAAAAACAAAAGAATAAAAAATAGCCACTCTAGATAGAGTGGCTTTTTATTATCCTTCTATAATGCCGAGTTCATCAGCAATTTCTAAATAAATATCATCGATTGGATAAAAATCAACGTTTAACCTTTTAAACATGTTATATGTTAATTCATCTAAATCTT
>Ga0222714_10000544_pt1 | contig 43246 bp, 48 predicted proteins | sample C33_3DmetaG_FD_165048 | JGI IMG/M metagenome (GOLD analysis project Ga0222714, IMG submission 165048) | Estuarine water microbial communities from San Francisco Bay, California, United States - C33_3D | ecosystem: Environmental > Aquatic > Marine > Unclassified | place: USA: California...
TTCGGGGAAAGGTATATTAAGAGCAACCGCGCTTAAAATTAGTGAAGAGTGAATTTCACAGTGAGTATAATTTTTATCAATCGATCTATAATCTTTAGCGATTAAGAAAGTATTGCTTTCGGTAGGATCTATATATTCTATTACGGATTGATGATTTTCTAAGAATCCAATAAAATCTTTTTCTTTTAGTTTAAGATCATCAATAATATCTTTATAAAATTTACTGTCATATAATGAAACATTTATATCATCGATGTTATATAGATAACCGTGAATACTTTTTTTCCAATTCTGTATAAGAGTTAAATTTCCATTTAATAAATCATTAGAATTATCATCTCTTAAAACAAAGACAGGTCTAACAATTCTACCCGAATCTGTAAAGATATGCAATTCATTTAATTCTATATTCCAAGAGATAGATGTTAAGATATTTATGATACTATTTAATTTAAATAATCTTAAAAGTTTGTAGAGTAATGGTGGATTATTATGTATACCCGCCCATTTTCCATTTACAAAAATTTTACAGTATTCATTTATTTCATAAGAAACAGAATCTTTTACTCTTATCATATTTAGATAATCCAATGCTTCTAATATTCCATCGGTCATAATATTTGATGTAACATTCGCAACTATTGATAAATGATTAATAATACCAACATTTGATCCATCCGGTGATTCAGAGGGACAAACAAATCCCCATTGTGAATTATGTAATTTACGAGGTCCCAATGATTTAGATCCAGATGGCATTGGAAAAGATAATCTTCTAATGTGTGATAAAGTCCCTAACATAGAAAGACGATTTAAATCCTGAACAATACCCTGTCTACCAGATAAACCTGTGCCAAATACTGAACCAAACGATTTAACTATATTATCCAAAATTTTACAATTAAAGATACGCTTATAATTTACATCATTTATGATTTTAGTGAAATCAGCACCATTTTTAAAATTAAATTTGTATTCATTATCAATGGTTAAAGAAACATTTCTCTGAAAATTACCCCATAATTCACGATAAAGTTCCAATAATAAAGGACCAGCTAAATCAACTCTTTTATTAGCATATGAATCTCTATCAGTTTTTGGTAAAACGCCTAAATGTGTTAATAAAAGTCTTCGAACAGAATATGCAATAAAAAATGCTTTTTCTTGATTAGAATCATAATGAGGTAGTAAATTATTATTTAATATATTTATAACATTTATTCTTTCTTTACCCTTAGTATGAATCGCTAATAGATTGTAAGCGTCTTTTTGAGAATAGATTGGTTCCGAATCTTTGGCAGAGAATCTTAAGATATTCATAAGATTATCTTTTATTTCTTTATTATCAGTTGAATAAATGATATGTGAAAATATTTCTTTATCGTTTTTAAATCCTAATGCTCTTAATAAGATAAAGATTGGAATTTTAATATCAATACCCAAGATACGGATCAATATTCTGTTCGCGATAAATCTAAATCGACTTGGATTTCCATTTGTAAATACTTTTGTTTCAGCTAAAGATATAACATTTGTTCGTGAAGATTGGAAACCTTCTTTTGATACAGATTTAATAACGGCTTGTAAAACAACATTATCTTCGTGTGATTCGTGAATATAAAGAATATTATTAATTTTATTTTCTTGTGAAATAATAACTTTTTCTTTTCCTTTAATTATGAAATAACCACCTTGATCATATGGACATTCACCTAAATTCGTTAACTGGACAGAATCCAAGTTATTAAGAATACACATTTTAGAGTGTATCATAATAGGGACTGTGCCTAAATTTACTTTAGGGAAATTAATTACATTCGTTTCATCCGTTTCATTATTTTTAAAGATTATGCCAATATTACAAAATATATTTGATCCATAAGTATACCCCTTTAATCTTGCTACATTGGGATACATATATTTTCCTTTACCATCTTGATACTCAATTGGTGAAGATATAAATATATTTTCAATATCGGGAACTAGTTCTCCAAAAGTAGATTCTTCTTTATTATAATAGATAGATTCACCAAAATATATCATCATTTCATATTTATATGATGTAGCATTAGAATTAAGAGAATCTTTATAAATAATAAGTGGATTTTCTCGTTTGATAATATGTTTAATACCATTTACTTCTGAAAATATGAATTCATTGAATGAATCTAATTGATGTAGTGATTTATATTTAGGAGTATCTCTAAAATATGTATCTATTATATCCCAAACATTTAATTCTTCTTCCATTAAATTATAATAGATAAATATATTTTAAATTAAAAAAACATTTTCTCATATATAATAAATGTCTAAAAATCAATTATTTAAGATTATACCAGACTCAAAAATATTACAAGAATTATTAGAGATATTCAATATTGAAAGTTTAGAAGATACTACTTTTTTTACAAAACAATCTTTAAAAGATTCAAATGCTGTTGAAAATATGGAACAATTAAGTACAAAATTACAAACTTATTATATTCCGTGTAAATCTAGGATTTATTTAGAAAATATTGATGAAAATAAATGTATTACAATATTAAGACAATTTTTAAAAACCCAAGATTATACTTTAGTTACAAAAGATAGATCATTTAAAGGAAAAAAAATGAAAATATATCGGTTAATAAAAATTACAAATCCCAAAAAAGAAAAAAAATCTGAAAATATATTAATTAATTTTGATTAAATATAATTACAACAAGGTTTAAAAGATTTACGATGCCATTGTGTAATACCATTATCTTTAATAGCATTCATATGATCTTTAGTACCATAACCTTTATTATTTTGTATAGCATATAGGCTTAATTGTGGATATTCTTTGACTAAATTTAGAATATATTCATCGCGATAAGTTTTCGCTAAGATAGAAGCAGCAGCGATACTTTTATATGTATTATCACCATTTATAATACATTCGTGATGAATCAGATTCATATCTTTATCTGTATAAATATCAAACTGATTACCATCTACTAAGATAGTATCAATTTCTAATTGTGATCTAATTTCATCGATACATTGGTGCATACCTTTCATAGTTGCTTTTAAGATATCTGTTTTATCTATTTCTTCTTCAGTAATTTTAACAACTGAATAAGCTATCGCATTTTGTTCAATATATTCTCTTAAAAGAGTTCTTTTTTTTTCTGAACATTTTTTTGAATCTTTTAAGATATATTCTTTTGTTTCATTCGGATCTTTATCGAGCCATATTACTCCTGATACAAAAACTGGTCCGAATAAACATCCTCGACCAGCTTCATCAATTCCGATCTCTATTTTATCTTTTTCGTGATATTGTTTTAACATAAAATCTATATATATATATATTAGATAAGAAAGATGTTAAGTGGTGAAAGAGCTTGTTTAATAAAATCATTTATTGAAGATAGAGAAAGATTGGGTACTGTTATTCAGAAACCAATTGAGAGTATTTTTGATAGAGATGTTTATAGTTCTATCTTATCACATAAAGAACAAAAAGCTATTAAAGACAGTTTTGAGTTAATACAAGATACTACTGGTGATATTGATTTAGTTCGGATGATTGATACTAAGAATAATGATACTAAGAAAAATGATATAATTAATGATGAAACAGAAGATTCTCCAAATTCAAATATTTATGAACACGAAGTTAAAAGTATTCTTTTAACTGATATGATGTCTAAAAAAGATGATGAAGATCAAAGTACATTAAAAAAAATAACTGTTTCACCTGAATCATTAGAATCCGAAGAAGAAAAAAAGAAAAGAAAGAAAAAAAAATAAATTACTAGTATATATGAGTTTAACTCAATCACAATTAACAATTTTTCACAATGCATTAAATATAGAAAAAGAAAGAGTAGAACAATTTTTAGATGTATATGCCCACAATCTCTTCAAACCTAAAATTGAATCATCGACTAATTATGATCTGTATGATCTAATGGATGAAAAGTTTGAAGAAGAATGTAAGGATTTATTAAAAAAATTATATAGAGATGGATGTACTCAAAAACAATTAATAGATAAATTAAAAGAAGAAAATGTTTCTTTTAAGAAAGATAATGATGAAGAATTATTAGATGAAGCTGAAGTAATGGGTGAAGATTGTTTTGGTATAGATCATTTAGCGTTTGCGTGGACTGAAAAAATGATAAAAGAAGCTGATAAAGAAGAAAAATCTCTAAATAAATCAAAAAAATTAAGGACTTGGGAACATGCATATAAAAGTGCTGTTCAGAAGGGGGTTCCAATTCAAGATTTAGATGAAAGTATTAAATCTCATATAGCACACTATTTAAGAGAATATAAGGGGAGTTTAAAAAAGAAAAGGGGGGGGGCTAAAGCTAAACAAAGAGGTAAAGCAAAACAAAGAGGTAAAGCAAAAGAAAATAAAAATAAAGGAATGAAAAATAAAAAAAGATCGACTAGGAAATAATTATCTATGATACTAATAAATGGTTCATTTATCAAATCCTACAATGTATATGATAATGGTTATTTATAGTATTTTAACATTTTTTGTTGGTCCCATAGTAACAAGACCATTTATGAACGATCATCCTGATCAATGTATTGCAGGTTTCTTATTGGGATTCACTGTTAGTATCTTTTTGTGGATGAAAGTTGGTCGTAAGTATGCGAAGAAGTAATTTCGTCTAATTAAAGTTTATTTTATCTGATATTCATTCAAAAATGGATATTATTAACTCTTATCATGATGAATCCAGTAAAAAGAATTTAGTTTATATGGCTAAACCAGTCTATGGTGGATGGGTAACATTTACGGCTCATTTAAATTTAAAATATGATTATTCTCTATATAAAATAGGTAAGAGAACTGAACCGAATAAAAGAAATTATGGTTATAATGTTCATTATCAGAATTTATCAATAGATGATTTAGTAAAAAAACCAAATTTAATGATTACAGCATTAGATAAACATTATTATGAATATTTATCATATTTTCCTAAAGGAACTCTTTTAGTAATTCACGATCCAACTGAATTAAGGGGTAAAGAAAATCCAATCCTTGAATATATTCATAATTTTAAGATTTTAACAATTAGAGAAACAGTTAAGAAATTTTTAAAAGAAATTTATAATATAGACTCAGAATTTAAACTTCATCCATTTTATGAATATCCAAAAATGAATATAGAACCTCTTCATTATAAGAGTGTATCAGTTTCAAGAATAGATTTTGACAAAAATACAGACTTATTATTAAAGGCTAATTTACAATTAGATGAAGAAAAAAAGATACAAATATTTGGTGCTGAGAATAGATTGTATGTTCATCATAAGTTAGCTCAATTAAATTTTAAAGATTACTGGAAAGGCAAATATCTAAAAGAATATCCTTTATTATATGAAAATAAAGATATCTTACAGGGATGTAAATATATGATAGATATGTCTACTATTAAAAATGATGGTGGTGGAACACAGTACACCTTTTTAGAGGCAATTTATAATGATTGTGTTCTTATTCTTCACGATGAATGGATTGATAAAGGAACTCTTTTCATAAGAAGTAAAAATTGTCTAGGATGTAGTGATGAAAATGATATTGCCAATATACTTAAAGAAGATAAAGATTATTCAAAATTGATAAAAGAAAGTAAGAAAATTTTAAGAAAGCATATAGATGTGGAATGGTAAGATTATTTTATATATTTCATATAATATATGAGTGATAATAAAGCGACAAAACGAACTTGTTTAACTTGTTCAGTGAAAGGAAATACTCATAAAGTATCTAAATGGATGAAACAAGAAGGTGTATATAGTTCATTACCAAAATGTTTATCTTGTGAAGATAAATATAATCCAAATATTCAAGCATTAAAGGAAGAAACTCCACCAATTAAAGGATGTGCATTAAAAGTTGATCTTAAAATAAAAGAAAAAAACTCTTGGGTGTTTTATTGGGCTTCTGATCCAACACCATTTGATGAACTAGATTCAATTAAAGATGCCCCTGAAGCATATAATGGTTATGGAAATGAAGATAATAGAGGTTTAGTAAAGACAAATGATAAAGGAAATGCGGTATTAACACTGAATTGTCCTACAGTATATAAAGATGAAGGAAAGTTATTTCCCCGACACGTGCATTATTCCGTATTAAAGACAGATAATACGTGGACAGAAACAATAGGTACATTAGAGGTAATTTGTAGGCTTCCTTATGATGATATGAAAGAAGTTGTAAAATTAAAGAACAGAGTTGTTATTAATGCGTTGCCTAAAAGTGATTATGAAAAAAAACATATTCCAGGAAGTTTAAATTTATATTATAAAACATTAGAAGATCTTCCAAAAAATAGAATGAAAACAGTTGTGAATAAAGTTATCAAAGATGGATATGATGAATATCCGGATATAAAGAAGTTTTTAGCAGATTCAAAAAATAGATCCACTGATGTACCTATAATAGTTTATTGTGCTCACGATAAATGTGATGCATCGGATAAATTAGTTGAGATGTTATATAGTTGTGGATTTATGGATGTATTATTATATCCAGGGGGAACAAAAGAATGGTTTGAGAATTCTAATGATGATACATTATTTGATGATGCTGATTCGGATGATTCGGATGATTCGGATGATTCGGATGATTCGGATGATTCGGATGATTCGGATGATGATATGAGATTAGAAAATTCAGATGAAGAAGATGAAGATGAAGAGACAATTATATATGATGGTGTTAAATATTTACATAATTTAGAATCAGATGATATTATGACTGAAGATGGTGATGTTGTTGGTGAATATGATGGTGAAGATATTGTTTGGTATAATAGTAAATTTTATAAAGATCATCTTAAAAGAAAAAAAGCTGTTAAAGATGAAGATAAAGAAGATGATAAAGATTTAGGTGTATTACCTAAAAATAAAGATGAAATAGATGATAATAAGGAAGATAATAAGGAAGATAATAATGAAGATGATAATAAGGAAGATGAAGATCATTCAGATAAAAAGATAGTAGTTGTTAAACAAGATGAAGAAGGTGGTGAAGGCGGGGAAGATGAAGATAGTGAAGATGATACAGAAGAAGATAGAAAACTAACTGAGATAGATATTGAGAATATGTCTGATGAAGATGAAACATCGTCATCATCAGATGAAGATAGTGATGATGAAGATTATCAATCACAAAGTGTTACAGATTTAAAGAAAATTTTAAAACAAATGAATCTAAATACAAAGGGGAGAAAAGCAGAATTAGTGAAAAGAATAAAAGAATGTAACTCAATTGAACAAAATGGTGGATACAACGGATATAATAATAAATTACATAAAGATGATAGTATATTTTATGGTGGGGGAATGCGATTATCCAGTCAGTTTAGAGGATGGGGATTCAGTTTTTATAGATAAACATATATATATAAAGATTCTTATTTATGAATAAATATTAGATGAAGAAGTCTGATATTATCAATAAATTACATTTAATAGTATATTTATATATGGTTTTTGGATGGTTGATATCTGAAGCCAATTGTAAATTTTTACTATTTTTTTCGCCAACTGTGATTACACAATGGGGTATAAATAATAATGAATGTGTATTAACTCAATTAGAGAATAAATATATTAGAGAAGAAAATAAAGATAATAAAGAAGAAAAAGAAGATAAAGATATAAAAGAAGAAACATTTTTAAAAAGATTATGTGATAAATATAATATTAATATAAGTGAAAATGTTCTTGATAAACTCACATATTTTGTTGCGTATCATAGTTTTATTCAGAGTTATTGGAGAGTAGTTTTTTATCTTTAATGATTCATTTAAGAAAAGATTAATGAATTTGATTCTTTTTTATTTTGTTTCTTTTACACCTTTTCTCATTTAAAACGCCCATTTTATAAAAAAATTGATTTATAAAAAATTGATTTTATTTATTAGAATTGATATATTTTATACATTAAATAAAATGGACGAACCTAAACAACAAATAACTCTATTAGAACATCGTAATAATTTATTGATAAATCCAAACAGATATATTCAAGATAAAGAAAGAGCGGTCAGACAATTTGCTAAAACATCGTATAAATATTATGGTTCTTGTGGAAAAAATAAAAAAATGTTAATAAAATTGCTTGAAAAATTAGGTAATTTAGTTTTTGAAAATCAAGGAAATAAACCGATTTATGAGTATCAAGATACTTTACCTCGTGCTTGGAACTCTCCAATGAACGGAGGGTGGAAAATAAATTATATTAAATGGGAAATAGGACATCTTATTTCATTAAATCAAGGAGGTTCTAATAACCCTGAAAATTTATCATTCCAATCTGCTAGATGTAATCAACATATACAAACAAGTATGAATTATTTTGAAACAACAGAGTATAATTGTAAAGAAGAAGTTAAGAATAGAATTGATAATTTATTCATACTTCATAAAAGTAAAGAATGGACAGATATTTTAGAAAATATTAATTCTATTGTAAAAATCGGCGTTTGAAATGTGAAAAGGTGTAAAAACGAAAGGAACAGTTATTCTAAGAAATGCCTTATTTAACATCTTGGGACATTAACGTGTTCTTGTGTCTTCTTACCTGGGGTTTACCATCAGATGTTGTGAATAGAATGATGAAGATGACAAAGAAGGCTCATAGAGACTATACACTAGGTGAAGCGATGACTTATTGGGTTTCTAACTCGCCCGCTCTAGTAAAACTAAAGCCTCCTCATAATGAGTTCAGGGAATTTAAATTTGAAATTCGCGATAGTGATAAAGTTGGGGCGAGGGAAAAGTACTGTTCTCTAGCGAACTATCTTACTTTCTCAACTCTGAAGTTTAAACAGGAATGGAGATATAGGTCAGTAGAAGAAAGACATAAAAAGGTAGTGGATTGGTGTAAGTTTGGTACCGAAGAAGAACAACTAAGACACCAACATAGAGTAAAAGTTTACAATCCACCAGTTTGTCGCCGATATAAATATGTAAAGAATCTATGGAAATCTTGGGAAGCGAGCGCTTCTTCATACTACTTCGTGGGTCGTGGTAGAAGAGATTATATTAGTAAATGGTATGAAGGAATACATCCAGGGAGATTTTTCCTTTTCTACAAAGAAAATGAAATTATACAAGACAGAAATAGAGGAGTCCCCCAGGGACCCGGTAAAGATGGATATCAGCATCCAAAAATCCCTATCTTTGATTTGGGACCATATGAACAATTGATAGAAGATCTTAGGTGTATCGATGGGTCAGGTTTAGGAGAAAAAGTAGGGAAAACTGTAGAACACATCGATGATATGTTTATCAAAGTATAGTTTAAAAAATTTGATTAAAATAAATAGATTTTTTTTATTAAAATTTATTAGAGTAAGAAAAGATGGATAACGAAAAGAATGATATGATAAATCTAAAGAAAGAAGAAAAAAAGAAAAAGAAGTTACGATGCGCTTGTTGTAACAGTAAATTAGGATTGATATATTTTACTTGTAAATGTGGGAATAAATATTGTCAGAAACATCTTAATCCTCATAGTCATAATTGTTCTTTTAATAATAAAGAAAGTTGTCAAAAACAGATAGAAAAAAATAATCCTCAAATGAAATCATCAACATTTATTAAGGTTTAATTAAAAGGTGATAGGGGTGATGGGGAAAGTTTGAGGAACTCCGTGAGATTGAAAAAGTTGGAGTTGAGGATAAAGAGATACTATTTTAATTTTTTGTTTATGAACAGAATTTCTCTTTTTCCATTTACGTCTATTATTTTCGGCCAGTGTTTTTTTATATTCTTTTACTTCAGGTTTTTTAAGATACTCAATTCTAGTTTTATCTGCTTCTTTTAATTCTAATTCTAATGATTTAAGTTTATCGATTTGTTTTTTTAATCCATCGGGTGCGTCTTTTTTTCTGGATATTCTTTTAATTACTTTATATCTTTCATCTATATATGTGGAAGTTCCGTATGAAGTATATGTATAAATACTGGTATTAATATTAGGTGAATCATTACAAAGGGGACAATTACTGTTACCTAAACGGAACCATTTCATAATACAATCAGTATGAAATTCGTGATTACAATCAATTTTATAAGATTGAGAAGAATCATTAGGATTGATAGTTTCTAAACAGATCGCGCATAGATTATTTTCATTATTTAGATCGTTCATATTGTTTATATTGTTCATTTATACAAATCTATAGTTTTTTTTATAGCTTTTGGACACGTTGTTTGTTCATTTTACATTCATTAACAAGAAAGTTTTCTAATTCATCGGTATTCATTGTAGAATTATGAATATTAAGTTCTTTTATTTTAAGATTACCGTGATACATCTTAAATAATTCTCTAGAATGAATTACTTTTTGTAGATAGTCATCATCGATTTCAAGAGATTTATTTTTAAGAACTTGTTCAATTTGTTTAAATTCTTTAATAAATGATAGAGATTTAGCTGGTCCGATGCGATTGATATTTGAGCAATAATCACATCCACACATAATACAAACATCAAGGAATTCTTCATATGATAAATTTATATTTTGGAGTATTTTATCAAGATCAATAATAGAGATTAGATCATTTCTTTTTAGAGATCGATCAAGATTTGTTCGGATCATTTTAGGAGCTCCAAATGCTAGAGCATCCATATCTTCTGTAACAACATAATCAACATAACCAATTCTACATAATTCACTAGCATATGCTTCAGCTTCTCCATTAGCGTGAAGATAAGAAACACCCATTAGATCTAATAGTTTTTTTATATCATCAATATGTTCTTTAGTTAAACGAATAGATTGTTTTTCAAATTTATCTTTTTCTTCTTGTGAGTTAGCAGTTAGCATTTGTTCTTTAGATTTTTGAGCTTTTTCTTTACGTTCTTTAATAACACTATCTTTAGCGGAAGGTGGTTTACCATCAAAAATATAGATGGGTTCAATATTTACAGCAAGATAATTAATGGTTTTGTAAAAGATTCCCGTGATATGACTTACATTCTTTATTTCTTGACCATCTTCATCTTTAGAGGTCATTTTAATAGTTGTTAGCATTTTGTATAGAAATAAACTAGAGTCAATGGCGACTTTAGAACCACTAATTTTATGCAGATTAGTAGTTTCAATCGCATCAGGAGAATTTTTCTTAATGAGAGAAGTTAGTCCTTTAATACCCATTATGGATAAATAATATTAGATTAACTTTATATAAACTTTATATAAACTTTATATAAATCAAATTTGGTTTAAAAGATAGATTAAATATAAGAATGATATTATGACTGTAAAAAGAGTAATCAATAAATTATTAACAGAATTGAAAGATGAATTAAATAAAAAAGAAAATAAATGTATAATAGAGAACAATATATTAGAACCTATAATTGAGAATGTATTAACAAAAATATATCCATATATAATTGGTCTTAGTTTATTATATTTGATAATGTTTATCAGTATAATGATGATATTCGTTTTAAATATAAAGATTTATTTATATCAATAATTAAATGGAAGAGATTCAGAAGAATATTGTTGAGTGGATTCAATATGATTCTAAAATTAAAGAAGAATCAAATAAAATTAAGGTATATAAAGAGAAGAGAGATATGATAGGTGAATCATTATTACCGATGTTAGTAGATAATAATTTGGAGACCCATACATTTAATATACCCCAATTTAAAAAATCTTTTGGTTGTTCAGAGAGTTCTGTTAGTGAAGGATTAACATATAAATTTTTAGAAAACACATTTAAGGAATTCTTTGAAGAGGTGGAGAGTGAAAAGTGTGATAAAACAAATGAATTATTGGAATTTATAAAGACGCATAGGAAGAAAACTACAAAACGTGTATTGAAGTGTTCAGATATGTAATAATTTCTAAAGAAAATATCTAGTATAGTATGAAAGATTACATAATTCGCAAAATAGTTAAAAAACATAGAGGGAAATATATATATGAATATACTGATAATAGGGGTAGATCAGTAAAAGTTAGAGAAATTAAAGAATATTTAGAAGGAATATATATACCACCAGCATATGATGATGTAATAATATATAAAAATAAGAATAGTAAAGTATTGGCAAAGGGGAAAGATGTAAAAGGGAGACCACAGTATATTTATAATTCGAATGTATCCAAGAAATCATCGATAAAGAAGTATAAACAACTAATAGAGTTTGGGAATAATTATGATTGTATTATGAAAAGGATAAATAAAGATATGTATACATTTGAAGATTCTAAAACAAAACAGGTAGCAATGATATTAAAGATAATGAATGATTGTAATTTTAGAGTTGGAAATGAGAAATATACAAAGGAAAATAATTCACATGGTATATGTACTATTAATAATGAACACGTTAAAGTGAAGGGGGATCAAGTGATAATAGATTTTAAGGGTAAAAAGGGTGTTCAGAATAAATGTAGAGTAAAAGATAGAAAATTAAGTAAAAATCTTAGAACACGAAAAAAGACACTTCAGAAAAAAGATAGAGTATTTACCTATCGTGTAAATAATCATTATCACAATATCACTGCTAATGATGTTAATAACTACTTAAAGCAATTTGGTAATATAACGGCCAAGAATTTTAGAACTTGGTCAGCAAATATTACATTAATTGAATATTTACAGAAGAATACAAATGATAATTTAGAAAAAGGATTAAAAGAATGTATTGAACGGGTCGCGGAAAAAATGCATCATACTTCCTCGATATGTAAAAAGAACTATCTTAATTATCAATTAATGAAATTATATACAGAAAAGAATAAAAAATTTAATGAAATATTTAACAATCAAACAAAGAGTAAGATATATGAATCTTTTTTGAAGTTTTTAAAAGATACTTATATGTAAAATTATTTATTTATTTTTATTAATAGTCATTTTTCCTTTAGAATTTTTTTCCCAAGTTCCTAATTTTTTTCCCACATCTTCATCTTCAGTTATTTCAAATACATTTGGAGGTATACATTCATCTATATAATATTCTACTTTTCTATATTTAATAACAGAATAACTTACTTCTTCATCGCTCATATCTTGGGTTTTTTCATCATCATCGAGTTCTTTTTCATCATCATCGAGTTCTTTTTCATCATCATCGAGTTCTTTTTCATCATCATCGAGTTCTTTTTCATCATCATTGAGTTCTTTTTCATCATCATTGAGTTCTTTTTCATCATCATTGAGTTCTTTTTCATAATTTATTTCATCTTTAACATCTTCGATAGTAACTTCTATATTTTTTTCTTCATCGGATAATGACGGTGTAATGATAAGATCATCCGTTAAAGGAAGTTTTTCATCCGATTTAGTTTTAGATAAATCAGATTGAATTTTCATATCTTTTTCATCTTTTTCATTTCTAAGACGAATAATTTTATTAAGTCTTTCTATTTCTCTACTTTTTGCGATTATTTCATCCGATTGAGCTTTTAACATATTGAAACGATTTTTTTCATCTTCTTGTTTTTTAGTTTCTTCTAATTCAATTTTTAATTCTTTAATATCATTTTCTAGACTTTCAATAATTTGATCTTTACAAGATATTTGTTTATATAAATCACTAATTTCTAAATCATTTTGTTCAAGAGTTGTAACCATAGATTCATTAATAGAATTAACTTGAGTTAAATCTTTAGTATTTTTGTCTTTTTCATCTATATATTTTTTTTCAAGATTAGTATATTCGCGAATTAGATTAAATGATAATTTATCGAATTCATTTTTAAGTTCTACTATATTCATTTTGATTATAATAATCATTAAAGGATAACATTTAAATAATTTTCTAAATAATTTATAATATGACATACAAAAATAAAAAAAGAACAAAAAATGATAGAAAGAAGAAAAGATGTCGGATAATAAGAAATAGAACAAGAAATATAACAAGGACTAGAAAGAAAAAGACAAAAAGAGGAGGTGGAACGCCATTTTTTATCCCAGAAATATGTTCTCCTAAAAAAAAAGAGCATCAATTGGGTTACACTTGTTTAGATCCAGAAACATTGGTAGAAATTACAGGGAAACTTACTAAACAAGAAGATAAATATCAAGAAACAGATCACGATTTAGAAGATGTATATGAAACAATGAAAACTAAATTACAAGAAGATTATAATTGTAGTAGTGAAGCGTGTTTAATGAAAAAAGAAAAAAAATTAATGAATTCAAAAGAACAAGATAAAACATTCCGTCCTGAATTACCAGATAATATAAAGAAAGATGAAAAAGCTTGGTTAAGTAATTTTGATATTAATCGTGTTATGGAACAGTTCGAGAATGCATATTCTGATTTTGAATATTTAGATGCCACGCCAATTGATTTTCATAAATGTTCAGTAAATAATGAGTTATGTAAATTAACATTAGCTGAATTAAAGAGGAAAAAAAAGAATAAATTAGGTATAATATTTAATACAGATACAAGTGACGGAGAAGGATTACATTGGATAGCATTATTTGTTGATATGAATGGAAGTAATTTAGATGGTAAACCGGGAATGTATTTTGTAGATTCATTTGCGAAAGAAATGCCCCAAGAGATAAAAGATTTAACAGAAAGATTCCAAGAAGAATCTGAAGAAGTATTGGGGGAAAGTTTAGTATTATCACATAATGAAAAATCATTTCAAGAAAACGAGTATGCTTGTGGATATTATTGCATGCATTTTATTGAACAGATGTTAAAAGGAGTTTCTTTTTCTGATTATAAGGAAGAGAAACCAACTGATCAAACAATGAAAAGATATAGTAAATTATGTTTTGTACATCCCGATATAATAGAATCTTCATAATTAATTTATCTATTAATATATAAATGAATTATTTAGAATTTGTATTTGGCGATGATCCATATATCTCAATATTACAATTCATTATTTTAATACTTTCTTCAATTATTCTTTATTTTGTTTATTCTGAAAGTAATAAATTAACTGATTTAAAGAATCAAGTAGGTAATTTAGATTTAAGTTGTCCACCTTGTCCAGAAAATAAAGAGTGTCCGGCGTGTCCAGATTTAGTTTGTGCTGAGAATGAAACACAGTGTCCGGAATGTCCTGAATGCCCCGATTGTATATTAAATGAAGGGAATAGCGCAAGTTGTCCAAAATGTCCTTCGTGTCCTTCAATTCCTAGTGTAACGTGTCCTTCGGTACAAGATATAGTTGATGGTCTGTTTCCTGGTAGAAATCAGGGAGTAACAGTGACTGGTAAATACTTTCCGGTTCACCCAGTAGAAGAAGGAATTCTTTTACCTGCATACAGTAATTTCTCTAATTTAACAGATGCTGGGTCAGATATGAGATTAGAAGGTACTATGGGAACACCACAACAGACAAAATCAAGTCAACCACAAGTTCCCACCGCAACTACTATTCAACCACCTATAGCTCCCGGTGGTGGAATAATGGGTAGTGCTCCTAATACTAATTCAGATATGGTATCATCTGGATCTGAATTACCCAATACTCCCGAACAATTAACTATCGGAGGCTAATAATATATTTTCTTATAATATATGAATAATTATACATTAATATTTAATGTTATATTTTTTAGTTATTTTGTAGTTATTCTTGGTATTAAAAATTATCATAATTACAATAATGATGATGATGAAAGAGAATTAATACTAAATCCTTTAAATAACTATTTTTATTTATTTATTTATTTATATTTATGGTTAGCTGTAAATTACAAATGGAAACCAATGTTAATTGCATTAGTGGTATTCTTATTCGTTCTTATTTTGGTATCAAATATTACGGGTATGGGTCCACCATTAGGAGTTACAATACTATTTCTTATAATGTTAATGTATCAGAAAGTACCAATTGATGAATTTAAAAATAGTAGTAATATAGAGAAATTTGTTCATTTTATAGTTGTTTTTGTGAGCTTGTTAATGATTTATATTTATTCAAATTTCCCTCAGCCTAAAATGAAAGGATTTAGTTTAGGAGTATTAGTATTCTTTTTAAATGCGATAGCAGTATTATATGGAACCAGGGATACCGGAATAGCACCTGGAGTAAAATTAGGAAGAATAGTTAAATGGTTACTATTTATTTTTATTATAATATTAATTGTATGGTATAATACTTATGGGACAGTTGCATCATATACATCTGAAAATATCTATAGAATATTCGATATAAGAATATCAATTCGAGATAAACCCGATGTTTTTCCATTTAATTTGATACCAGTTAATCTAATTGTACCAAATGATATAGATACAAGAACTACTAAACAGAAAGCAGAATCATCAGAAAATGAAATAAGAAAAGAAATTACAAATGATTATTATAATTAAGTTTATGTTTATTTATAAATATCTTTTTCTAATTTTATCATAATGTCTTTATATGATAAATATCATTCACAACAAAATAGAAATTATATGTATGAATTAATCATCAGTATTATTAAAAAAGAATATGATTCTGATCCTACAAAAATACAATCATATAATGATGCATATGAAAAGAATTTTAAGAATGCGTTTAAGAAAATTAATACAGATGATATTAAAGATATCAATAAAGAACTGTTAGATTCTCAAGTGAATTATTTTGTTTCAAATCTTTATGATAGAGATAAAATTTTTAATGATAGTAAACGAATTAATATTGATTCTAGTGAAACATCAAACGATTCGAATTTAATCATTAATTCAAATAATCGTATAATTAATTTAGAACATTCTTGTCGTTATCATTATAAAATAAAATTACCTCAGCCAAAAAAGAATTCTTTTTTCATAGAGAAAGTTGTAATACCTATCGATGAAACATCATTATTTATAGGACCTCTTTTAATACTAAATGTGAATAATATTCCGATAGAATTACAAATGATCGCAAATGTTATAATGAAAAACAGAACTTATGGGATTTATAGTCCTTTTTATGAAAAAAGAATTCCTTTATCTGAAGAGATTGTAATTTTTCGGTTTACAAATATGGTATCAACAAATGAAGAAAAGAATGATGTATTTAAAATATTAGAAAGTGATCAAAATATGAATAAATTAATAATAAATCGCTGTGAAAATTATCAAATGGGAGATCATATTCGTATTTGTGATTTTGATAAAAAGAATTCTTTTACAAAAATATTAAAAATAGATTCAGTAAATCACGAAAGTGATAAAACCATTATTAAATATATACCTGATAAAGAAGGAGAAAAATTATTATTAAAAGATCTTTATTTACTAAATTTAAATGAACAAAATACAATACATATATCATATGAATAATTAAAATTCTAAAATTCTTCATAAATATTATTTTTGTATAAGAGCAGTGCTTTAAGACACCAACCAGATTTCATATATTCATCATAAAGATATAATTTTCTTAATTTATCATCGGCATTAGGTGAATAAAATAATAATTCATTCATATTATATTTTATTTTATATGCGATTACTCCTCTTTTTTTAATCATTGATAAACTTGGCAGATATTTTTGTGATATTTCATCAGAATATTCACTAACATCATATATTTCTTGATAAACAGAAAATTTATTACCTAATTCATTATTTAATTCGTGATCTTTAGGAGAAAAAGTAAAAGCATTCAAATTATTAGTATTTAAAATACAGATTATATCAGAATTTTCTCTAAGATATCTTATATCTATATTTTTATCTTTATTTTTGTAGTATAAATAGTTTTCACCGGTTATATCAGCTAATATATGAATATCTGGAGTCATAAATTCGTGAAAGGTTGCATTGAACTGTTTTATATCTATCATTTGTAAATCTTCTGAACTTATACCCGGAAAATATGCTATTTCATTTTTCAATAAATTACTGAATCTTATACATTTATTATTTAATTCTGGATCATCGCGAGTATGTTGAATGCAATCTAAAGAGGCTTCTTTAATAACGGAAATAATATTTTGAGAAACTTTATATTTACGTTCCATTATATCAAAGATTCCTTCATCGGTAGTTTCGCCGATAGAATGAATTGTTTCAATAATTTCTTTTACTTCTTTATTAGCATTTAGTGAAAGTTTTTCTTTTAGTTCGCTTGAGTCTATATCGGGAATACCAGACCATCCTTTAATTGAATCATATATCTCTTTAATAGTGGAACCTTGTGGTAATAAAGTTAAATAAAGATATTTCTGAACATTTCTATGTTTAGGTTCGAGTGAATCGTGTGATTTTAATCGAATCGCTCTTCCGAAGACCTGATCAATTCTAACAAAATTCCAATATGGTTCTAATATATGAACTTGTCTGACACAAGTTAAAGATATACCTTCAGCACCTGATTCAGATATGAGAATTAATTGAATATATTCTCCAAATTTATTTTCTTCAAGATTAAAAGCTTCTTTATTAATCTTTCTTTCATTATTCGATTCTTGTCCAGTTATAAATGTATATCTTAATCTTTTATCTTTAATACCTTCTTCTGGGTTATATTTTGAATATCCATTGCTCTTTAATATTAATTCGACTGCTTCTAAACCTGCATCACCCCTAAATTGACTGTATATTAATGCTTTACCAGTCGGCTTACCATTGTCAATAAATTCATTAATATTTTCTAATATTGAATAAATCTTTGGTGAAAGATCCAATAAATCATTTTTAAAATTCAACTTTTTACTCTCTAATAATTTATCAAATGCTTTATGTTTTAATTCACTACTTAAAGCATCATTTTTTTCATATCTGAATTCATCATCTTCGTAGACAATATTACACGTTTGTCTGGTTCTAATATGAAAATCTGATGGAACGTCTTCGTGAAGATCTCTCTTTGTTCTGCGGATCATTTCTTTTTTCTTTTCATTTCTCCAGGCATCAACATATTTATCATATTGTAATTTACTCATATGACACGGAACTATATTGATATCTTTCACAATTAAGTAATCTTGATATTTATTAAGAGGTATCTTGGGTGGCGTAACTGATGGCATTAATGAAATTGCTCCTCTATCAATCGGATAATAAGATGTGAATCCCATTAACATTCTTCTTAATAGGGTCCTTTTCCTATCATTTATTTCAAATGATTCTTCAAAAAAGTAATCCATAAAATCTTCATTTTCTGATAAATCTATTTTATTTTTATCTACAAATATCTCAAATAATTTTTGTCTCCGATTAAATGGAATATTTAATTGAGTATCTAATGTATGTTCTTTATCTAGTTTTAAATCTAAACATTCGCTTTTACTTGGTATTATCTTGGAATTTTTAAAGACATCTTTAAATCCATCAAAAATAGTATCAATAAACTCATTAAATTGATAATCTGTTTCTTTAGTAGTATAAATGAGATTATTATCAGGATTTCGCATAGAAACAAAATTATTAGAATTCATTGTAAATGAAATCACAATTTTACCCTCTTTTTTAGTAACATAAAATAATTCTATAGGAGAATGTTTATTATAATAAATATCATCTAATTTTTCTGTAATTACTTCTGTATCTTCATCAGATTCAATTGTAAATGTATAAACCTTAATTATACCCTTTAACATATTATATAAAATTGCTATTTCACACGGTTTATTAATAATCGGAGTTCCCGATAAAAATACTAATTTGATATTTTCGGCATTGACAATCCACTCATAAAATGTTCTTGATGGTCCACTATTATTTAATATTTTACGAATAAAATTATGAACTTCATCGATTACAATGACTTCATCTCTAAATGGTGACTGTATATTATGATTTCGTACATTATATTTTAATTTTTCATCTAACTCTTCAACTATTTTTTTATTCCTTGTTTTAATTTCTTTAATTTCATCTTCTTCTAAGAATTCTTTTAAATCTTCTTCATCTATATCATTTACTTCATCATCACCTTCAAATATTTCTAATTTAGAATTTTTAACTTTAGGAAAAGGATTATAATGAATAAAATTATATTTTGATAGTATCATCTGACCAACTTGTTCAGATAAATATATCTGTTGATATTCGTGAAGTTCAGATATATTTTTAGCCTTATCACTATCACTACATATCCAAAATCCTTTTAATTCAATGACATCTTTTTGTATTTTAGCAAACTCTTGTTTAATCATTTTAGCTTCATTTTCTGGTCTTACACCGACAAGTTCGTGTTTAATTCTTTTCTTGATTTCTACAACACTTTTATTATAAATTCTTTTTATAGAATCAGAACCTAAATGATAATCATCTTTAATCATTTTTCTTAAATCACCATCACTTTCTATTTTTTCATAAGGAATAAATAACCATTTAGATCCTTCTAAATCTAATTCATCTTTACCCCATTTTTTTATTTCTTTTATGAATTCACTCTCTAATGAAGCTGGTAAAAGCGTTCTTACAGTTAGATCTTTTGATAAGTTTTCAGCTGTAGATATAGCTGAAGCAGATTTACCTGTGCCCAAACCGTGATAAACTAATAATCCTCTATATGGAGAATCTATATTTAGATATTCTTTAACTAAGATCTGATAAACATTTAGATCACTATCATCAACTTGTTTTAAGATATCTTTATAAAATCCTTCATTGATAAAATCTATGAATGCTTTTCTATGCTGAATAATATATTGTGTATTTATTTTATCTTTTTTAGATTTTTTCTTTTTTTCTTCTTCTTTTTCTTTTTCTTCTTTAGATAATTCTTGTTGATATAAAATATCAGCAGCGATCTGATGAGGATCATCTGGATTTTTCGCAAGATAGTCAGTCATTGGTTCAGGTTCAAAACCAATATCCGGTTGAGGTTCTTCATCAACTATTTCATCAACTATTTCATCATCAATATCGTGAATATCTTCGTTTGATTGTGAATTATCCCAACTATTTTGAGTATATTTTGGACTTAGGGGTGTTGAATCAGCATCTTCTTCTCTATCTACTTCTTCCGGAATATCTGATATAACTATTTGAGAACCATCTTCTTTCTCAACTACAATCTCTTCTTTAGGTGTAACATCTTTTAAAACAAATTCAATTTTATCATCAATGTCTCCCTTATATTTACTATATGTTTGTTTACATTTTTTCAAAATCTTAAAATCTGATTCAGTAATAACTTCATCATCTAAGAGTGTCTTTAAAACTTTGGGAGATATTTTAGATATTTCCCCATCAAAATGCACTTTTATTATATTATTTAATTTGTCATTTATTATTATCTTTTTCTTGTCTTTCTTGTCTTTCTTGTCTTTCTTGTCTTTATTGTCTTCTTTTTTCTTTTTTAATATTGGTGATGATTCCGATGAATGTGATAATTCATAAACTATTTTATATGATGAAATTCCTGCTCTTTCTTTAGAATGCTCTTGTTTACATTTTTTCAGAAATTTTTTCAGTTTAATATCAATTTTTCCTTCATCATATAATTTATCTAATTCTTTTAGTGTAATAAATTGAATTTCACCTTTAAAATAGTCTTTTAATACTTTATTAATTTCATCATTAATAACAATTTTCTTTTGTTTGGGAGATTTTGGCATCGTTATAATACTACTTTAGAAATATTTATTCTGTTATAACGTTATAATGAATAAGAGCTTTATATGCTGCGTCTTGTTCAGCTTTTTTCTTAGTTTTACCATTACCTATACATATACAACAAGTATTATGTAATAGTTTACATTGAAAATCTTTATTAGTATTATCTTCTGTAATAATATGTTCATATTTAGGAGATTCTTTAAAATTATGACCAAAATATCTTAATATTTGATCTTTATAATTTGTATCTGTCATAACTATTTGAGGTATATCCAAGAATTCTTCTATTAAATTAATTATAAACTCTTGAACAAGAATAAAATCATTTGTATCTAAAAATAATGCTCCAATAAATGATTCTAACGAATCTTCTAATATATGAATATTATTTCTTCCATCACAATTATCTTGGATATGTTTTGAAATTATAAGATATTTATTAAATCCTAAACAATCTGCTAAATAAGCTAATTGTTCTCCATTTACGATCCTTGTTTTGATTTTTGTTAAGAATCCTTCATCATCATTCGGGAATCTACGAAATAAATATTCAGCTGTCATACAACCCAATAAAGAATCACCTAAAAATTCATTTCTTTCATAACTTTCATCTTGAAGTGCTAAACAATTATCAGGTTTAATATAATCTTCATAATCTTTCATAAAACAATAAGATTTATGTTTAAAGGCGGTTTGATAATAATAAATATTTTTTGGTTTAAAATCTTTCATATTAACTTTATTGAAAATATGACAAATTTCATCATAAGATATTAATAAATTATGTGAATTATATGGGTCAGCATTAAATTTTTCTGTTTTTCCTAAATTCATTTTATATTAAAAAGAATAATTTAACTTTAAATCTTTATTTAAGCACCGGGAACAGGTGCACCTACTGCACAGCCCTCGCCTTCTTCTAATGGTCTTCTAGTAAGATCAGGACCGATCGTACTATTTAAGAAAGGACTTACCTGAACCTGTGGATTCGGAGGTTCAGATCTTAATTGACGGTTAGCATTTCTTAAACTTTGTCCAACAGTGTTTACACCAACGTGATAACCCGCATCTAACAAATTCACACCTTTTAGAATACCTTCACCAACTGGTTTAGCAACATTAAATTCTTGAATTGCTTGACTATCTTCTTTCGGTAATAAATCTTCGGCTTTTAAAGTTTGCTGAGGATAACACGAAGAAGGTGTTCTACCCAAACCTTGAACCTGTTGAGGAACAGCATCCGCCGCTACTCCCTCAGAAGCAGCAACTGGATAACCCTGAGTATCCTGTTCAGCGGCTGTGAAATCAGTGAAAGATTCTAATGTATGAAATACCGGTCCCAAACCAATATCATAATTACTTTGAATTACCTTTAAAGATAAATATATGGCTACAGCATACGCAAGTCCAACTAAAACTTGTTCAAAATCTACAGAACCCATTTTATATATTACAATATAAAAAAAATATAAGGAATAATTATTTTATTTGTTTATTTAAATCCTCTAATTCTATTTTTAATTTAGAAATTATATCAGATAAATATCTATATTCTATTTCTTTCATAAATATCTCATCTTTTATTTTTTCTTTTTCTAATTTTTCTTTTTCTAATTTTTCTTTTTCTAATTTTTCTTTTTCTAAATTTAATATTACCTGTTCATCAATTACTTCATCAGGTAAAGAATGTTCTAATGAATCATCTGTAATACCTTCATCATCAAAAAATGATTTCTTTTCTTTTATTTCAGATTCTTTTATCTGTGTAATAAAATATTCGCAATAATAGTGTTTTTTTAGAAATTTTAATCCTTTTATATGAATAATACACACCATTTCAGTGCCTTCTTTAATATCATCTATTTCTATTGATTCTTTTGATTTATCAAAACATATACACTCACATTTATCTTTAGTAAATGGTATGTTAATATCCAATGATGGATTTTGACCCTTCGTAAATGGTTTTGTTCCACGACGATACATTCCGTCAATTATATCAAATGGTAATTCTTTTCCAAACCATTCTTTACTCATATTAAATGTTCGCGTTACATTATGATCATCTAACTTTAAAAAGAAATCATAAATACCAAAATCTTCTCCTAATATCTTTAATTTAATATTCTTTTTTGACCTTAAATCTGAACCAGATGATTGATTACTTATTATAGGTGTTTGAATATATACTGGTTTATTATTCCCGTGATAAATATTACAATAATAGGAATTCCCCTGTTTTTCAGGTTTACTATATGTTAATTCATCCAATTTAAGATTTGTATGTTTAAATATTTGAGTCATTTTATAGTAAATATTACAGAATTTATCTCTTTAAATAACGCAATAAAATGCTTTCTAAAAGTAATGACGCAAAGAGATAATTATTAATATTTTCTTTTCTTAGTTTTCTTTAATTTCTTAGTATTCTTCCTTTTCTTAGTTTTCTTTGATTTCTTTGATTTCTTAGTTTTCTTTGATTTCTTAATTTTTCTCTTAGCTTTTCTCTTAGATTTCTTTTTTTCTTTTTATATTTCTTTTTTTTCCGCCGCCATCAGTACTATTAACTTCAAAAAAATATACCAGTAGATCACTACTTACTAAATCTGTACATTCTTCTCTACTAGTTAAAGGATCTCCAACTGAATTAAAAACTAGTAAAGATGACTCAAGCGCAGCACCCACGTAGCAGTAGCACGCGGGTAATCCAGGTATATCTCCAGAACTAGATTCATTCCATATTGCGAAATATTTCATACCTTGAGTTTTAATCAAAAATAATAAAAAGAATTTTAATAATTGTTTACATAAACCGTTACCTTGATGAACATTCTTAACACCTATCCAAGAAATATACAATAAATTTTTATTATTATATTTTTCAGGTAATTTCCCACCAGGGCCCGTTAATATTAAATAATTCATATCTTTAGAATTATACTTTTCTCCATATGTCAAACATACAATTTCACTTGATACTACATAATATACACCATAATGTGGTTTTTTTGGGCGCTTAGAAAAGGGGGCCCACACTTCATTCTTTTCATCTTCTGAAAGATCTTCAAAATCTTCACCAGACATGTTTAAAAATTTTTCAGGGATATATTCTTGATCTTTACATAATTTCTTTAATATAGAAAATGTATGATACATTACTTCTCCAGAAATTTCCTCATTCTGATCCGTATCAAATGTTGTTCTCTCTGAATCTTGAATACCTTGATTATAAACCATATGAACACATTCATCTTTATCATTAGTAGTAAAAGCATAAAATCCATCGCGAAGTTCTGTTTCTTCTGTCTCTGCTACTGCGACTGATTGTGGTTCAGGTTCCATATAATTATCAATATAAAATTTATAAAACGTGAATAACTCTCACCTTCCATTTTGCTACATATTTATCATTTGCTGGCCATATTTTATCTAAATAAATATCACATTGTAATTTAGAGAATCTTGCTATATTTAACATACTCATTCCTGAATAATTATCTGAATAAATGTCGCAATTAAATTTATTATATGAAAACGGAACCTTTACTTGAAGTGTTGGGTCATATTTACCCTTTTTATCATATCTAATTTGAGAAATATATGAATCTTCATCTTCTTCTTCTAATCCTAATAATTTCATTTGTTCAAATTCTAATCCCTGAACGAACTCAAAAAAGCTCTTCATATTTGGATCTTCACTCATATTTGTGAATTGAAGATTCAGTTGGAAATTACTCTTATTTAAACCAAAAGGACATACCATAACAGGTGTTGTTACATATATTAATGGATTTTTCCCATAATATAACTGAACATAACCAAATTTTTTGTTATCTTTTGGACAACAATGATCACATTCTTCAAATTCTTTATCACAATCTTTACAAGAGGGATCGGTACAAGAATAATGACAATAAGATAATTTATTTAAATCTAACATTTCGTGAAAGTAATTCTTTATTTTAACTCCTTTATTCATTTATCTAATAAATAATTATAAAAATTTAATTTTAAATTAAGAATATTTATTTTAAGATTGATTTATTTTTTGAGATTAACCATAGATTTTCGTTTTGTTAAATTGTTCCAAATAGAATGCGTTGGAGTACCCATATGTGGTTTAAAATTACTAGGACATACTTCATCCATAGGTCTTGATGAACCCCATTGTGTTTGTGGTTTAGTTGATGATGAATTCTGTAAAAAATATTGAAATGATGGCTGACAAGTATTATCTATTTTGGGTTGAAACATAGTATGGACATCATTGTTCATAGTAAAATATGATGATTTATCTAAATCATTTATAGGGGCAAAACATAATTTATCTAATGACAATGATGATTGTACTTTATTCTGAGTTTCCATATTATAACATATCTAATATTTTATTTCTGGATATGATTATTTTAAACAGTTCCTACAAATTTATCATTATATGAAGTTTGTGTGGGTATAACTATTAAACAATTATTATGAAATTTACTTTCAAGCGATGAATAAACTCTAGGTGGTAATTGATGAATTTGTTTTCGTCTATTTATATTATCTTGACAAACAGCATATTTATAAATACAATATCCCAAACATACCATACCACAAAAGAGCATAAAAAGATCCAACCATTTCTCTAAGACCATCATTTCAAGAAACATATCGCATTAAATATCTTATAATTTTGTTTATAATAATATATCAAATTTATTTAATGAATTAAATTATCACCATTTATCATATGAATGTGTCTTTCTTGAATTATACGATTTTGTGCACATCGATAAACACAACACCACATACATATTACACCACCTAAAACCATAAATGATCCTAAAACCGTATTAATTGAATCATCTATTGAAGTCATTTATTTAAGATAGACGGAATTACTTTTAAGTTTATTAAATTCAGTTTTAAGATGTTCGCTATCATTAATATGTTTTTGAACTAAATTGGCCAAAGCGGAATACTCTCGTTGAATAACTTTTAAATAATCATAATGTCCGACAGCGTGAGCTCGAGCTACTACAGGTTTTCTTGAAGTTGTAGAACTGTTTGATCTAGGTCTTGATGGAGGAGGTCTTGATGGAGGAGGTCTTGATGGAGGAGAATTTTGTGAAAAAGCACGTATAGGTTTTTTATTAGGTTTTACCTTTGTGGTCTTTTTCCCACTAGATGATTTATTAGATCCTGCACCACCATATCTTCTAAATCTAGAAGATCTTAATCCTTTTAAATTACGTGCATTTCTTAAACTTCTACGACGAATAGCCATTTTAAATTAATATATATATTAATTCTAATATAAAAAAAAGAGTAAAATATAATTAAATACTGAACCAATGAATACATTATAACGAGTCTAGAAACTCAAATTACAAAAAAGATATTCATCTTGTAGTATTTATTTACTGTATTTCCAATAGAGAATTAAATCTAACAATCTTATCTTTGAGAAATACTTATCATTACAGTTTTTAACACAATTTATAGTCAAAAGTAAACAGGAACTAATGGTTGTGAACACAATGTAACTTAGAAATATAATCTTCAATTTGAACGCATTTATTGCATTGATAATGATAAAGAATTCTTTTTTCACCTCTTTTTTTTAAAATACACTGTTGATAATTTATTTTATCATATTTTTGAAAGAAATCTTTTTTTTCTTCTTCGTTTAATTCTAATTCAGTAGATACCTTTTCTAATATATTTTGATGATGTAAATGAAGGAGTTCTTTTATAAAGTCCATTTTTAATATTATTTAAAATATATCGTAAATCAAATTTGGTATAAATGGTAAAATATTAGTAAAAATAATCCATACATAAATGGGAAATTACATAAAAGAATTCTTTTATCCCATAAGAATGAATTATGGAGTGGATGAATTAAATAAGAACTTAAACTTAAGAAATTATATTGAGGAATACCATAAGAGTCAGGTCTGATAAAAATATTTCCAATATAATATTCAATAAATAGAGTGAATAAAATTATAAATAGAAATGAAAAAATAATAAAATAAAAAATATAATTTATTGTTGGGTTATTCATAAAAAATATATATTATATAGTATATTAATGTTAGATTTATCGATGATTAATCAGAACCTTCACTTAATAATTTTATTGGGATACGCTTATGTTCTTTTATTTCACGTTAAAGACAATGATTACACTAAAATGATTATATTAACCTTATTGACAATGTTAGCAATTTGCTATATTAAGAAAGGACCAGTTATTCAGGGTTTCTCAAATAAGAAAAGAGCTAAGAAAATAAAGAGAAACAGAAAATCAGGAAAAGAGGGATTTACAGGATCACCTGAATTAGAAGGTGAAGCGACTCTTGTAGATCCTGAACAAGTTGCTGTTGCTGAAGCAGCAATTGATCCACCTCTTAAACAGCCGACAGCTCAAGTTGTTTTACCGGGAAATATGAGTGTTTTTGATGGAGTGTGTTTACAAACTGGGAATACCGAACATTGGATGAAATCACCAGCACAGACATCATTAGTTGACAATGATAGTTTATTTACTTATTTGACTAGTCAGGGACCATTAAAACCGGTATTTAGTGATAATTCACAATTAATTGGTCCACCGATTGATGGTAAAGAGGGTTCACCGGGAAAGATGTTTATGTTCGCAAATAATCGTTCATCACCAAATTGCTGTCCATCAACCTTCTCAACAAGTACTGGTTGTGTATGTACAACTAAAGAACAACGCGATTTTGTAAATAACAGAGGTCATAATAATCCAAAGGCAAATAATAATGGAGAATTTTAATTAAATAGAATAAAAAACTAATGAATATCTTTCACCTTTAAAGGGTGCGGTTTCGTGTGGACAAATTGATCCATTAAATGAGTAAAATCTATTTTTAATATTATGTTTTTTAGGGTTTTTTTCATCTTCATCGAATATGATTAATTCACCACCTGTATAATTTCCTAATCCTATAATATATGAAACACCAACATTTTTTGCGTCACGATGTCTAGCAGCTCTTTGATTTTTATTGTATTGAATAGAAGTAAATTTAAATTTTGGATCTTTTAATCTCATAAGTTTTTATGTTTCTTTAAATAATTTTTTATATTTAGGTTCACGAGTTTTAAGTGAAATAATCTTTTTGTATCCAGCATTTTCGCCTTTCCCTGCCCACGAAATTACTTTTCCGAGTACAAATCCTTCATAATTCGATTGTCCTTCTCTTAATATATTATTTCTTTCAGTTGTTGGCCATTTAAATTCTCTTAACATATTTAAAATGAGTTTTAATTGAGAACGAACAGTGATCTTTTTCTTAGTTTGGGGAACTCTAGTTTTTATATTTCTAACACGTTTGGTATTTTTAGATCTTCGGATATTATTTTTCTTTTTAGTAACCATATTATATTAATAATTTATATTAATAATTTATGTTAATTGAGTAATCTTTTATGAACTCTTTCATACATATCGGCACTTTGTTGATCATAAACTTGTAAACGTTGTAATCGTTGTTGTTCAGCTCTTTTTTGTTCCATTTCTTGTTCGACTTGTCTCCTTTGATCGGCAGGACTCATACGATAAGATATATTACTTCTTTCTCTTTCTAAACCTTTAATAGAGTCTTTTCTATCTTCAATTGATACAGTTGTGGTATCAATTAATATTGTATTTGTAAAAGCATCACGATAATCTCTAAAAGCCAAATTACCGGCTTCACCACTAAAATCTGATATCTTACCTTGTCCTAAAACCATAAGTGAATCTTTATTTTTCATTGATATACTTACTTCGGGTTCTTGATATTGAACCAGATCAGTTCCTTTCTTTTTTGCTTGTTCACGTTTATATTTTTCAAATTCGTGATTGAATAGTTCAGAATTAAATTGACCATTAAACATTTTTTTTTGAGATACATCTTTAACAACACTTTGTGACATCCAATCACCATATCCTGAATCATATGCTTCACGGATTCTATTTTCATCATAAATTTTGTTAAATACAGCGGTATCAAAATTTTCTCTATCAATTTTTAAAGAAGTATCACCACCCTGTGTTTCCATATAATTACGAGAACCACCTTTCATTTGATAATGATCGTGTGAATTATCTTCTTCAGATAATTTCTTTTTTAAGACTGTATATGCGATTGATATCTTCTGAAATTCATCTTCTGAACCACCACGATCTGGATGTGCCTTTAAAGCTTTCTTTAAATAGGCTTTTTTTAAAATTTTTTCATCAAAATTTTTAGGAACATTCAATATTTTATAAGGATTTAATTGTTTTTTTTCTTTATTTTCTTGTGATTCATATGATGGTAATTGGGGTAAATTTTCAAATCTTTCATCAAACCCTCTCTGTGCTTGAATATTGGGTGGAGTTTGTTCATATGGATTATGATTTTGTCTTAACTGAGCAGTCTGTGCCTGAGTCTCTAGATTTAATCGATACAAATTATTAATTTGTTGCTGCTGTTGAATAATTAATTCCTGTTGTTGTCTAATATAATCATCATATTCTCCCTTTGCTGATTCATTCGATGTTGTATTTCCCATATTTACAATATCGGTATATTTTAAGTTTGTTCTGTTAAACTTATCTATCCTTCTTAATAAATGTTTTCAGAATATGATAGAAGTTCATTCCCTTTAGTGAAAGTCAAAATTACAGGTATACCATATGGTAATGATTTTGATGAATTCTTAAGAAAATGGCTAGAATTATATGAAGAAATGAATGATTTTTCATTTTTATTTGATATTAGAGAATTAGGTAATATAAATATAAAATATTGTTTTAAAATGGCTTTATTTATCTATAAATTAAGAAAAAGAGATTATCAATATCTTAAAAAAAGTATTATCATAATAAATGATAATAAAATACAAAGATTACTTGATTTTATCTTTGCAATACAATCTCCTGTAGCAGATGTTTTTATTTATAATAATAATAATAATACTATAACATTTGAAGAGTTAGAATTATTTGCTCAAAATATTAATTTAAATAATATTAATGAATATGATAATGTATTATATATTGAACCCAATTAATTCATTATTTAATAAGAAATTGTTTTGATATAATAATAAATATAAAGACCATAAAAGTTCTTAGCAAAAATATCAAGAGTATTATAACTTATGTTTTTAGTTTTTATTTCAGCTAATGCTGCGATACCATATAGTGACCAAAATAATGCTAAATATTTAAAAAGTTTTTTACCATATTCAGTTTTTTTAGCATATTCATCATAAATTATTTTAAAAGATAGATAAAAGAATATGAATCCTATACCTATTGAAAATTGTTTATTTAAAAAATTCATTTCACCTAAAATACCAAATAATAACATCATCGCATTATAAAATGTGATCTTGATTATATTTTCTATATTTTCATAAAAGAATTCTTTTACATTCATCTTTTTATTGGGGTCTATGATTAAATTGTGTTGATATTCCATAAATATGATTGTTGTAAAGAGCATAATAGGAGTAGTTATACACCAATCAATATATCTCCTTGGAGTCATTTTTTCTAAATCATTTAAAGCGAATATAACCCAGATGTAAAAAAAAGCTTCTATAAACTGAACACCAGCTTCTAATAATAGAATTTCTTTTAATATATTATCTCTTTTATCAGTAGTTAAAAAAAGCCCATTTAATGAATAGACGGTAGTTATTATTTGTATGAATAGAGAGATATAAATTGTATTTTTCACAGTTTTATTTATCATTTATAATAAGTTAGATTAAATTTACCTATTTTCAGGTTCAACATATTCCATTCCTAGGAACTCAAATATTTCTTTTTCAGAATGAAAGATTCTATCAAGATCTTCACCTGAATCAAGATGAGTTAGAGAATATTCATTAAGAGAGAAACCCTTATCAAGTGCAATCTTTCTCATCTTAGGATTAAAATTTGCGGAACCAGTAAAATAGAGAATCGCAAATGGATACTCTTTTTCGGTTGTTATCATAATATCTACACGACGACAAGGTGTAGGCTTTGAAACATCTTTACCTTTAGCCATATTTGACAATCCCATAAATTTCTTATCACCTAGGGCAAGTTCTTCATAGATATAGCCATCTTCTTTAAGCTTTTGTACAAAATCGTGAAAGACGTGTTTCTTATTAGCTTTAATAAGAATATCAATATCACCACTTGTCTTGTTCTTTCGCCTATAAGAACCGGCAATTGTTAGCTCAGAACTAGGATGAATCTTCTTAAGAACCGATTTGAGATACTTTTCGTGTCTTTTAATTTCAGAATGAGGAATCCTTGCTAAGATATCATCATAGTATTGAAGACCTACCCTTTGTTTTTCGTTAAGGATTGATTCAATCTTTTCCTTATCAAAACTCTTGAGTTCTTGAACCGATTCAATACCCATATCCATCAGTTCTTTCGCTTTAGATGGTCCAACACCATATATTTCTATAAATTCTTTACGAGGATCTTTCTTCTTCTTGATTTCTTCATACTGAGGACACGTCCCCGTTTCCATAATAAGTCTGACTTTTTCAATAATAGATTTACCTACACCACTTACCTTTTTGAGATGTTCTTCAGTAAAGAAAGAATCATTTTCTAGATCTTTAAGTCCTTTAATCGCCTTGAAATATGAAGATGATTTGAATGATTGACCACTCAACTTTTCGTGTTCACCAATTTCTTTCAGAATATTGAGAACTTTATCCTTCATTTCTGAAGATGTATTATCATATTCTTTAAGAACTACATCGGTTCTCTTCCTTATGTAGCGGGCAAATCGTGGAGCACCTTTTTCTGTCTTACCAGAATATTCATATGTAATGATTGTTCCGATTGGATGAGTCTTCTTGTAGTTTACACGAACTTTATCATCCATTCCCGAAATATAGAACGCGTGATTTTCATCTTCATCAATAGACATATAGGTATCGTGATTATGAAGAGGCTTACATTTGAATGCTCCTAAATCACCTTCATACTTGCTACCCTTTTTGCCCTTTTTATATTCAACAATGACAGCCTCGGCATCAAAGTTGGGCTTTACTTTCAAAAGATTCGAACTTCTCTTACCGAACTCATAATCACAATTGGGATCCTTAAGCATAATTCCTTCGCCACCCTTTGCTAGGATTTCTTCATACATTTCTTTAAGATGTTCTTGAGACTTTACCGGTATCTGCTCTACATAAACGAGAGGACAAGGAAGAGTGTTAAATGGATAACTAAGTTCTTTACACATAACTTTCCATCTTCCCTCAACTAGCTTTACAATTCTTTTTAGTTCTTTAACTCTCTGAAAGAAAGGCTCTTTAGAATCGATTAGATCATAAACCTGATAAGTTACATTCATCCATTCTTCATCATTTGGTTCTTTCTTCCTGACAACACCCATACCTTGAAAGTTATCTCTGGATATCCATAATTCACCATCTAAGACTCTTTTAGGAAATGCCAGTGTGAACCAGTCGGGTGAATTAAATGGTTTCTCTTGCCGCGACATAAACTGGTCTTCGCTACCTTCATAGATAGCTCTATAACCATCAAGCTTTTCTGAAGCGATCTTCCCCACAACGTCCACCTTAGGATCACCAATATTGTATTCTTTTGCGAGCATTGCTTTCACCATTTTTATTTCTTCTTTAATATAATTAGTGTAAATTATTCTTATATCTTAAATCAAATTTAATTGAAAGATAATTAATTCGAAACAAAGAATGCTCCCACAAGAATAAAAATAATACCACAAAGTCGTTTTAAATCAAATGTAGCATTAAAGATAAATAAACTCAAGATAAATGCGAATATAACATTCATACTAATAATAGATGATGCTTCACCAGTATTTTTACAATTCTTAAAACAGTAAAAGAGGGCTGGTTCTATTATTAAATATGCTAGTGATACACGTATCAAAATTAATAATAAATTATTTACATCTAACGGTTTCAATTGAATATTATTCGCAAATATATATGACCAAACTCCAATTGTAGTTAAGAGACTCGCATATCCACAATATTCAACATATGAAAATCTTTCAGTTATTTTTTTCTGAAAAATATCTCGAATTGAAATAAATACGGCTGCCAAAATCGCATATGATACCCATATTTCCATATTATATTAGTATAGGTTTAAAAAAAAGAATAGTTATCTAGTATTATTTTATTATGAAATTAAATGAAATAGATTTGAATCTTTTATCTTATGATGACTTAAAGAATGTTTGTATAAAATATAATATTGTTACTAATTCTGAAGCAGAAACTTTATCAAAAGAAACTCTTTTGAGAGAAACACGTTCTTATATTCTTCATAAAATGAATAAATATAAGAGTAGACCTCGTTCATTCTCACAGCCTAATATTCACAATCCAACTGAATCAGGTATATCATCAAGTAATAATAGTAATGATGGTGCAAATAACAGGCAAAGGAGAATGTCTATGCCGGGGAATCCTAATATAAATACTAAATCTAAAACCGATCCACCTAAATCAGATGTTAGTTATGTAAGAGATAGAAGAATGTCTATGCCTGGAACATCATCAGAATTAGAATATGCTAAAGAAGATCACATTGCTAAACAAAGAGCCTTTCAAGGGAGAGAAGAAGTGAAAATGAGTAATAATTTAGGTAATCAAGGTGATCATTCACAATTTGATTCAATTGGAATGTATCCCCCAGTAGAAAGAATGGTAGCTATCGGTGATTTACACGGTGATCTTAAAGTAACATTACAGGCTCTGCGTTTAGCTAAAGTAATTCCCGATAATATTTTCTCATATAATGTTGATCAAATAAGATGGACCGGTGGTAATACTTGGATTGTTCAATTGGGCGATCAAATTGATAGATGTCGACCGGATGATTGGACAAAGAATTGTATTAAGGATTATAATGATGTTATAGAAGATGAAGGTAATAATATGAGAATTATTCAAATATTCCAAAAATTAGATGTAGAGGCGCGTAAAGTTGGTGGTAGAGTTTTAGGAATTCTTGGCAATCACGAGTTAATGAATATTGATAAAGATTACAGATATGTTTCTCCAGAAGAATTCTTGGAATTTGTTCCAAAAGATCAAAGAAAAACTAAAATGACCGAAGATGGCTATCCATTAGGATATTATCATAGATTAAAAGCTTTTGAAAGAGGTGGTAATATTGCGAAACATTATGCTTTACAAAAAAAGAGTATCATAATTGTTGGTAAATGGTTATTTGTTCACGGAGGTATTAGTCACGCTCTAGCATCTAAATATACTATACCCGAAATAAACAATGTTGTCAAAGATTGGTTACTAAATAAAACTGATAAAAGAGGTGAAGAAATGTTTGATGAAATATTTAGAGCTGATGATGATATTTCCCCCTTTTGGTGTCGTCTTTATTCTGAAGAAGACGATGAAGATGAAAATACATTACAAGGATTTAATAAATTAATCTCAATTTTAAATAAACGGAATGAAACAAGAGAACCGATTGATTGTGTTGTTCTCGCCCATACGCCTCAATTTATGAATGACCGATATCTTAACTCTAGATATAATGAAAGATTATGGAGAATTGATGTAGGAATGTCTAGAGCATTTGGTCAACACGATAATTGTGGTGAAAATAAATATCGTCAAATACAAGTATTGGAGATATTAAATAATAAAAAATGTGTAGTTCATAAAGCTCCCTATTTAGGTAGAGAAAGAAGAGAAGGTTATCAAGAAAATGTTAATTTAGAGAATGAAAAGATGCCTTTTTAGAACTTTACTATAATTAAACATCTTCTTCTCGGAATTCGGTTAATGTATCTGCGGTTAATGTATCTGCGGTTAATGAATCCGGATCATATTGAGGGTTTAAATATCGAGTCACTGGACTATTTGTTACTCCACCAGGTTTAATCATATCGGGAGTAAGAACTACTCCTTTCATTAATAATTCCTCACGCATATCTGGATCTAATTCTTCACCATAATAATATCGTGTAAACACAGGATTCATTATTCCTTTCTCTCCATTATTTCCTAATACAAGCATTTTAAAAACTCTGTCCAAGGATTTATCCTGTAACGTGAATGTAACTTTCTCTATTCTGCTCTGGAGGTACATATCGAAATTATAATTATCATCCTCCACGGGTGTTGGCCACGACGGATGAGCTGAAATACGTTCTCCTGGCTCATTAAATTTTCCTGGCTCATTAAATTTTCCTATACTATATTTTAGATCGGTGGGTGCGCGTGATCCACCTACCTTTCCCAAAACAACATTAACACGCATTACAAGTTGTTTCTTCTTATTGGGTAAAAACCCTTTCTTAAAAAAATCATAAATTTCTTCTTTACCCTGAGTAACATCTATATTAAATGTCATTGGAAACGCACCCCGCCCACCATCGCGTGGACTGGGGAAGCCACCTCTTATTGTACGTCTATTACGATTCTTTCTATTAACTCTCCTTCGATTACTTCGTCTAGCTACTTTAGAAACTCTTTTAGAGACACGTTTTGCGGTTCTTAATCTACTAGCACTTCTAGATCTTCTCTTTCTAGAAACTTTCCTTCTTTGAGCTTTAGCAGTTTTTCTAGAAACACGTCTAGCAACACTTCCGGATCTTCTCATTTTATATATTCATATAGAAAAAAAAAATGATAATCTCATTTATTAATATTGTATCATTTATTAATATTGTATCATTTCTTAATATTGTCTCCTTTTCTTTTAGTACTATTCCTAAATCTATTGGGATTGTTTCACATTCTACAGAATTTTACTATTGATATCAAGATTAACTATCGGCTATCTTCTGAATGACATCTTCATCTTTTAATTCAGAGACTTCTTTAGTTAAGACTGTTGCTACTTTTAGACGCGCCTGAGCTCTTTCCAGATCTCTAGTTATCAACATATCTAGTTTAGATCTTAGAGTCTTACTGTGAAATACCCACCATCCTGAAACAGACATTTCTTGGGGAATTTCTAGATCAATCTCCAAGAGAAGTTTTTGTGAATACTCTTCACTAAGTTTTTTTTCTAGAAGATAATTTTTGAGAATCTCTTTTGCTTCATCTCGGCTAAATGTGATAGATCCATAGTAGTCAAGCATTTTATCTGTTAGCTCTTCTTATCTTTATCACAGCCCTTCTTATCTTTATCACAGCTCTTCTTATCTTTATCACAGCTCTTCTTATCTTTATCACAACTCTTCTTTCTTTTTATAATCAAAATCATAATCTGAAATCAAATTTACTTTAAGAACTATTTTTTTGACCTTCGTTTAGTTCTTTTCTTGTTACTTTTATCTTTTATATTTGTAAGATACATTTTTTCCAATTCTTTAAATTTATCATAAGCTTTATCAGGAGTAATACGATTAATAGCATCAGGTTGGGTCATCTGTTTAAAAAGATGCATAAATTGATGAACTTCTGGTATTTCAAAAAGATCGTGAAATTTATGTTTTATCTCTAAATCAGTTTTAAAGGGGCATATTTCTAATAATGTTTTAGGTATTAGATATCCTAATGAATACGTATCAATTAATGATAAGATAAGTTTAGCTTCTTTACTTGAGTGTATTTTACTATCATTAATAAACTTATCGCATAAATGTACGAGATAACTTTGAATATGTTTTCTTCTAAATGCTACATCGTGAATAAGTTCATATGTATCGTGCCCTGATCTATATATATGATGTTTTTTATCATCTTTTTCTTCTTCTAATAGATCGTGGGGGGCATATAGAAAAAAGAATTCATATGGATATGGGGGATAAACACGATCCCAAGCATATTCTGCTTTACTACGATTTTTATAGTTTTTTATCTGAGAAAATTTACAAGACATCCCAAAATCAATATATTTATAACCCTCACCATCAAATGTTATATTATTTTTACTAATATCTAAATGACTTATTTTATGTTCATACATTTCTTTTAATCCTATGAATAATGGTTTCATTCTAGTCATAACTTTTAAGAATTCTTTTTTAAATTTATGTTTACTAGTAAAAGTGGAAGGAGTAAAATCTTTTTTTAATGATGTAGATAATACTACACCAGCATATGTACCTTGAAGCATATAGCTATATTTATCAAAATTTTTCTCTGAGATTTTAGATTTTTTTAAACACTCTTGAATAGATTTATCTTTTTTTTTGATTGTATTAAATGTAGGTGGTTTACAGGTATGAGTCCATATATGACACCAATCGGCATAATTAGGAATATGTTGTATAACGGAATCAATATTAAGTTCATCTTTTGCTTCTTTAATGCTATCTTTACTAAAGAATATCTTTGATACATATTTATCGTGTGGTTTTTTATGTGAACCGTTACATTGAATTTCAGGTTTAAAAACGCAACCAAAACTACCTCTTCCTATTAAACTTCCACCGATCATTATATATAATATATAGTATAATAGATATAAAATTTGTTTTATTATGAAATTTAATAAGAATAAATTAAAATAAAATGTATTGTATAATTAGTATATATGACAACAATATTACCAGGCGAATATATAGATAATAGTCAAGGTACAACCGAATCTGCCCCTATAAAGAGATGCTCTCAAGATCAAGCTAATACGAATCCAGATAATTTAGATGATGATGTATGGAGATGTGATGATACTGGTTGGGAAACAGTTTATAATGTTAATACTATTAATTCATATAAAGAATTAGAATTCCCACCGGCACCCCCCCCAGATAATTATCGTTCTCAATATTTTAATGATGATAAAATAATGATTGGACAAACAGATATGGTAGATTTTGGAGAACCACCATATAATGATACTCAATTACAAACATTACGATTTGCGAATTATGTTGTAGATAAAGGAATGCCAATTACTTCCGCAGATCAAGAACATTTATATAGAGATTTTAATGTTTGTGGTCCTGGTAAATGGTATTCAGCGACAAGAGAAAATACTCCAGTTACAGCGCCTCTATATAGTGCGAATCAATGTAATCCTTGTCCAACTAAAAATGATAATATATTTACCGATGATGATGATAGAAATAGTCATTATAGTCAAAATGCTTTTGAGGATATGTTTGAGCAGTGTTTTACAGGTTCTGATACTGGTCCAGAAAGCGGTAGAGAATATGCCTCTTTAACTCAATGGTTTCCGAATCAATTAGAAAGGAATATTAATGCTCAGGAAATAGCCGCATCAGGTGATTTATTAGGAGCTGAAAGAGGTAATATAAATTGGGCAAATTGGGAAACAGATGATTCTGTGCGCAGAAATTGGTCATCTAGAGATGGACCGGTTCCTAATAGTGAATTAGAAAGAGAATTAATGATACTATATCCGGAACTAGATTATAGTCCATTAACCTGTTTAAATGGACAACCTTGTCGCACATTAGATGATGTAAAATTAAAGATATTTAGTGATTTAGAAATTTCAGGTGTAAATTGTTTTACTGATACTGATTCTAATTTAACTTGGAGTACAGATGAACCAGTATGTACATTAGGTAACACATTTGGTGAAAATCCTCAAGCAATAGTTCCTGAAATGGCGAGACAATGGACTAGAGAACAATTACAAAATCCTGCGACTCATCTTAGAGGCGCTGGTATGGATGATTTTGTGAATAGTTTCTTTTCAGGTGAAGCCCAAAATCCTCAATTTGAGATGTGTATCAATAATATTTTTGAAACAAATGAAGAAGATCGTCGTATATTACGAAGAATACAAGGGTATACTAGTGGTTTATTACAATTTACTGATGATGATATAGAATATGTAAGACGAAAAATGCTAAAATTTATCTTTGCACCTAGATCTCAAGTAGCCAGTTGTTTAGATGATTTATATATTAATGCAAATCAAATATGTTCAGATGGTTTAACTGATAAGATGAGTAAAGTAGCGTTTGTTTTATTTTATATAGTAGGAATACGTATTGATTTAGCAGATTTAGACGGTAATGATGAAAAAAGAGAAAAGATGGGATTATTAATGGATAAATTGGGTCCATTAGTTCCTCAATTAATTAAACGTATTATTGAGGTTTCTAAATATGAAGAATCATTAAGATGTGGCGGAGATCCCACTAATAATACATTATTAATGGAAAGACTATTTGATGATATCTTTGTAAAATCTGGTCAAGATGTTAATGTAGATTTAGGAATAGATATGGATTATTTCATTAATATGAATAATCAAGAATTCGGGAAATTTGTAGTTGTTGCAGGTTTAGGTCTTAAATATCTAACAACTTTCTTTGCTTTATAATAAAGATATAGATATAGATATAGATTTAAAAATTTGATATATTTATTTAGTTATAGACTAACAGTACTTTTATAATATGAATATACTAACAAACTCAATTCAAGATAAAAATGAGTTTGCTAAATTTATTCGTGATTTATCTTCTAATTTGACAAATGTGAAGCATCTATTAGAAGATTATGAAAATTCTAAAAAAGAGGAATTAAAAGATAAAAAGAAAAAAATTTTGAAAAAGAAGGATATTATCATTGAGAAGAATATTGAGAAGAAAAGAAAAGAACTAATAGAAGAAGATTTTAAAAAGGTTGAATATTATCTCAATCATATGAGTGAAACAGATGAAAATAATCCATATGAAAAGATTAAGAATCTTAAAACAGAAGATGGTATTCGTGAATATAAATTTAGACTATTGGATTATTATTGGTCTGATAAAAAGAGAAGAAAAAAGTATTTATATCACATTATGAATTTATTCTTTGGATCAGCGATAGATCTAAAATCAGATGAAAAGTATAAAAAGATCTTTGATAAAATTCATAATAAATTAGAAGATTATGAATATAAACTATATATGATGAAAGAATTAAGTCATTTATTACCACCACTCAATATTTATGAAAAGAAAGAAAAGAAATTAGATGATTGGCAAATAGAGGTTATTGATCATATGAAAAATAAAGATTCAGTAATAGTTAAAGCTCCTACATCTTCGGGAAAAAGTTTTGTAGGATATAGTGCAGGAATTATTCATAAGAGAATTCTTTATGTTACTCCAGCTGTTCCAATAGCATATCAGGTGGGAGCTAATTTCTCTAATATGGGTTATAGGGTATGTTATTTGGTACATTCGGGTGAAATATTATCATATGATGAAAGAACAAATATCTTTGTAGGAACACCTGAAGTTATTGAAGATTATTTATATTCATTAAATTTACAATTTGATTATGCGGTGTTTGATGAAATACATAATCTTAATAAAGAAGATAATGGTCATAAATATGAAAACCTTATTAAAATGATAAATTGTAATTTCTTAGCATTATCGGCAACAGTTTCAAATATAGATACGTTAAAAGAATTCTTTATAAAGATACATCCTCATTTCAAAATTCACGAAATAGAATATAAGAAAAGATTTATTAATTCGCAGAAATGGATATGGAATGGTGAAAAGATAAAGAAACTACATCCATTAGCGTGTATATCAATGGGGGATATAGATGAAAGTTTTCTTCATAATAATCTTCAATTTACACCGAATGATAGTGCGAATTTATGGGAAACAATGGAAGAAATTTTTGAAGCCGATGATATAGAAGATATATTAGAAATTAATAATTATTGTGTTTCGCCAGATGAATATTTTACAGGAGATACATATGAAAATAGATTACTAACATTGGATGATACTCGTGAATATGAAATACATCTTAAACGGGCATTATATGATCTAAAGAATATTATTCCCATATCAATTGAAACAATATTGAATTCATTTCATACAAAATATGAAAATATAGTTAATGAAGATAGTATTTTATCATTTTTCAAAGAATGTAAAAAGAATGATTTCTTACCAATGCTATTATTTAATACAGATAAAATAAAGATAACAAATCTATTTTATAAGATTCACGATATGATTGTTGAAGAAGAAAATAATAATTATCCATATCATAATCTTATACTTGAAAAGAAAAATGAACTATATCATAAACATACTGAATTGAGGAAGATTCATTCAGATAAGATAAAACTTAAGAAAACAACAGATGCCAGAACAGAAAAACAAGAAAAGATGGATAAATATGATAAAGAAGCCAAATCTAAATATATATCTGATATGACGATCTTTTATAATAGTTTATTTGAAGAGATAAAAAATTCTGACAAATCTGATCAGTTAAAGGCGTTACAACATAAAAATCTTATGAAAGAATTTAAACAGTGGTTATCAGAACCAGACTTCTGTTATCAAGATATATTTAAGAAACATCCTAAATATTGTTATACGAATATAGAACCTATGTCCGGGTCTAAAATAAAAGAAGTGAGGAAAGAAATTCAGAAAACACTTGGCATTAAAATTCAATATGAACACCCATTATTTCAACTTCTTAAAAGAGGAATTGGGTTATATACTGAAGATATGCCCGAACAATATAAATGGATACTTCAGAAATTAATGACCGATAGAGAAATAGGAATAGTTTTATCTGATAGAACTCTATGTTTAGGTATTGATTTACCTATAAGATCATCTTGTTTATTCGGATTCAATAATGATAATGAATTTACAGTTGATGATTATCTACAAATGAGTGGGCGAGCAGGGAGAAGAGGTTTAGATACACGAGGAAATACAATCTTTTACAATGTTGATTATGAAAGTTTAATGAAAGGAAAACTGCCTGAAATAATCGGTTCAGATAAGATGATTCATAATCGTTATAGATGTTTAAATAAAGATGTTACTAATATTTATGATAATTACTTACACAATAATAAAATAATAGATACTTCTAAATATATAGAAATAGATCATAAGTTAAGAGGAATTCAATGGCTTCTTAGAGATATAGAATCTGAGATAGAAGAATTCTTAACAAATATAGATAAGATTAATCGTGAATTATATGTAATGAAAGGAGAAGAAAAAGAATTATTGATTATAGAAAGATTTATAAGAGATGAAAATTTTAAACAGGATTATAGAATGAATAAACTAAATACAAAAGAATCTTATGATAAATCTAAATTTATAAATGATATTTGTATAAAGATTTATAATTCATTGAAAGATAAAAAATATATATATATGAAAGAAGTATTAAAAGAGATCTTTTTAAAATCTAGAAAGATCAATTTAGATTATTTAGGTTTATAATATGTAATTATATTAATGATTTATAAATTTTAGGAACATTTTCATCAGTAGAACATTCAAAACATAAACAGTCACCATTAATATTGTTATTAGTTAAATTAATAATAAATTTTTTAGGAACACAATCATTACACCAAGTTAAACGATGTTTTTTATCATTGCGATTAATACAACAGTTCGGTCCAATACATTTTCCGGCTATACCACAGTGAAGAAATTTATTACAACCCCCACAATTACCTACTATTTTATCAGAACCCAATGAAAATAGTTCATTACAGGTTCCACATTGGATAAGTTCACACATTAGCGAATCAACAAAATCTTGTGAGACTTTAAAATTTTTTTTATCATTTAGAACCAACGGTTTTTCATCACTATGAATATTTATAGGATGAATCGTATTTTTTTTATATTTATCATTCTTTAAGTAATGTTTTGATTTTCGTTTAAATTTTCTTTCAGCGCCCTTTCTCGAACAACAGAAAGATCCTTTCATTTTATACTATTTCAGTTGATTTGTTTAAGTAACAATTAAGAAAATATCAAA
>Ga0222714_10000545_pt1 | contig 43184 bp, 41 predicted proteins | sample C33_3DmetaG_FD_165048 | JGI IMG/M metagenome (GOLD analysis project Ga0222714, IMG submission 165048) | Estuarine water microbial communities from San Francisco Bay, California, United States - C33_3D | ecosystem: Environmental > Aquatic > Marine > Unclassified | place: USA: California...
CTTTCATTGAAATCCCAGTAGCTTTTGATGCGCTTACGGTCGTGGTAAATAAGGGTAATGATTGGGCCAAAGAAATGTCTCCAGCTGAGTTAAAAAAAATGTGGGGTCCTGACGCTCAAGGAAAAATAAAGAACTGGAATCAAATTCGTGAAGGTTTCCCAAATCAACCCCTGAAATTATATGGCCCAGGTGCAGATTCAGGGACCTTTGATTATTTCACCGAAGCCATTATTGAAAAATCTAAATCCATTCGCGGCGATTTTACCGCATCCGAAGATGATAACGTTTTAGTTCAAGGGGTTGCGGGTGACAGAGGAGGTATCGGTTATTTTGGTCTTGCGTACTATGTTGAAAATAAAGATAAGCTCGATGCCGTTAAAATCAAAAATAAAGAGGGTAAGTTTATCGAGCCATCAATAGAAACGGTTATGGATGGATCCTACAACCCTTTATCAAGACCTTTATTTATTTATTTAAATGCAGCCAAAGCGGCCTTTGATCCTAAAGTGAAAAAATTTGTTGAGTTTTACCTCAAAAATGCAGGAAAACTATCGAAAGAAGTCGGCTATGTTCCTTTCTCAAAAGCAGAGTATGACGCGATCAATGCTCATTACAAATCTTTAAAAACAGGAACCGCTTTTAAAGATGGTCCTGCCATCGGATTATCAGTCAAAGAAATCCTAGACAAAGCAACGGACTAGGATTTTATTGATTTGTGGACATATTAAAAAAGGGGAAATTTCCCCTTTTTTTTTAATCCTGATGATCCATTTATGTGTAATAATTATTTGCGCTTTTAATAGTTTTATTTAAAACATGTCCAAAACAAAATCTACAGTTAGTAAGGCTCTGGCAAAAAATATTCGACGAAATTTTGTTGAAAGATTAATTGAATGGGCCTTAATGTTGTCAGGGCTGATTGCCATATTAATCACCTTTGGAATTGTTTTTATTCTTGTCACCGAATCTATACCCTTTTTTGAAGCCGTTTCAATCAAAGAATTTTTAACCTCAACCATTTGGACCCCAAATTTTGAGATTAAAAATTATGGCATTCTCCCGCTAGTGGCAGGAACAGTGACCATTACTGGAATAGCGCTCTTGGTTGCTATACCGCTTGGAACCATTACCGCAGTCTACCTTTCTGAATTCGCTTCGCATAAATTAAGAGAAACCGTTAAACCCATATTGGAACTTTTAGTCGGAGTTCCAACCGTTGTGTTTGGCTATTTCGCTCTTTTACTGGTCACACCTTTATTGCAAAAAATTTATCCGGATTTACCAACGTTCAATATGCTTGGACCGGGAATTGTCATGGGGATTATGATTGTCCCTTACATTGCTTCAGTTGCTGAAGATGCCATGCGGGCTGTCCCAATGGCGATGAGAGAGGGATCCTACGCCATGGGAGCGACTCGATTTCAAACTGCTAAAACGGTGGTCATGCCAGCGGCCTTATCCGGAATTATTGCTGCATATATTCTAGCCATTAGTCGGGGTATTGGTGAGACCATGATTGTCGCTATTGCGGCTGGGCAGCAACCGAATTTCACTTTTAACCCCGTTGAGAGTGCCGCCACAATTACAGCTTATATTGTCTCAGTTGCCCTTGGAGATTTGGAGCATGGTGGGATTGGTTACCAAAGTATCTTTGCAGCTGGTATCGTATTATTTATTATGACTTTATCTTTAAATATTTTGGGTCAATGGACTCGAAAAAAATTTACAGAAAGGTATTAAATCTTGGCGATTAACGATCAAAACATAAAAGATTTAAATGCTATTCGTAAGTTAATAAAGCAACATAAAAAAAATGACAGTATTTTTGCGGGTGTCGGTTTATTTGTGATCGCTACCCTAGCCGTGGCCCTTCTTGTCTTATTTTTAGACCTAGTCATTGATGGGTACCCGAAAATGAATTTAGATTTTTTTTCCAATTTTCCATCTCGAAAAGCTGAGGGTGCGGGAATCTTATCTGCCTGGGTTGGCTCAAGCCTCGTTTTAATTGTTACTTTTTTTGTCGCCGTCCCCATGGGTGTCGCTGCTGGAATCTATCTTGAAGAATATGCAAAAAAGGGGTGGTTTGCTGATCTGATTGAAATCAATGTAGCGAATCTTGCGGGTGTTCCATCAATTATTTATGGCCTACTGGCTCTCGGCTTATTTGTGTATGAATTTGGTTTAGGGCAAAGTATTTTAACTGCCGGCCTTACATTATCGCTACTGATGCTGCCTATTGTAATCGTCTCGACCCGAGAAGCGATTCGAGCCATACCCGTGCATATCCGTGAGGCGGCCTATGCTGTCGGTGCAACGAAGTGGCAAGTCACTCTTCATCATGTTTTACAATATGCAATGGGCGGTGTGTTAACTGGAATCATCATTGGAATGGCCCGAGCTATTGGAGAAACAGCGCCTGTCATTACCATAGGCGCACTGACTTTTATCGCATTTTTACCCCCCTCACCTGTGACCGATGTCGTTCCTTTTATTAACTTTGCATGGCTTGACGCAGGTTTTACCGTCCTCCCCATTCAAATGTTCAATTGGATTTCCCGACCTGAACATGCGTTTCATATTAATGCCGCGGCAACGGGGGCTGTGATTATCATTCTCACTTTATTGATGAATGGTATTGCAATTAAATTACGTTATAACATCAGAAAGAAAATTAAATGGTAGGAATTTCACTATGGTAAAAAAACAAGAAATAATAAAAGCTGAATCAAAAGAATTTAATTTTCATTATGCAGATGGAACACATGCCCTCAAAGATATCAACATTCCTTTGTATGAAAAAAGAATTACTGCCCTCATTGGTCCATCTGGCTGTGGCAAATCAACATTCCTCAGATCATTTAATCGAATGCATGACCTGTATCCAGGAAATAAATACGCCGGTCAGATTATCTTATACCCCGACAATACAAATATTCTCGACAAAAAAGTTGACCCCATTGAGGTCAGGATGAGGATCAGTATGGTCTTCCAAAAACCAAATCCTTTTCCTAAGTCTATTTATGAAAATGTTGCCTACGGCCTGAGAGTTCGCGGTGAAAACAATAAACGTCTGCTTGATGATAAAGTGGAAGAGGCCTTAAAAGGAGCTTCACTTTGGAATGAAGTAAAAGATCGACTGCAAGACCTGGCTTATAACCTTTCAGGCGGTCAGCAGCAAAGATTATGTATTGCAAGGGCGCTAGCCACTGATCCTGAAATCATGTTATTTGATGAGCCAACATCAGCTTTGGATCCAATCGCAACCGTTAATATTGAAGAGCTCATGAGTGAGTTAAAGAAAAAATTAACCATTTTAATTGTGACCCACAATATGCAGCAAGCAGCGAGGATTTCTGACTATACGGCCTATATGTATTTGGGCAAAATGATTGAATTTGATGAGACGGATATCATTTTTACCAACCCCTCTAAAAAAGAAACCGAAGATTATATTACCGGTAAATTTGGTTAATATTATCCAAAGATTGATTTTTTAATAGCCTCAGCTGCTTTCATTGCAAGGTCTCGATCAGCACACTCTGTCATAATTCTAATCTTTGCCTCTGTGCCTGATTTTCTTAACAACACTCTCCCCTGATCATGCATGATTTTCTCAGCATTTTTTACCGCCTCTTGTACATGCTCAGCATCCAGATTAACTTCTTCATTTATGGCAATGTTTAATAAGATTTGTGGGTACAATTCTATTTCAGCAACAGCTTCATCAAAGCTTATTTGGCGCTGTTGAATAGCTTTGAGCACTTGTAATGCAGAGATGATTCCATCTCCTGTGCTGTGATGTTTCTTTAATAAGATATGGCCAGAATTTTCTCCACCATAATCCCAGTGTCGCTCTCCCATTAATTCAGAAACATAGCGATCGCCAACTTTTGATCGTTCAAATAACACATGGTTAGCTTTGAGATTCTCTTCCATAGCTAAGTTTGTCATTAAAGTCCCAACCACACCGCCCTGGAATGTGCCTGAAATGAGCTCAGCTTTAACAATAATATATAAAAGCTGATCGCCATCAATAATTTGTCCTTGAGAACTCACCATCAAAACACGATCTCCATCACCATCAAATGCAATGCCCAAATCTGCTTTATTTTTTCGAACTTCTGTAATCAATAAATCTAAATCTGTTGAACCACAGTCTTGATTAATATTGCTTCCATCAGGACTTACTCCAATCGCAATAACTTCAGCGCCTAATTCATTAAAAACTTTTGGTCCAACTTGATATGTTGCCCCATGCGCACAATCGATCACAACCTTCAATCCCTCAAGGGATAATTCTTTTGGAAAAGTATTTTTACAAAACTCAGCGTACCTTCCTTGAGCATCCTCCACACGTTTTGCTTTACCAATAATCTCAGAATCAAGATTCTCGATTGCATCAATGGTTGCCTCTATTTCTAATTCAATCTCATCATCTAATTTTGTGCCGGTGCTCGAAAAAAACTTGATACCATTATCTTGATAAAGATTATGCGAGGCGGAAATAACGACACCTATCTGCGCTCTCATAGCTTTAGTCAAATACGCAACTGCAGGTGTTGGAATAGGGCCGGTTAAGTAAACGTCAACTCCAGCCGCAGAAAAACCGGCTTCAAGGGCTGACTCAAGCATATACCCAGACACACGGGTATCTTTACCAATAATGACTTTGGGTTTACTTGCGGATTGGAATTTTTTTGTTAATACCTTTCCTGCCGCAAATCCAAGTTTAGTAAAAAAATCAACTGTAATTGGAAATTTTCCTGCTCGCCCTCGGATACCATCAGTTCCAAAATACTTTCTCATTTTCTATCTTCCAGATATTTTTTAGTTACTGTTACATTGTGTGTTCTTATAATCATGGGGCCCTTATCTACCAGCTGAGATGAGAAAAAACCAGTTGCTTCATCAAGCCAGTCCTGACGATCACCCATAATTTTTTTTAGCATGCTCTTTCGAGAAAGACCAATTAATAAGGGATAGTTTAGTTTGGTAAAGGCATCCATATTTTGAAATATTTTCCAATTATGTTCAAACGTTTTTCCAAACCCAAAACCTGGATCTAATATAAATCTTTTAAGGCTTATGCCAGATTGTAAACATGCATCCAGTCTATTTTTAAAAAATTTTATAATTTCTAAATGAATCTCATGTTCATAGCTGGGGTTATTTTGCATCATGAGTGGATCACCTTGCATATGCATCATACAAACCATAGCGTGCTCATAGCATTTTATAACTTCCAGGGAATTTTCTCCGGTCAATGCTTTAATATCATTAATTAAGTCTACCCCTTCGTCTAAAACCAACTGCATCAATTTAGACTTATAAGTGTCTACCGAAATGTATATTGAAGATTTTTTTTTTAAAAGCTTTATCACTGGAAGAACTCTATCCATTTCATCTTCAAATGAAACAGGAATGGCACCAGGTCTTGAGGACTCTCCACCAATATCAATGATATCCGCACCCTCATCAATTAATCGAAGCGCATGATCATAAGCTTTTTCGATCGTATTAAATTGACCTCCATCAGAGAATGAATCCGGAGTGACATTCAGCACTCCCATAATCAGATGTTTTTTCTTCTTCAGTAGTTTTTGTAATGACATAAATAAGGTAGTGTTAAAACTACCTTATTTTACTTTGATTTTGCAGACGGTTGTGGAGAAGTTACAGCAGGTCCAGAACCTGACCCTTTTTTGTTAGTTGTGGATGAGCCATTGCTTAAGTTTGGTGTCGGTATTCTTACTTTTTTGCCCGCCATGATGTCGTTAATTTGATCCGCATCGATCGTCTCAAACTCTAATAAAGCTTTTGCCATGGCCTCAACTTTTTTCTTATTTTTTTCAAGAATTTTACGAGCCACCGCGTATTGCTCATCAAGAATTCTTCTCACTTCAGCATCAACTTTTTGTTGCGTTGCTTCAGATATGGATTTTGATGGCATGCCGAATGTAGACTCATTTTGATTATCGCTATAAACCATTGTCCCAAGCTTATCGGACATTCCATATTTTGTGACCATATCTCGGGCTAATTTAGTTGCACGTTCAAAATCATTCGAAGCCCCAGTAGACATCTGCTTCATAAAAATTTCTTCAGCAATACGCCCACCAAATAAAATTGAAATTTCTTCGAGCATCTTGTCCTTAAAATTACTAAAGCGATCAAACTCTGGTAATTGCCAAGTTAATCCAAGCGCCCAACCTCTTGGCATAATAGTCACTTTATGCACGGGGTCAGCTTTTGGTAAAGATTTAGCCACAATGGCATGACCAGATTCATGGTAAGCCGTATTAATCCTCTCATCTTCTTGCATGACTAAAGATTTACGCTCAGGTCCCATATAAATTTTGTCTTTTGCATCTTCGAAATCTTGCATAGTCACTGTTCGGTGTGAACGTCGTGCAGCAAATAAGGCAGCTTCATTTACTAAATTAGCTAGATCAGCCCCTGAGAAACCTGGTGTGCCTCTAGCAATAATATCTGCCTTCACATCGGCATCACCTGGAATTTTTCGCATGTGAACATTTAAAATTTGTTCTCTGCCTTTAATGTCAGGAAGAGATACAGCCACTTGACGATCAAACCTTCCAGGACGCAATAATGCTTTATCTAAAACGTCCGCTCGGTTGGTTGCTGCAATCACAATAACTCCAGAATTTGCGTCAAATCCATCCATTTCAACGAGCAACTGATTTAAGGTTTGTTCACGTTCATCATTTCCGCCACCCATACCTGCACCCCGGTGTCTTCCAACTGCATCAATCTCGTCAATAAAAACGATACAAGGGGAGTTTTTCTTTGCTTGTTCAAACATGTCTCGAACTCGAGCTGCGCCAACACCAACAAACATTTCCACAAAGTCTGAACCAGAAATGGTATAAAAAGGGACTTTGGCCTCACCCGCAATAGCTCGCGCCAATAAAGTTTTACCTGTTCCTGGAGGGCCAACCATAAGAACGCCACGAGGAATTCGACCACCTAACTTATGAAAGCGGTTTGGGTCTCTTAAAAAATCAACTAACTCACTGACCTCTTCTTTTGCTTCATCACAACCAGCTACATCAGCAAAGGTCGTTTTATTGGTTGCTTGGTCAAGTTGGCGTGCTTTACTTTTTCCAAACGAAAATGGACCACCCCCTTTTCCACCGCCCTGCATTTGCTTCATAAAGAAGATCCAAACACCAATGAGCAGAATCATGGGGAACCAAGAAATAAAAATACTCATTAACATGGATTGTTTTTCCTCAGGCTTAGCCTCAACTATCACGTTATTTTTGAGTAAATCTGACACCATCCATGGATCGGTAGGGGAATAAGTAGAAAATCTTTTACCATCTGATGTAATGCCATTGATATTTCTTCCATCAATTTCGACTTTGGAAATGTTCCCAGATTTTACTTGTTCCATGAATTGTGAATACACTAGCTTCGTTTCAAAGCGGCTAGTGGGAGAAAACTGATTGAATATCATCATCATCAGCGCCCCTATAGAAAGCCAAACTAAAATCGTCTTTAAAGTGTTGTTATTCAATATTTTTCCTTAAAATATGTCATTTATATTTATTTTACAGTTTTTCAAGCCCAATTAAAAATAATTCCGCACTTCTGTCCCTCGATGAATCTGGTTTTTTTATAATCACTTTGCTAAAGTGGTTCTTCAATTTTTTCACAAACTCATCAAAACCCGAACCCATGAATGTCTTGACTAGGAAATTACCTTTTGGTTTCAACCAATCCTGAGCAAATTCTAGAGTTAACTCATTTAAATCATTAATCATGGCTTGATCTCTTACCTTATTACCACTAATGTTGGGGGCCATATCCGAAATTACAAGGTCAACCGGCTTATTCTCTATCATTTTTTCCAAATCATTGAGAATCACTTCGTCCCTGAAGTCCCCCTGAATAAAAGTCGTCTTTTTGACCGGATCCATGGGCAGTAAATCAATCGCATAAATTTTGCCTTCTTCAGATAAAAGCGAGCTGATTGCCTGGGACCAACTTCCCGGTGCTGAGCCCAGATCCACGATACGATGATTGGGCTTAATCAGTTTATATTGTTCATGGATTTGAAGAAATTTATAAGCTGCTCTGGATCGGTAGCCATCCTGTTGCGCTTTTTGAACATATGCATCACTTAAATGCTCTTTAATCCAGTTTGTTTTGGTTCTTATTTTTTTCAACGCCTATCCCTTGAACATTGATTTCAAGTGATATTATCATTCAAAAAAATGAACTTCTCCACTTTCAATGTTATACATGCCGCCAATGATTGAAATTTGATTTTTCTGATATAAATCCGCAATAATTTCGCTTTGCTCCAAAATCTCATTGATCTGATGTTTAACGTTTAAATCGCTTACGTTTTGAACAAACTGTGCATTTGATGAATTTCTGAGATCTGTGGTTGTTTCCTCTTGATCAAGGCATGGAGTGATCTTTGCCACAACATCCGTTATGCTAGCGTCTTTAAAATTATCACAACACGCTTTTACTGCTCCACATGAAGTATGTCCAAGGATAACCAGAAGTTTACTTTTCAGGTATTTGATTCCAAATTCTAAACTACCAATTGCATCTTTGGAGGCAATATTGCCTGCTAACCTGACACTGAAAATATCACCAATAGCTTGATCAAAAATTAATTCCACCGGGGCTCTTGAATCACTACAGCTTAAAATTGAGACGAATGGATGTTGTTGATTTTTTGTTTTCTCAAGCAAAGAAGGATAGTCTTTATTTTCTCTCAAATTATTTACAAATCTTTGATTGCCTTCTTTTAATATTTGTAACCCTTCAGCGGGCGTCATCTTATCTCTATCGATTGTTGGATGTTTGTACATTAAAACTCCTTATCCTTATTATTTACAAAAGTTATTTTTAAGTTTTTTGATTGGGCATTCGTTTTAAAATCTTTTAATGTTGTTTTGATATCCAATGCCATATATTTGTTATTTTTGAAATCAATCACCACCTCAGAATTTTTTGGTATAGCTTCTAATTTTTCAATCAAATTGGCTTTATTAAAAAATGATATTTCTTCAGCAAGAATTATATGATGGTATTCATTGCCATTCTTATTAGTGACCGCATCATTTAACTCATATGAATTTTTATAACTTCGATACAGCGAGAAAAACAATCCAGCAATTAATCCATAAACAATACCATTGAGTAAATTAATTGTAATGATGCCTACAATAGTAATCGCAAATGGAATGAACTGCTCTAAACCTGACTGATACATCTCTTTGAACAAACTAGGCTTAGCTAATTTATAGCCAACAATAATCAAAACCGCAGAAAGAGAAGCTAAAGGGATAAGAGACATCACCGGGATTAAAAATATGATAGCCACCAACAACCAAACCCCATGCAAAATTGCAGAGAGTTTACTTTTTGCTCCGAAGTTAATATTTGCAGAACTCCTGACAATGACTTGAGTAATAGGTAAAGCGCCCACAAAACCACATAATACATTCCCTAATCCTTGAGCTTTTAATTCTTTATTAGGGGGGCTGATTCTTTTATCTGGATCAAGTTTGTCAGTGGCTTCAAGGCAAAGAAGAGTTTCCAAACTAGCAACTACCGCAATTAATAAGGCTATTTTATAGGTTTCAATATTTAATAGACTATCCACAGTGGGTAGGCTAAATAATTGGTATTCAGTAAATGCCTTACCATCATTAATATTCACCAGATGCTCTGGTGATAGATTAAAATTGAAGATTCCGCTCTGGTTCAAATAGGTTACCAAAGCACCTAAAAAAACCACCACAATTGGACCTTGAATGATTTTAAAAATATCTAGTTTATTAATTAATTTTTTCTCCCATAAAATGAGGATTGCTATTGAAGCAATAAAAATTAATATTGAAAAGTAATCAAAATTACTAAACGCACTTAGCAACGATGAAAATGTATTTTCATGATTTAATTGAGAAAATTCTTCCTCTCCAAAAAAAGAAGAGTCATAACCAATCGCGTGAGGAATTTGTTTTAAAATAATTAAAATACCTATACCCGATAACATTCCATAAATTACCGATAGGGGGAAAAAGTAGGCTAGAAAGCCTAAATTAAAGTAGCCAAATGCAAATTGAATGACTCCAGCTAAAATGACAGCTGTTAAAAAGTTTTCCCATGAACCAAGGACTAAAATGGACGAGGCAACAATCACGGTTAAGCCTGCTGCTGGTCCACTCACACCAAGCTGAGATCCACTTAATAACCCAACCACAATACCTCCAATAATTCCGGCTAATAAACCAGACATAAGCGGAGCATTGGATGCCAGCGCTATCCCTAAGCAAAGAGGGAGGGCTACAAAAAAAACAACGATACTGGATGAAAAATCTGACTTTAAATTTTTAAACATTTATGTTCACTTACCCTTATTTAAACCGAATGTATTGTAGAATATGTAGGTCGGGAAATGTTCCCAATTATTAATCTAATAAAGTAGAAAAATTAATCACACCACATTATGAATAATGCTCAAAAAAAAGCTTTGAAAGCACACGCCCATCATGTTAAAAGTTTTATAAGCCTTGGTAATGCCGGCATAACTCCAAATTTTATCAAAGAGGTCATTCATACAATCAATGCACACGAATTAATAAAAATTAAGATTGTGGGTGAAACAAAAGCTTTAAAACAACAAATCGCTCAAGAAATATCATCTTTGACAGAATCTGAATTTATTCAGATCATCGGCAATCAAGCTACATTTTTTAAATTAAATCCTGAAAAAAATAAATACAATGTCTAGCGCCATTTAAGCATTAAAAAAGTGGCAAGTAAAGAATGGATTAAGTAGGCAATACTTGATAGGCCGTGCCATAATGAAAAGCGATCAGCAAAAATACTTTCCATCACCTCTTTAGGAAGTGCTTGTATTTTTAATGTTTCTAAAAAGGGTTTTATGCCAAAAAGATTCATTAAGACTATAAAAAGAATGAGTAAGCTGATCCAAAAAAGAGAATTCTTAAGAACTCTCCATCCCTCCCCTTTAAGCAGACGAAACATCACAAAAGTTAAAACAATTAAACTAAAGTAACTCAAATACTCAAATAACTGTCCCGCAATTAAACCAGCTAAATAGCTTGTAGGGACCTTGTCAAAAATTACGTTTGCCACCACAATCATCCACCACAGCGAACCCACCCAGAGTGCAATTAATAGCTTTAAAAAAGTATTCATTTAAATATATTTCACATTCATGATTTCATAACTTTTAATACCCCCAGGGGTTTCAACTTCAACAACATCACCCAATTCTTTGCCAATTAATGCTCGCGCAATGGGTGAACTGATTGAAATTTTACTGGATTTAATGTCAGCTTCATCATCGCCTACAATTTGATAGGTCACTTTTTTTTCATCATCCAAATCTTCCAAATCAATTGTAGCCCCAAATACACATTTACCCTCTGCATTGAGTGACGCAGGATCAATAATTTGAGCATTAGATAGTTTTGCCTCAATCTCAGATATTCTTCCCTCAATAAATCCCTGCTTCTCTTTTGCAGCATCATATTCTGCATTTTCAGACAAGTCTCCCTGAGCTCTAGCTTCAGCAATGGCTTGGATAATATTTGGGCGATCTTGACTTTTGAGCTGTTGCAATTCTTCTTTAAGTCGCTCGACACCATTTCGCGTCATTGGAATTTGACCTGCCATTTGTAACCTTTATGAAATTTAAATTTATATCCACACGTATGTTGATTAACAATCATGAGGGGTGTCATTGGATTTTAATGATAGTAATTTACTTATGCAAGCTTTGAATGCTATTGACTTCCAGTTCGTCAACATACGACATGCCCACACAAGCTGCCTTCGCGCCAGAAAGGGTGGTGTAGTAAGTAATTTTATTCATGAGGGCGTTGCGACGGATCGTATAAGAATCTGCAATTGCTTTTTTATCCTCAGTAATATTTACAATAAAATCAATTTCTTTATTCTTTATCATATCGACAATGTGTGGTCGCCCCTGAGCCACTTTATTGATTCGATCAACGATCATGCCATGATTTTGAATAGATCTTGCTGTCCCATCGGTGGCAACCAGATCAAAACCAAGCTTAGCCAGGGCTTGGGCAATCTCAATAATCCTTTCATGATCTTCTTTACGAACACTCAAAAATGCCTTGCCCTTATAGGGCAATGTTGTTCCAGCTCCTAGCTGAGATTTGATGAATGCTTCAGCAAAAGTTTTTCCTGATCCCATCACCTCGCCTGTTGATTTCATTTCAGGCCCCAAAATTGTATCCACTCCGGGAAACTTAATGAATGGAAAAACAGCTTCCTTAACTGAGTAAAAATTAGGAACTATCTCTTTGACAAATTTTTGATCTTTCAGAGATTTTCCAACCATTACTTTTGCCGCAATCATTGCAAGAGGTTTACCAATTGCTTTCGAAACAAAAGGAACAGTGCGTGATGCTCGCGGATTTACCTCGAGGATATAAATGACCTCTCCTTGAATAGCAAATTGAATATTCATTAACCCATTAACTTTTAACGCTTGAGCCAGAAGCTTTGTCTGCTTAATCAGTTCTTGTTGTATTTTTTCTGACAGATCAAAAGGAGGTAATGAGCATGCAGAATCCCCAGAATGAACGCCTGCTTGTTCGATGTGCTGCATAATTCCACCCACAACAACATTTTCTCCATCTGATATTGCATCCACATCTATTTCTTGAGCATCATTTAAGAATCGATCCAGAAGGACAGGCGACTCATGCGATACTTTGACAGCCTCGGTCATATATCTCTGCAAATCTGATTCTTCGTGAACAATTTCCATCGCCCTACCACCCAGAACATAGCTCGGTCTGACCACAAGGGGGTAGCCTATTTCTGCTGCTAATTGAATTGCTTCATCGGCTGTTCTTGCGGTTCTGTTCGGTGGTTGGTTTAATCCGAGATCGATTAAAACCTTTTGAAATCTTTCTCGATCTTCAGCAACATCAATATCTTCAGGACTGGTGCCAATAATTTTTACACCGTTAGCTTCTAATGCTTTGGCTAATTTTAGAGGCGTTTGTCCCCCATACTGAACAATAACGCCATCAGGTTTTTCAATATCCACAATCTCTAAAACATCTTCTAAAGTAACGGGTTCAAAATACAGCCTATCCGAGGTGTCATAATCTGTTGAAACGGTTTCAGGATTACAATTCACCATGATGGTTTCATAACCCTCTTCTCTGAGAGCATAGGCTGCATGAACGCAACAATAATCAAATTCAATACCTTGTCCGATACGGTTTGGCCCACCTCCCAAAATCATTATTTTTTGATTGTTTGTTGGAAGCGCTTCACATTCTTGGTCATAACTGGAATACATATATGCTGTGGATGTTTCAAACTCAGCAGCGCAGGTATCTACTCTTTTGTAAACTGGTTTTACTTTGAATTGATTTCTAAGATCTCTTATCTGTTTCTGGGTGACGCCCATTAGTTCTGCCAGACGCTCATCTGAAAATCCCTTTTTCTTATATTTCAAAAGAATTGCAGCATCTAAATCATTCAACTTATATGAAGATATTTGATTTTCTAATTGAATTAACTCTTGAATTTGAATTAAAAACCAAGGGTCAATTTTTGACTCTTGATGGATGTCATCCAGGGACATACCTAAACGAAAACCGTCTGCCAAAAACCAAATGCGTTCAGGGCCTGGTTGTCTCAATTGATTAATGATTAAATCTATATCTTTTGTTTTTGGCGATAATCCATTTACCCCGGTTTCAAGACCGCGTAAGGCTTTTTGAAATGATTCTTGGAAAGTTCTACCAATCGCCATCACTTCACCAACAGATTTCATTTGAGTGGTTAAATGACTATCCGCTTTGGGGAACTTCTCAAAAGCAAATCTTGGAATTTTTGTTACCACATAATCAATGGATGGCTCAAATGAAGCCGGAGTTTGTCCTCCAGTAATGTCATTTTTCAACTCATCTAGGGTAAAGCCCACGGCTAACTTAGCCGCAATTTTTGCAATTGGAAAACCTGTTGCTTTGGAGGCAAGAGCAGATGAGCGCGACACTCGAGGGTTCATTTCAATAACCACCATGCGACCGTCCAAGGGATTAATCGCAAACTGAACATTTGAACCACCTGTGTCAACCCCAATTTCTCTGAGCACAGCAATCGAGGCTGACCTCATAATTTGATATTCTTTATCTGTTAAGGTTTGTGCAGGAGCTACCGTAATTGAATCACCGGTATGCACTCCCATTGGATCAAGATTTTCAATGGAGCAGATAATAATGCAGTTGTCATTTCTATCTCTCACCACTTCCATCTCATACTCTTTCCATCCCAAGAGCGACTCCTCGATCAGAAGCTCATTGGTTGGAGACGCATCCAAACCCCGCTCACAAATCTCAATAAATTCCTCTTGGTTGTATGCAATACCGCCGCCACTTCCCCCCATGGTAAATGAAGGTCGAATAATTGCAGGATATCCAATTGAGGCTTGGACTTGCTGAGCTTCCTCTAAACTATGGGCAATAGCGGAACGAGCTGAAGCAAGACCAATTCGACTCATCGCCTCTTTAAACAATTGACGATCCTCCGCCTTATCAATAGCCTGCTTTGAGGCTCCAATTAATTCAACATTGTATTTTTCTAATACTCCATGACGATCAAGATCAAGTGCACAATTTAAAGCAGTTTGTCCTCCCATGGTCGGTAATAGTGCATCTGGAGTTTCTTTTGCAATTATCTTTTCAACAATTTCCCATTGAATAGGTTCGATATAAGTTGCATCTGCCATATTAGGATCAGTCATGATCGTGGCGGGGTTGGAATTTACTAAGATGACTCGATAACCCTCCTCGCGAAGCGCTTTACAGGCCTGTGCTCCTGAATAATCAAATTCACAGGCTTGACCAATCACGATTGGACCAGCCCCAATGATCAAAATAGATTTTATGTCACTCCTTTTTGGCAATTAATGTTCCTCAGATTTTTGCATTATTGAAAAAAATTGATCAAATAAATAAGCCATTTCAGTTGGTCCTGGACTTGCCTCAGGGTGTCCTTGAAAACTAAAAGCAAGTTTATTCCTGGTTTCTATACCTTGAATGGTTTGATCAAAAAGAGATTTGTGGGTAATTACAATATTGTCATTTAATGAATTGTCATCGACTGTAAAACCATGATTTTGGCTGGTAATAAAAACTCTTTTAGAGAATAGATCCTGGACCGGATGATTCGCTCCGTGATGACCAAATTTCATTTTTTTAGTTTTGGCTCCCAATGCAAGAGCTAGCAACTGATGTCCTAAACATATTCCAAAAATTGGCATTTGCTTTTCGATAAAATACTTTATGCTTTTGATTGCGTAATCACATGGCTCAGGATCACCTGGACCATTGGATAAGAAAATTCCATCAGGTTTTAATTTTAAAATATCTTCAGGGCTTGTTTTCGCTGGAACAACAGTTAAGTCGGCACCTCTCGCCACCAGCATTCTTAAAATATTTTTTTTCACTCCAAAGTCATAGGCCACCACTTTGTGCTTTTTATTGCTCCCCCTAACGAACCCTGATCCAAGCTCCCATTCACCCTCATGAAAGTCATATGCTTTTTTGGTTGTTACTTGTTGTGCTAAATCCATGCCAGAAAGACCGGGGAAATTATCAACGAGCTTCTGTGCGTCTTTAAAATCATTGCCGATAATGATGGCACCTGCTTGAGCTCCAAATTTTCTTATATGTCTTGTTAATTGACGGGTATCAATTCCTGCTATGGCCGGAATACCTTGATCTTTCAAAAATTTTGACAGGTCTGTTTTGTTTCTAAAGTTTGAGCTGATAAGGGATTCATCATGAATAATTAAACCTTTACAAAAAACTTTTGCACTTTCAAAATCTTCTAAATTTGTGCCTGTATTTCCGATGTGGGGATAAGTTAATGTGACAATTTGCTCTGCATAAGATGGGTCCGTCAGTATTTCCTGATATCCCGTAATGGATGTATTAAAAACTACTTCACCGACTGAATTTGAATCTGCTCCAATTGATTTGCCTTGGAACTGAGTTCCATCTTTTAAGATTAGAAAGGCCGGCGTTGTTTCCGACAATGAACACTCCTGTTAGTTTGATCGAAGGGGTGTTTAAAAGAATGCTGTCTTTCAAACTACTGAATTATAGTAGAAATTAGGTAACCATTCAACGTCTTAGTTTAAAAATTTAACTACTTTAAGCCCAAAACATCTTGCATATCAAAAATTCCAGATGTTTTGTTTGCTAGAAAAGTAGCAGCTTTTAAAGCGCCAGCAGCAAAATTACCTCGATTGGTTGCTTTATGGGTTAATTCAATTCTTTCGCCATCACCGGCTATCATGACCGTGTGCTCACCAACAATATCGCCTGCGCGAATGGTTGAAAACCCAATTTCATTTTTTCCACGTTGCTCATCACGGCCATGGCGGGTATAAACTGCATGGTCAACTAAAGATATATTTAATCCTTCTGCAGCTGCCTGCCCCAATCTGAGCGCTGTCCCTGAGGGTGAGTCAACTTTATGTTTGTGGTGAGATTCAATAATTTCAAAATCATAATCTGGTAAAAATTTTGCTGCTTTTTCCACTAACGAAATGAGAACATTAATTCCCACACTCATGTTGGGTGCCATACAAATTGGAATATTTTTACTTGCAGATTGAATTTGAGTGATCTCATCCTTATTAAACCCTGTAGTTCCTACCACATAGGCAATTTTATGTTGAACAGCAAAATTAAGCATATTCATTGTGGCTTCAGGTCGAGTAAAATCTATGATGACATCAGCAAGATGAAAGTTATCCGTTAAGTCATTGCTTATTAAAATACCCGTTTCAATTCCAATAAAATAGCCCGCATCTTTTCCAAGATGAGAACAATTTTTTATTTCATGAGCACCCACTAACTCGAAAGATTCATCAGAAACTAACTGTTTTATTAAAGTTTGACCCATTTTTCCGGTCGCACCCAAAATAATAATTTTTAATTTATCCATAACTAAAATCCAATTTTCTCTAATAGTAACTCAAAATATGCAGGATCGGATTCATCCGGTAAAGACTTAATAATATCCTCCTTCACACTTTGACTAACCGACTGCTCGTCGTCAATTTTATATTCCTTCTCAACTGTCTTTGTTTTAATATCGCCTTCAACACTCTCACTCGGTATATCTTTTTCTGTAACTTCAGAAGCCTCTATATGTTTCACTGCTTCTTTTACTTCATTGTTTTCTGATGAGGTCTCAATTTTAATATCATTAACACTTGGTTCAGGATCATCATCCCAAAACTTTAAACGACTCAACAGCGACTGATCTTTTTCCTGGTCCTCATAGTCCTCTTTAGAAATTTTGATTGTTTGCGAATTTTCTTTTACAGATTCATCGCTATCCCAAAACTTTAAACGACTGAGTATGGATTTTTTATCCTTTTTTTGTTCCTCATAATCTTCTTTAGTGAGGGTAATCACTTTTGATTGCTTTTCAGTTTGAGCACCAATCATGACATCCTCTTTGTTTATTAGATCACCTTTGATATCAACCAATTCATCATCTTCAAACTTTACCACCAGATGTCTCTCCTCTATGAGCTGATCGTCTTTTATCATCTTATATATATAATCCCAACGATTTTTATGAAAGGAATCTTGAATTAAAGGCGTTCCAAGAACATAGCGAACTTGAGCCCTAGTCATCCCTGGCTTTAAACCCATAAGCATTTCAGCGGTAATGATATTGCCTTGCTGCACATCAAGTTTGTAAATTTTTGCTTCAAAATAATCTACAGGGTTTTTTACAGAGCAAGAGGAAAGCAACAAAGAGAGTAAAATAAGAAAAAAGGTTTTTGTTCGCATTAATTGAAAGTTTAAATATTTCTTTGAATAATAGAGTTGAATAATATACCATGATGATAAATAAATTAATTCAATGACTGGAAAAAATATGGAAGATCATGTTGATTTTAAGAAAACTGGATTAAAAGCTACCATACCCCGTCTTAGAGTTCTAAACATCTTTGAAAGCAATAGAGAAAAACATTTATCTGCTGAAGAGATATATAAAATCATGATTAATAATGGTGAAGATATTGGACTAGCAACCATTTATAGAGTGCTCACTCAGTTTGAACAAGCTGGACTTTTATTAAAACATCATTTCGAAAGTGGCAAGGCAGTTTACGAGTTAAATGAGGAATCTCATCATGATCATATTGTTTGCCTTCAATGTGGATACGTTGAGGAATTTGTTGATAGCGAAATCGAAAAGAGACAAAAAGTCATAGCCGAAGAAAATGGTTTTAATATTATTGACCATTCTTTGTATCTTTATGGTGATTGTACGAAGAAGCCCTGCCCACATAAAAAAAATAAATAACTCAATGCAACATTTCCTTAGCATGCTCCAAAGTTGTGGCTGTAATCTCAATACCGCCAAGCATCCGAGCCGTTTCCTGAATCCGATCTTCATCGCTCAAGAGATCAATTTTTGAGATAACTGATTCTTCTTTTTCATCCTTATAAACTTTAAAGTGATGATCTGCTTTTGAAGCGACTTGGGCAAGATGAGTGATTGAAAATACTTGATAAAAACTACCGAGTTGCTTTAATAATTTTCCAACAATCTCGGCTACACCTCCGCCAATACCAACATCCACTTCATCAAAAATCATTACTGGTATATTTGTGTTCTCTGCAGAGGCAACCCTAATGGCAAGACTGATACGGGATAATTCACCGCCAGATGCAACTTTTGATATGGGAGCCAAATCCGCCCCCTTAAAGGTTCTTATTTGAAAAACAACTTGATCAATTCCACTCAATTGAGGTTCAATTTGACTCATATCAATTTTGAATTCAGCGTTACTAAAAGATAATTGATTTAAAAATGATGTGATTTTATCTGCTAATACTTTTGCCTTGTCTTTTCTTTGCTCAGATAATTGTGATGCACATTCAAAGTAATTTTGAAAAGCTAATTTTTCTTGAAGATCAAACTGATTGTCCTCGAAGGCATTATTCAATTCATTAAACCTTTCTTGCCATAATTTATATTTGGATTCAAAGCTTTCAGGCTGAATAGAATATTTTCTAGAAAAATCAAATACACTTTGAATGTAAGTTTCCAATTCAATTACTCTGCCTTCATCATCACTAAATTGACTTAAGTAATGATTGAGGTTTCTTTCAAGTTCATTGATCTGAATCAAAATATCCTCTAATAATGCAGAATCATTTTTTAAACCTTTATCGAGGTGATAGGCAGCAGTTAAATCTCTACTAATTTCCTTAAGAAGTTTATTAATGGAGACATCATCCGCGGAAATAAGGTTATTACATTTTTGAATTGTGGTGATTAATTCTTTCGCATTGGTCAATTTTTTATGTTCTTCTTGAATGGATTCCCAACTTAAAAAACTAAAATTTAGCTGTTCATAATCTTTTATGAGCAGCTTTAAATCTTCAAATTCTTGTTCAATATGTAATTTGTTTTTTTCAAACTCATCTTTCTTTTTTTTCAATACTTTCCATTCAGCATATAGATCTTGAGTTTTATTAACCAGCTCAGTAGCTTGTGCATAATGATCTAAAATATTTAATTGTGTTGTTGGTTGTATCAGCGAATGAAAAGAGTTCTGGCTGTAGATATCGATTAATAGCTCACCAACCTCTTTTAATTTAGATATCGGACAAGGAACAGAGTTAATAAAGCCCTTCGATCGCCCATCAGGAAAAATAATTCTTCTTAATAAAAGAGATTCATCCTCAAAAAGATCATTATTTTTTAACCAATCTATTACAATTGAATTTTTAGATATATCGAATTCAGAGATAATTTCTGACTTTTCACTTCCTTTTCGAGTTAAACCACTCTCACTTCTGGAACCCAGCGATAATGATAATGCATCAATTAAAATCGATTTTCCTGCCCCTGTCTCACCAGTTAAGGCTGTAAATCCATGACTAAAGCTAAGCTCTAGTTGATCAACAATTACATAATCACGAATATTTAAACTTACCAACATTCTCTAACCCCAATTTAATTTATTTCTTAACATCTCAAAATAACAATAATCTTTTGGATGTAAAATAGACACACGGTTAGAAGATTTTTGAATGTGAATTTGATCACGCAAATCTAAAGGGAATTTGATCTGTCCATCAACGCTAAGGAAACCCTCATCCATATCTATAATTTTAACGGATATAGGTTGCTCAGCATTAATTGCAATAGGGCGATTACTCAAGGTATGAGGACTTATAGGCACAATGGCTACAGCATCTAAATCAGGATGTAAAATCGGACCGCCAGCAGAGAGTGCATATGCAGTTGTCCCAGTCGGTGTGGCCACAATAATTCCATCTGATCTTTGATTATGTAATAGCTTTTGACTTACACTCAGCTCCAGTTCAATTAATCTGGAACCGCTTTTAATAACAATATCATTAAGTGCCAATGACTCATAAATTAATTTATCATCACGCATAACTTTGACACTGAGAAGCATACGCTCGTCTGTAACGTAATTTCCCTCAAGAATCGAGGTTAACTCTTTTTCCATTGCCTCAAAACTGATGTCAGCTAAAAAACCAAATCTTCCTTGATTGATTCCAACCATTGGAACACCCATGTGGGAGATGGTTCTGCCAACACCCAACATAGTTCCATCACCTCCTAAAACAATGATTAGATCTACATCTTTACATTGAGATAAAGCGACAGAATCATAAGAGTTTAATTTGAACTGTTGTTGAGTTTTTTCTTCTATAAAAACTTGAATTTTTTTTGAGTCGATAAATTCAATTAGAGCTTGTAATTTACTTGAAAAATTTGGGTCTTCTTTTAAGTTATTATATTTACCTATGATTGCAATTTTTTTAAAACTCATAATTAAATGATCCGGTTATTATTGATATAATCAGGTTATTAATTTTAATCTATTTAAATCATAACTACTAATCATAAAAATGCATAAACGCAGATGGATAAAAGATCACAACAACTTTTAAAAGTTTTAATTGATCAGCATATTAGCGATGGGGCACCTGTCGGCTCAAAAACCTTATCCGCACATGCAAATGTAGATTTAAGTCCTGCAAGCATCAGAAATATTATGAAAAATCTTGAAGACCAGGGGTTTATTTCTAGTCTTCACACATCCTCAGGTCGGGTCCCTACCAAAAAAGGTTACCGATATTTTGTTGACTCATTATTAGTTTTTAAAAACCCATCCGAAGACGAAGTAAATATGATTTCTGGAAAAATAAACTCATCGTCCAGCTTGACTAATACTATAGCCGATACACTCTCTAACCTTACCCATCATGCAGGATTAATACTCATCCCTAAAATAAAAAAAACTACTTTTAAACACATCGAATTTATAAATCTTTCTAAAGATAAAGTATTGGCCATATTAGTAACGAGTGACGGCCAAGTGATGAATAAGATTTTAAATGCTGAAAAAGAGTACTCCGAAAGTGAATTGATTGAATTTTCTAATTACTTCACCAATAACTATTCTGGATTAACCATAGAAGAGGCACATCAAAAAATTAATAATGAAATTATCGATACCAAGAAAAGAATGTTCGATCTAATGCAATCGGCAATGGATACTTCTAATCTTGAATCCAATGAAAATATTTTCATCAGCGGAAAAGAAAACCTAATTGATAATGAAGAATTAACGAAAGATCTTGTCGGTTTAAAAAAAATTATTAATCTTTTTGACAAAAAAAATGCTCTCATGGCCCTGCTGGAAAAAAGCCAAAGCTCCTCCGGTGTACAAATATTTATTGGTGAGGAGTCTGGCTACCATGGTCTTGATGAATGTAGCATTATCACTTCACCTTATGAGGTTGATGGCGAGGTTATTGGCTCATTAGGTGTAATCGGTCCGACGCGGATGGCATATGAAAGGGTTATTCCAATTGTAGACATTACTGCTAAACTGCTAAGCTTTAATAATCAGAAAAAATTCACATGAGCTATTATCAAAAAGAGCCAGGCTATACCCATGGGGATATTCCTAAAATTGGCATTATTCTTGCCAATCTTGGAACTCCTGAAAAACCTACTTCTGCAGCATTAAGAAAGTATTTACAACAATTTTTAATGGATCGTCGAGTTGTTGAAATCCCACGTTTTATCTGGTGTTGGATACTACATTTCATCATTTTAGTTTTTCGTCCAAGTGCCAGTGCAAAAAAATACCAATCCATTTGGACAAAAAAGGGTTCCCCTCTGTACGTAAATCTTATTAATCAAAAAATAGCTTTTGAAAAAGAAATCAAAAAAAAGTTTAAACAGCCCCTTGAGGTGGAAATTGGGATGAGCTACGGTCAACCCTCGATTGCAAGTGCGGTTGATAAATTAAAAGCAAAAAATTGTACCAAAATTTTATTTTTTCCACTTTACCCTCAATACGCCTCCTCATCTTCTGGGGCTGCCATGGATGGTTTATTCAAGAAATTAATTAAAACAAGAAATATTCCTGAAATCCGAGTGATTAGAAACTATCATGATCATCCATCTTATATCAATGCTATTGCTCATTCTATTCGTAACCATTGGATTAAAAATGGAAAATCAAATAAATTAATTTTTAGCTTCCATGGCGTACCCATGAAATCATTAATGCAAGGTGACCCTTATCATTGCGAATGCCATAAAACGGCACGCTTACTGAGAAATAAATTAAAACTAAAAGAAAATGAATCTCTCGTTTGCTTTCAATCTCGATTTGGTAAAGCGGAATGGTTAAAACCCTACTTTGCAGAAACTTTAAAAAAAATGGGTCAGGAAAAAAATCTTAAACTTGATGTCATTTGTCCTGGTTTTTCAAGTGACTGCTTGGAAACTCTTGAGGAAATCAACATGGAAGGACGTGAAATCTTCGCTGAACATGGTGGTGATCCAAAGAAATATCGCTACATCCCTGCATTAAACAACAATGATATGTGGATTAAGGCAATGCTTGAAATTGCTGAGTCACACCTTCAAGGTTGGTTGGATTATAAATTTAAGCCATCAAAAATTCAACAGGCCTCTATGGAAACAAAACAAGCTTATCAGAAGGTAAAACAAAGCTCATGATCATTATCACTGGCGCAGCAGGTATGATTGGCAGCGTGACTGCCTGGCACTTCAATGAAATCCTCAAGGAAGATCATCTGATCTTATGTGATGACCTGGCCAATGATAATCAAGAAAAAAATTTTCACAAAAGAAAATACAAAGAATTCATCCAAAAGAATCAGTTTTTCAGCTTTATAAAACAAATACCTGAAAAAAAAATTGATGGGATAATTCACATGGGGGCCATTAGCGCAACGACAGAAAAAAAAATGTCCCGCCTCATTCAAGATAATATTCGCTTTTCACAACAATTATGGAAATTCTGTACAGAAAAAAAATTACCCCTCATTTATGCAAGCTCAGCAGCAACTTATGGGGATGGCAAGCAAGGTTATGAAGATAACATTCAATCTGACTTATTCCCTTTGAATGCTTATGGGTATTCAAAATATTTTTTTGATCAATGGGCAATATCAATGGCTGAAAACAATAACGCCCCACCCTATTGGGCGGGTTGTAAGTTTTTTAATGTCTATGGTCCGAATGAATATCATAAAGGGCGTATGGCCAGTGTCGTTTATCATGCTTATAATCAAATAAAAAATACTGGCAATATCAATTTATTTAAAAGCAATCATCCAGAATTTAAAGACGGGGAACAATTACGAGACTTCATCTATGTCAAAGATGCTGTTAGTGCAATGATCCATTTATTACTCGCAAAATATGAGAGTGGAATTTTTAATATAGGTACTGGCAAGGCACAAACTTTTTTTGAGCTCGCTTTGTCTCTTATTAAAAATGAAAAAGCCTCAGAAGATCAAATTAAATTTATTGACATGCCTTCGGATTTGAATGGCAAGTATCAATATTTCACAGAAGCAAAAATTGATAAATTAAGAAATTCTGGCTACAGTAAAAACTTTATGAATCTATCTGAAGGTGTTACAGATTACTATCAAAATTATCTATCACAAGAAGATATATATTTATGAACAAACAGATATACAACGAGTTGATTACAAAAATTAAGACCACAAAAAAAAGTATTTTAGTGATTGGTGACTTAATGTTAGATCAATATATTTTTGGGGAAATCGATCGCATATCCCCAGAGGCCCCCGTTCCAATCTTAAAAGCAAATAAAATAGAAAATCGTTTGGGAGGCGCTGGCAATGTTGCAAATAACCTAATAAATTTAGGAGTTCAAACTACTTTAATTGGAGCAATTGGAAATGATACTAATGGCAAAAGCTTTTTAGACCTATTAAAAACAAAGAAAATTAAATCAAATTTAGTTTTTAAAAAAAGTGACCGGACTACAACCAAGGTGAGGAGTATTGCCTCAAATCAGCAGCTAATTCGTCAAGACTTTGATAGTAATTCCATTTCCCTGAATAAAAATGATGAGCAAAAAATAATAAATCAAATTACTAAAAATATTTCCATTATTATTTTATCTGACTATGCCAAAGGCTTTCTCACTTTTGATTTGTGCCAAAAAATCATTAAAAAAGCTAATAAAAACGGTGTGAAAGTGATTGCCGATCCTAAGGCTAGCAATATGGATAAGTATCGAGAGTCATATGCAATTACTCCGAATAGCAAAGAAGCTCATCTCTTTACTGGCATCGATAATAATGACAACAAACATGAAAAACATTTAATTCAACTAATCCAAAAAAATCATATTGATAACCTTATCGTTACAAATGGTGAAAAAGGTATTAGTCTTTTTACAGCAAAATCAAAAAAACAATTTCCAGCGATATCACCAAAACAAGTATTTGATGTTTCTGGAGCTGGTGATACCGTCATTGCAACAATTGCAACTGCATTGCATGTTGGCCTTGACATGGAAACTTCTATTCAATTAGCAAACCTGACTGCTGGAATTGTTATTCAAAAAATTGGTACAGAAGCAATTAATTTAAATGATTTGGAATCATATATTTTCGAAAACGATTTAAATGGCAATCATGAAAAAATTTTTTCTGCAGAAAAGGTCGTTGAAAGAGTTAAGATACTCAAAAAAAATCATAAGAGTGTAGGTTTTACCAATGGCTGTTTTGATATTCTTCACTCTGGCCATGTTACTTATCTTGCAGAAGCAAAAAAACAAGTTGATTTTTTAATATTAGGCCTAAATACAGATCATTCTATTAAAAAAATCAAAGGACCCTTAAGGCCAATTGTTGATGAACAAAATAGAGCAAAAGTATTAGCTGGACTTTCTTCAGTTGACGCTATTGTATTTTTTAACGAAAACACACCTATCAAGCTTATTAAATTGATTCAACCAGATTTATTAATCAAAGGGAATGACTATAAAGTATCCGAAGTAGTAGGTCACAATGAGATAAAAAAATGGAAGGGCGAAGTGAGGCTCATAGAATTAATTCCTGGACAAAGTAGTTCAAATATAATCAAAAAAATTAATCAAAGTGAATCGTGAAAAAATCTTAATCTTTGGTCCATCATGGGTAGGCGATATGATGATGGCCAAATCTCTTTTTTCGAATTTAAAAAAAAGAAATCCCAGATGTATTATTCATTTAGCTGCACCAAGATGGTCAATTGATATTGCAAATCGATTTCCTGAAATTGATAAAATAATCCCGCTAGATTTTTCTCATGGAAAATTAGACCTAATCAAAAGAGTTAGTCTGAGTTTATCACTTAGAAAAGAAAAGTATGATGAATGTATTTTTTTAGTAAATACCTTTAAATCATTATTCTCAATTTTATTTGCAAATATTAAGCTGCGAACAGGCTACATCGGAGAACGACGCGGTTTATTTCTTAATAATGCTTTTAGGAATAATACCCTACCGACTATTGAAAAATTTACTGCTCTTTCGAGATCTAAAGACTATAACAAACCTAAAATTATTACCCCATCAATAAAATTTGATAAAACCCGAGGGATTAGATTTTTATCTAAAAGAAAAATACCTCATCATAAATTAGTTATTATTGCTGGGGGAGCCGAATATGGGCCGGCCAAAATTTTACCTCAACAAAAATATGCTCATATAGCTATAAAGCTTTTAGAAAAAGGGTTTCATATTCTGTTGGTGGGCTCAAAAAATGATGAAAAAATAAATCATCACATTAATGAACTCACAAATTTTCAATGTTTCGATATCACTGGGAAAACATCATTAAAAGACTGTATTGATATTTTTAGTCTCGCTAAATACTTTCTCAGTAATGATTCAGGATTAATGCATATTGCTGCAGCTCTTAAACTCAGCCAAGAATCTTTTTTTGGATCCTCAGATCCCAAACATACTCCTCCGGTAAATAAATATTCATTCATTAATTATTTGAATTTAGAATGTAGCCCATGTTTCAAAAGAGAATGCCCTTTGAATCATTTTAATTGTATGAACCTAATTAATGAAAGCGAAGTAGCTAATAGAATAATATGTGCAATGAAAAAATAGCGACCGTTTTAGTCCCTAACTACAAAACCCTCAAGCTCACAAAAGTTTGTCTAAGATTAATTAAAAAAAATACAGATCTTAAAAAAGTTCATGTCATTGTGATTGATAATGATTCAAAAGATGATTCCACAAAATATCTGAAAAGTCTTAAATGGATCGAATTAATTGAACGAAAAGGAATTAAAGGGGAAGGTGGTCCAATGTCACATGCGAGAGCTTTAGATTTAGCTCTCACAAAAGTAACCACCCCATTTGTTATTGCTCTCCATACGGACACATTTGTAATTCATCCTAATTGGTTGAATATCTTACTTCATCCATTTGAAAATAAAAATGTGGGAGGGGTCGGCTCATGGAAGCTTGAATTTGATAGTTTTTTAAAAATTTTAGGAAAAAAAATTGAATATTTTTTTAAAATTTTTTTTAATAAAAAAATAAATCGTCAAAGGTTTGATCAAAATTACCACTACATTAGGAGCCATTGTGCAGCCTATCGAGTCAGCTACATTAAAGCTATTAAATCATCATTTTCCGATGGTAACGAAAGTGCAGGAAAAGTTTTACATGAAAAAATGAAACTGGCTGGCTATGAAATGATATTTTTAAAATCTAATTATCTTAATAAGTATGTCAACCATATTAATCATGCCACCCAAGCCATAAATACTGAATTTGATATTCGATCAGCAGGAAAAGTACTGAAAAATTATTTTAGTTATATGAATAAGAAAGAAATTATCGACATTTTAAAAGATGATGGTCTAGATAATTAACTCATTTAAAAAACTTACTGTTTTTATATTTTTTTTTGAGACCACTTGTTTCCAATTTTTAAAATCTGTCCATGCTGATACAAAGATAAAGTCTAAGTTATATTTTTCAGCAGTAGTCATATCGTATTCAGAATCACCAAAAAAAAGTGCGGGCATAAAATCATCATTGGCTGTTTGATGATAATTGATAATTTCATGTTTTGAATCAGGGCTTCCATATATTCCGTAATCGAAAAAATGATCAATTTTTTTTTGTGTTAGAAGAGTCCGGACTTCATTCTGATCACCTCCACTCATAACCATCCAGTGTTGGTTTTCTGTCAATTTTCTTAACTTATCAAGGTCTGCGGTCACTTCACATTGATTTAAAACCAGAAGTACATGTTTATTTAATGCATCAATTAAAAATTGAAAATTTTTATCAGCGTATGATTGCATCATGATATCAGTCAAAAAGTACTTAAATTTAACGTAACGGGATACCCCAGTATTTTTGATATGGTATTTAACTAATTCATTAGCCTGATCTTCTGATGCACCATAATCTAAGGCAGCTAGTTTATAGGCTTCTGATTTTTTGAAGTTAGAATTTAAAAGAACCCCATCGCAATCGAAGATGAGTGTTTTATATTTTGAAAAATCCATTAAACCTTAATTGAGGATGCCTCTTGGGCTAGTTTTTTAATTCCCGCCCAATCTTTATTTTCAACAAGATCATTTGGTGTCAACCAAGTGCCTCCACAAACTGGAACATTTGGAAGTGATAAAAAGTCTATAGCCGTTTCAACTTTTATACCTCCTGTTGGACAAAATTGAATATTGGCAAATGGTCCGGCAAAGCCACGAAGAAGATTAACTCCGCCTACTGCAACTGCAGGAAAAAGCTTTAAAAAATCGTAACCTTCATCAGCGGCCATCATGACTTCGCTCCCCGTTGAAACACCAGGCAATAAAGGTAGATCAATCCTTTTACACTCATTAGACAAATCGACAGTAAATCCAGGGCTTACAGCAAACTTTGATCCTGCATTTTTTGCTTGAATGGCGTCTGCTTTTGTTCTTAAAGTGCCGGCACCCGTAATCGCATCAGGTAACTTATTTGAAATTAATTCAATAGCATCGAGGGCACAACTTGACCTCATCGTAACCTCAAGAACTCTTATTCCTCCCTCTAAAAGTGACTCCGCCATTGGGAGAGCATCCTCAATTTTATTAATTACAATCACTGGGATTACTGGCCCATAATTCGCTAAATCTATTGTATTCATTTATCTCTTTCTATTTAAATCCATGTAACAGCCCCCTCTTCAGCAGTAAGTACATTTTTTCTTAATGCTCCAAAAAGTTCTCTCCCCATCCCATGGGCATTGTTATGTTTTTTACTTTCTGACAATGTTTCAATTTTTCTCTCATACCAGGTATCTTCATCGACTAAGACATTAAGTGACCCCACAATTGCATTAATTCTGATCATGTCACCCTCTTTAATTTTTGCAATAGCACCTCCTAAGGCAGCTTCTGGGCTCATATGAATTGCAGCAGGTACTTTTCCAGAAGCTCCACTCATACGACCATCTGTAACAATGGCAACTTTGAAACCTTTATTTTGCAGAACGGATAAAGGTGGCGTTAATTTGTGAAGCTCTGGCATACCATTTGCTTTTGGTCCTTGAAATCGAACAACAGCTATAAAATCTTTTTCTAACTTTCCCTCATCGAATGCCTCTAATAATTCTTCTTGCGAATCAAAAATCATGGCTGGGCCCTCGATAATATGCTTTTCCTCAGGAATGGCTGAAGTCTTCATAACTGATCGGCCAACATTTCCTTTAAGAAGTTTTAATCCTCCTGTTGATGAGAATGGGTTGTCATGAGTTCTAATGATTGAGTCGTCTCCTGAATTTTTTGAAAACTTACTCCATGATATTTTATTTTCTTTAACTGATAGCTTCTGGCCGTATTTTTCCATTCCCTGCCCAGACACGGTGAGCACATCATCAAACATGCATCCATTATCTAATAATTCTCTAATAACAAAACTCGGACCACCGGCATCTTGAAATTGATTCACATCTGCAATGCCATTTGGATATACGCTTGCTAAAAGCGGAACATCTTTTGCGAGGTAGTGAAAATCTGTCCAATCAATAATAATCCCTGCCGCTCTAGCAATGGCAACCCAATGAATCAAATGATTAGTTGATCCTCCTGTGGCCAATAAAGCAGCCATGGCATTTATAATTACCCTTTCATCAACCATCTCACCCAAAGCATATGATTTTTTATCTTTGATATTATTTATAAGGAGTCTCACAGCTTCAGCCGTTAATACGTCTCTGGCATCATCTTTTGGATGAATAAACGCTGCACCTGGGACGTGCAGCCCCATGGCCTCAAGCAACATTTGATTACTGTTAGCAGTCCCATAAAATGTACATGTACCCTCTCCGTGATATGCTTTCGACTCTGAATCTAAAAGTTCCTTTCGTCCAACTTTTCCTAACGCATACTGTTCGCGTACTTTTGATTTAGATGTATTATCGATTCCGGTTGCCATTGGGCCTGCCGGGATAAAAATACTAGGCAGATGTCCGAAATGAAGGGCTCCAATTAGAAGTCCAGGAACTATCTTGTCGCAAATACCCAGAAGAAGTGATCCATCAAAAACGTCATGTGATAAACCTACTGACGTACTCATAGCAATTGTATCTCTTGAAAATAAACTTAATTCCATTCCAGGCTCACCCTGAGTCACTCCATCACACATCGCAGGTACCCCAGCTGCTACTTGGACTGTGGCGCCATTTTGATGAGCTACTGATCGAATTAGGTCAGGATAATTTTCATAAGGTTTGTGAGCCGAAAGCATATCGTTATAGGCGGTCACGACAGCAATGTTTGGTTTTTTTTCCTCAATGATAGTCAGTCTTTTATCGACAGGTAAAGAGGCAAATGCATGGGCAACATTGGCGCATCCAAGGCGATCAGCACCTCGATCACGATTTTGCATGGCTTTTACTCTTTTTAAATATGCTGTTCGCGTCGGACGGCTTTTTTCTTTAATTTTTTCAGCAAGCTCTAATATAGAATTTTTCATTGATTACTCTTTTTTTATTATTTTGTAACCAGGATATCTTCCATCAACATGAATTCTAGGTCACATCCAAAAAACATATTTAATGCATCTTCTGGAGAACAGACCATCGGCTCTCCTCGTCTGTTGAGGGAAGTATTCAGAACCACTGGGACACCCTTTAATTTCTTAAAGTTTCTAAGCAATTGATAGTATACTTTATTTGTTTTTTGTTGCACAACCTGAACTCTGATTGTTTTATCTTCATGAACTACCTCAGGTATTCTCTTGATCCACTCTGGTTGCACATTAAATGTGAATGTCATAAATGGAGATGGATGTTTTGAGCCGATGATTGATTCAGCATCTTCCTCTAATACGCTAGGGCAAAAGGGTCTCCATCGCTCCCGGTATTTTATTTGCGCATTAATTTTATCTGAAATTTTTGGTGTGGTTGGATCACCTAAAATACTTCGACACCCAAGCGCCCTAGGCCCAAACTCCATGCGCCCCTGAAACCAAGCAAGAGGATTTCCTGCAGCGAGTATTTCAGCCCCAACCTTGGCTGGATCTTTTATTTTTGTAAACTTTGGTTTTGCGGAATGTTTTTTGCAGGCGTCCATACACTCTTTTGAAGAAAATGCTGGTCCATAATAAACATGGTCCATTTTAGATAGGTTTTTTGAATCTTTTTTATCTTGAGATGCAATGTATGTTGCAGCACCAAGAGCCGTTCCTGAGTCACCCGCTGCAGGTTGAACAAAGAGCTCTTTAACATGGGGTAAGTTTATTATTTTCTGATTCAGCTTAACGTTCAAGGCAACTCCACCCGCCATGCAAATTTTTCCAGTTTCACGAATTATATCTCCCAGATAATACTCGATCATCTCTAACGCAATATCTTCTAATTTTTTTTGTATAGCCGCGGCATAATGAATATAAGGATGATCAATTTCATCACCATTTCTTTTTTGACCATACATATCAATAAATTTAGGAGAAAAATAATAACCTTTACCGTTTTCCTTATAACGTCTGAACCCTATGACGTTGACTAAATCAGTATTTACTTTTAATTCCCCATTCTTGAATGAAACAAGATTCGAAAAATCAAATAATGTAGGATCACCATATGGAGCCATTCCCATGACTTTAAATTCTCCATCGAGCATATCAAAACCTAAAAACTCAGTGATTGCACCGTAGAGACCGCCTAGGGATTCTGGATCATAAAATTCTTTTATCTTATGTATTTTTCCATGTTCTCCATAACCAAAAAACGTTGTGGCATACTCGCCTTTACCATCAATCCCGACAATTGCTGTTTTTTCCTTAAATCCTGATAAATGGTATGCGCTTGATGCATGAGATAGATGATGTTCAACCGGCAGGATTTTTGCGTTACTTATGCCAATTTCATTCATTAACGCTTTAGCTTTATTGTAATTTCTTCTGAAGCGCCGATTACCATTAAAAATTGCATCAAGAGAACGATCCGGTGCATACCAATACCTTCTGGCATAATGCCAACGAGCCTTGCTAAAAAAAGATATCTTTGCATAAGGAAAGGTCACAACATCAATTTCATTCGGGCTAATTTTTGCTTGCCGCAAACAAAACTTAGTGGCTTCAATTGGGAATAAATTTTTTGCATGTTTATCTCTGATAAATCTTTCTTCTTCTGCTGCAGCAATGATTTTTCCATCAATCAATAAAGCAGCCGATGCATCATGCCCAAGGACACCAGAGATTCCTAAAATAATCATATTTTTTGTTCCAATTTTTTTAGGGAAGCTGCCCACTTTGAACCTGGCTCCCAATTTGAATAAAAACGATTTAACTGTTTTTGAATTTTAAAATTATATATGTATTGATAGTTAGAAAAAAAAGATTTATCAAAATCAATCAAAAAAATATCGTCATTTTTATTATTTACCAAAATATTTGTGTGTTTCAAATCCCCATGAATGAATCTGTAAAAACTAAGCTTATTAAAAAATTTAAATAATTTTTCAGAAAAATTTCTTCTCGATTGGCTTGTCTGTAATTGACTCTCATAATCTTTAATATTGATAGAATCCTGATAACTCATGGCAAAGTATGTGTTTAGGCGTAAAAACAAAAATCTTTTTTCATAATAAAAATATGGAATTGGCGATGAAATATTCAGTAGGTTAAGAGCATTATTAATTTGCCATGAATTTAACCCTCTCGATTTTTTAAATTGTAAGGCTATAAAATGCCAAATACTTTTAAGGTTATATCTTTTGATAATTAAATTGTCATGACGAAAGACTGTACAAGTATTTCCATTTTTGATGACTTCTGATTTATTTAATAATTGATCAATTTCTTTAAAATTAAACTGAAAATCCTGACGCTTTAAAATAAGCTTTGAAAAATTAGATTCCCGTTTAAATTCCGATGTCGTCCTTAATGTTTTCTTTAAGTAGCGCTGAATACTCTTTTGTATAAAATGGCGTTTAAAGAAGTTTTTAATTGTCATTGATATTTTTGACTGATAAAAATTAATATTTTCTTTTAATAATTCTGAATCAATTTTTGATTCTAATAATGCAAGATTTATTATCTTCCTCAGGGAAGTAAAAAATTTTATTTTTTTTACCATCCCACCATCAATTACGTAAATATTATTTTCTGCAATCAGATAGTTTTTTAAATAGTTATCTTTTTGGATAATATTTAATCGATGCAATACCATGTTGGTTTGAAAAAGATCTTTGATAATATTTTTTTTTATTGAGCCTTGATTAGACTTTAAATAATCCTCAAGGTTAATTGCATTATTGATATACTCAAAAACAATATAATATTCAGTATCTTTTTCTCCGAAGCTTAGAATTTTTGGAGTCAGCACATCTGACTCATTTAAAATTAATGCTCCTTTAAGCTCTCTTAAATACTCTTTTTTTAAACTAAAAATTTTTAAAATAAAGTGGGACTTCTCTTTCTTTGCTAAATAAACTCTTCTTCGAAAAGGAATTTCTCTTAAAATTTTTAATAGTTCAAAATCCCCAAAATTATCCATACTTTTTTTTATACTTATTTAATAATTGGTTCGCTCGTCTATCAATGAATTTGAAATTTGAGGTTAAAAATTCCAAATCACAGTACTTTTTGCTAAGAATTTTTACAAATAGCTTATGATTTCCAAAATACTTTATTGAAAATAATAAATCTCCAAGCTCCTTAATTAATAAGGTGTTTGAGATTGATGTTTTCTTTTCAAGCCGATGATAATCAATAAGATAAAATCTAATTTTATTATTTTTTAAACTATTTAGATCCATTAAAAAATGACATAAATATAAATCATGATGAATGATTCCATTTGTATGTAATTTATTAACCATATTTACTAATTCAGAATAAATATTAGTTTGCTGCTGTTGTGAGTAATTATTATTTTTCGTTACAAGAAATGTATCAAGTTGAATAAAATTACTAATTTTTTCTGAGATGACAAAGGTACGATTGTTGAGCAATTTTTGCTCATTTCCAAAACAAACTAACCTGGGAGTTAATATCCCAATATCTTTTAGAAAAGCATATGCTTGATATTCATTGAATGCATCATTACAAAATTTTTTTACACCTAATCTATATAACACTTGATCAATTATGGAGCTGCTTTTAAATCTCTTAATGTAATATTTTTTTTTATTATGAATAAATTCTAATGTTTCACGATTTTTTCCACTGCGTATAACTAACCCATCAATATTAAATAATTGATCAAATGAAAAATTTTGAAAATCTTGTTTATTTGAAAAAAAGGTTAACATTGGATATCAGTCTTTGTAGAGGATTTTGTTTCCTTGAAGTTTTTCTGATTGCATTAATTTGAGTAATTAAATTACTTATTTTTTCTATATCTTGCTTATCGTCTAGTCTATCGATTATATCAATATATTTTGATAATAAAATCTTATCATTCATTGATGTTGCTGAATTGATGATTGCTTTGCGCGAATATTTGAGGGAAGTAAAATTTATATCTTTATGTGCTGTTAGAAAATTTGAAAGCATTCTCTCAAGCACAAATGGATAGATAGGGGCAAAGTGATTGTTTGCCTTTTTAAAAAATAACTGTTTTTTATCTTTGGGTAGGTTATTTATTAAATGATCTACATCTTTTAAATATCGAATATATTTTTCCCAAAAAGAATATTTTCCAACCCAGTAATTTGAGTATGATGATATTTCTTTGTCATGTCTTGCATTAAAATCAATTATTTTTGTATTTTGATTTACTAAACATGCTGTTTTAATAAGGCCTTCATGAAAAAAGTCACCTTGATTCCAAACATTAAAATAAAAATATGACCATTTTGGATCTGAGTTTAAGACTATCAGATCATAATCACTATTTTCATTAATAAAATTTCTAACTGTACTAAAACGTATTTTCATTTTTTTTATGAATTTTGGTGAGACCAAACCATAAAACTGATTATCATCTTTAACAAAACCTGCTTCAAAAAAATCAATCATGTGTCGCGTTTCTCTTAAATCTCTGTAAGGGTTAGCAATTTGATTAAAAATTTTAAAATCAGGGTGGCTTGGCTCAGAAGTGCCTATGGAGTATGCAATCTGATAAAAATTACAATTCATTGGTTATTAAATTTTTCATTACTTGATAATTATGTTTGTAATCATAATCTTTAGCCAAAATAAGACAGTTTTTTTTCATTGTTTGATAGAGGCGCTTGTCTGTCAGTAATTTTATAATTGATTGTTCCCAATCAGAATTTTTTCTTATCAAAATACCATTCTGGTAGTGATTGATTAACTCACTATTAACTCCAACATTTGAGGAAATGCTTGGAATACCCGCGGCTGAGTATTGCAGGAGCTTAAATGCACATTTACCCTTGCTCCAATTGGACTCATCCAAAGGTGCCAAACCTAGCCATGCTGACTTGATATACTGATATTGAATTCTCTCATTCCAAGATACATTTTTAATTTTAATCTTTTTGCTTGAGAGGGTTACATTTGAAATATTAATAATTCTCAATTTCTTAATTTTTTCATTTGCTTTTTCAAGATTTGGAATCACTGCTAATAAATATTTGACCGTACTTTTATGACCTACCCAGACAAGATCAATAAATTCCTTTGATTTATTTACTTTTACTTGATATGCCTTTGTATTTAAACAGGTTGGTAATATAAAGGTTTTAGAATTAATTTTTTTTGCAAAAGATTGTAGATATTGATTCCCAGAAAAAACTAAATCAGATTTTTCACATATATATTTAAATCTCTTATATCGTTTTTTTGATAAATCACCATTACTGTTTAAAAAAATAGCATCATCAAAATCATAAATTATTTTTTTTGCAAGAAGTCTTAAAATAAAGAAGTAAGGAATAGGAACAAGTTTTCTTTGAAGAAATACGATATCAAATCGGGCCACATTGATTAATGCCAACAAATAATTTGATATTTTTTTAGAAAGTCCATAATGAGTGGTGTGATATTTATCTTTAATAAAAGAATCTTGATAAAATAGTGCGCGATACCGAGCCGATGAGGAATGTATGCCCTTAGTTAAAAAAAGAATTTTTATCATACTGGTTTATAATTTATAAATGAAAGTTCTTGTTATCAAAACATCCTCACTTGGAGACATCGTTCACACAAATCCTATTATAAGTGATCTGAAAAAAAATCTTGATGATATTGAAATTCATTGGCTTGTTGAAGAGTCATTTGCAAGTTTACTAAGCATCTTCCCCATTGAAAAAGTGATCATTAGTAAATTTAGGACCTGGAAAAAAAATATTTTTAATCGAAAAACGATTTTAGAATTTACAGACTTATGTAACCAAATTTCTTCTCAGGATTATGATTATGTAATTGATTTTCAGGGTTTATTAAGAACAAGTATTTTATGTAAATCAGAGAATGCATTTGGCTACAACTTAAAATCGATAAAAGAGCCACTTGGTACCTTATTTTATAAAAATAGAATCCAAGTAGAAAAAAATCTTCATGCAATTGATCGCAATCGCTTATTAGCAAGCAAAATATTTAACTTTAAGATCGATCTCGAAAAACCAAATTTTTCTTTTAATCTGAATAAAAACAATAATTTAGAAAATATTGTTTTTTTTATAACAGGAACCAGTAATATCAAAAAAAAATGGTCTGTTAGTAATTGGGTTAAATGTGCGAAGCGCCTAGAGCAACTAAATTACCAAGTTATGATGCCCTGGGGAAATCATTCTGAATACGAGGATTGCTTGAGCATTTATGATCAAACAAATAATACAAAAATTTTAGAAAAAATGTCCATAGACGCCCTTGCTCAGCAGCTTAGTAAAGCTAAATTTGTGATTGGAGTCGATAGTGGATTAACACACCTAGCATCAGCCCTTGATATACCGACCTTAGGATTATTTATGCATAGTCATCCAAATTTGACGGGAATAAAAAATCCTAACACCATCGCAGAAAATATTGGAAGGTATTCCCAAAATCCTCATATTGATGAGGTGATAAAAAAATTTGAAGATTTGGCTTGAAATTTAATCTTTTATCACAATATTTAACAATGTTATAAATAACTTTTAATCGTTATGGCCAAAAATAAATCAAACTCAAAAAAAAATGATACAGATGACATTCAAAATCAAGAAGAATTAAACCTGAATGAGGAATCTATATCTGAAAATCCATCATCAGCAAATCTTGATGAAAATCAGACAGATCAAACCAATGATTATGAACTACAAATTGAAGAGCTTAAAAACCAGGTTCTTTATGCAAAAGCAGAGACTGAAAATGTCAGACGTAGAGGATTTGAGGATGCTGAAAAAACTAGAAAATACGCTCTAGAATCATTTAGTCAAGAATTACTTACAGTTAAAGATAGTCTTGAAGCATCCCTCAACTCTGAAACTATTGATCTAACGACCCTGAAAGATGGTGTTGAATTAACTCTGAAGCAACTGAATTCAGTATTTGAAAAATTTAATATTGATGAAATAAACCCAATTGATGAAAAATTCAATCCTAACGAACATCAGGCAATATCGATGATTGAATCAGAGGATAAGGAAGCAAATACTATATTAAATGTACTTCAAAAGGGTTATAAATTAAATGAACGAGTTATTCGTCCAGCGATGGTCGTTGTTTCAAAATTAAAAGACTAACACTTGAAAAAAATAATTGAATCACCATATTAACAATAGAAAAATTTTAAGGACAACTAAATAATGGGAAAAATAATCGGAATTGATCTTGGTACTACTAACTCATGTGTCGCAGTTATGGAAAGTGGCAAACCAAAAGTCATAGAAAATTCAGAGGGTAATCGTACCACACCATCAATTATTGCTTATCAAGATGGTGGTGAGATCCTTACTGGCGCACCCGCAAAAAGACAAGCAGTCACTAATCCAAAAAATACTTTATTTGCGGTAAAGCGACTTATTGGTCGGCGCTTTGAAGAAGATGAAGTTCAAAAAGATATTAAACTCATGCCTTATTCAATCACAAAAGCTGATAACGGTGACGCATGGGTAGAAGTGAATGGCGAGAAAGTTGCCCCACCACAAATATCTGCTGAAATTTTAAAGAAAATGAAAAGAACAGCGGAAGAGTACCTTGGAGAAGAGGTCACTGAGGCTGTTATAACTGTTCCTGCTTATTTTAATGATAGTCAACGTCAAGCTACTAAAGATGCTGGCCGAATTGCGGGCCTAGAGGTGAAGAGAATTATTAATGAACCAACCGCTGCCGCACTCGCTTTTGGTTTAGATAAACAAGAAGGTGATCGAAAAATTGCTGTTTATGACCTTGGGGGCGGTACATTTGATGTCTCTATTATTGAAATTTCCAGTGTCGATGGAGAACATCAATTCGAAGTACTCTCAACAAATGGAGATACGTTTCTTGGTGGCGAAGACTTTGATAACCGAATTATTGATTATTTAGCAGAAGAATTCAAAAAAGAAAATGGTGTTGATTTAACTCAAGATATGCTTGCAAAACAGCGTTTAAAAGAAGCTGCTGAAAAAGCAAAAATTGAATTATCAAGCAGCACACAAACAGAAGTCAATCTTCCCTATATTACTGCTGATGCCTCTGGGCCAAAACACTTGGTTGTTAAAATAACACGTTCTAAGTTTGAATCTTTAGTTGAAGATTTAATTGAAAGAACTGCTGCACCTTGTATCCAAGCCCTTGAGGATGCTGGACTTTCAAATTCTGAAATATCAGATGTTATTTTAGTGGGCGGTCAGACCAGAATGCCTAAGGTTCAAGAAAAAGTAAAATCCATCTTTAATGTTGACCCAAGAAAAGACGTCAACCCAGATGAAGCAGTCGCAGTCGGTGCTGCTGTCCAAGGTGGTGTTCTTCAAGGTGACGTAAAAGATGTTCTTCTATTAGACGTGACCCCGCTCAGTTTAGGCATAGAAACCCTAGGCGGTATTTGTACAAAACTGATCAAAAAGAACACAACTATCCCCACAAAGGCATCCCAGGTCTTCTCAACCGCTGAAGATAATCAAAGTGCAGTTACCATTCATGTACTTCAGGGTGAGAGAGAAATGGCAAATGGAAATAAAAGCTTAGGTCAATTTAACTTAACTGATATTCCCCCAGCTGCAAGAGGTACGCCACAAATTGAAGTCACATTTGATATTGACGCAAACGGAATATTAAATGTTTCAGCAAAAGATAAAGCCACAGGGAAAGAAAATAAAATCACAATTAAAGCGAATAGTGGTTTAAGTGAGGAAGAAATCAAAAAAATGGAAGAGGATGCAGCCAAACATGCTGAAGAGGATAAGAAATTAAAAGAGCTTGTGGATGCAAAAAATTCTGCGGAAGCCCTTATCCATGGGACTAAAAAATCTTTAAAAGACCATGCAGATAAACTTGAAGGTGATGATAAAGAAAAAATTGAAGCCGCTATTAAAGATTTAGAAGAAGCCATTTCCTCTGATGATAAAACAAAGATTGAAGACAAATCCAAGTCATTAGCAGAAGCCGCACAAAAGTTTAGTGAAAAAATTTATGCAGCTCAACAAGGATCTACAAATGCCGGCTCATCAGCAAATAGTTCTGGAGAAACCTCTGAAAAAACTGTTGATGGCGATGTTGTCGATGCAGAGTTTGAAGAAGTAAAAGAAGACGAAAAAAAAGAAGAAGATAAATAATCTTCATGATTTCAATTAGGCCTGATTTATTCAGGCCTTATCAATTAATAGGTATATATGGCTTCTAAGAGAGACTACTACGAAGTATTAGGTTTAAACCGAGATGCATCCACAGATGAAATAAAAAAAGCTTTTAAAAAATTAGCTATGAAATATCATCCGGATCGTAATCCAGATAATCCAAAAGCTGAAGATAACTTTAAAGAAGTGAAAGAAGCTTATGAAATACTTACAGATCCGCAAAAAAAATCTGCGTACGATCAATTTGGACACGCTGGTGTAGATCAATCCATGGGCGGAGGTCCAGGAGGTGGATTTCAAGGGGGTTTCTCAGATTTTGGCGATGCATTTGGTGATATTTTTGGAGATATCTTTGGTGGCGGCAGATCTAATTCGGGTAGATCGAATGTTTACCGTGGTGCAGATCTTAGATATAACTTAGAAATATCCTTAGAGGAAGCTGCACATGGGACAGAGAAAAAAATTAGAATTCCCGTTCTCTCCCAATGTAAAACTTGCTCAGGATCGGGAGCCAAAAAAGGAACACAACCAACAACCTGTGGAACGTGTGGTGGACATGGTCAAGTTCGAATGCAACAAGGATTCTTTTCTGTGCAACAAACCTGTCCAAAATGTCAGGGGTCCGGCAAAGTAATCAACGATCCATGTAATGATTGCAGTGGGGCTGGAAGAGTTAAAGAGTCAAAAACTCTCTCAGTGAAAATTCCTGCTGGGGTTGATGAGGGTGATCGTATTCGCCTAAGCAATGAGGGAGAAGCGGGAGTCAATGGTGGCCCTTCAGGTGATCTCTACGTAGTTGTTGCTTTAAAAAAACATGCGATATTTGAGCGCGATGGTGCTGATCTTCATTGTGAGCTGCCTATAAGCTTTTCCGTCGCAGCTTTGGGGGGAGAGGTAGAAATTCCGACATTAGGTGGTAATGCGAAGATGAAAATACCTGCTGAAACCCAAACTGGAGCCACATTCCGCCTTAAGGGTAAAGGGGTTAAACCGGTTCGAGAAAACTTCACTGGAGACCTTTTATGTCATGTGGTCGTCGAAACTCCAGTTAAACTTACCGAAAGACAAAAACAAATTCTTAGTGAGCTTGAAGATCTAAACCAAGCTGACAGTGGAAAACATAGTCCAAGATCTAAAAGCTGGCTTGATAAAGTAAAAGACTTTTTTGATTAAAAAGTCCCCTTTTCAATTAGTTCGACTTTGTATCCATTAGGATCTTCAATAAAGGCTATGACCGTTGTTCCGTGCATCATAGGTCCAGCTTCACGAATAACTTTACCCCCCAAGGACTTTATCTTCTCACAAGTTTTATTCGCATCATCGACCTCTATGGCGATATGTCCATATGCATTTCCATGATCATATGCGCTTGTATCCCAATTATGAGTTAATTCAATGACTGTATTATTTTTTTCATCACCAAAGCCAATAAAAGCTAAAGAAAATTTTCCATCTGGAAAATCATGTTTTCGTAAAAGCTTCATTCCAAAAAACTTCTCATAGAAAGTGACAGACTCATCAAGGTTATTTACCCTTAACATGGTATGCAGTAATCTCATTTTTTTTCTCCTTCTTTATTTTGAGTAAGCTTTAAAAATTTTTTATAAAGCTGATCATGAGTTTCTTTAAATTCATCATCTTTAGGTATGCAATCGATAGGGCAAATTTCAACGCACTGAGGTTGTTCAAAATGCCCCACACATTCTGTACAGAGGTTAGGGTCAATTTCATAAATCTCTTTACCCATGTAAATCGCAGTATTTGGGCATACTGGCTCACACACATCACAATTAATACACTCTTCAGTAATTTTTAAAGCCATGAGCTAATTAAATTAAAAATATCTTTTGACACAAAAGGACTAAAGTCTTTTTTTAAGTGAATCAATTGACGAACTATTGTTGATGATATGCTTCTCAATGCCGGGTCTGATTGCATAAAAATTGTATGTATTTCTGGGCTTAATATTCGATTCATATCGTTAAGGTCTCTCTCATTGATATAATCAATTTCGTTTCTTAAGCCCCTCATCATATATTGAACATTTAATTTCTTAACTAAATCAATTGTCAATCCACTATAACTCAGCACCTCTAAATTTGGATAGTTCTTTTGAATTGCCTCTAGCATTAATACTCTTTGTTTACTGGTAAATAGCGAGGTTTTTTGATTGTCTTCAGCAACGGCAACGATTACCGTTGAAGCTAACCTGGTAGCTTGCCTGATGAGATCCTCATGCCCTAATGTAATCGGATCAAAAGAGCCCGGATAAAGAATTTTATCTAACTTGTTCATAAATACCATAGTAGAGCGATTTTGTCTTCTTATGTTTTATAGCTTTCAAAACGTTTGATTCCACTTGTTGACTTGATTCAAGATAGATTATACCTTGCGGTGCAAGTATATTTTTAGCAACATCATCAAGCCAGAGATAACAGCTCGAAGCAAACGGCGGATCAAAAAAAATTAAATCGAACTTATTTGTAGAACTGGATAAGAATTGATGAGCATCTTGGTGAATTACATCACAGTTTTTAACACCAAAGGTGTTGATATTTTGCTGAATATTATCTACATTTTTTTTGGATTGCTCAACAAAAGTACAATGTCTTGCGCCTCTTGAGATTGCTTCGAAGCCCAAACTGCCCGACCCCGCAAAAAGATCTAAACAATTCGCTGAATGAGTATGGTCGAATAACCAATTAAACAATGTCTCTCTGATGCGACCCAAGGTAGGTCTGAGTGAATCTGTACTATCAAATTTGACTACCCTACCCTTTAATGAGCCAGAGATAATTTTTACTGAATTTGCGATTTTAGTTTTTTCCAACAATGACTGTTGAAAATTTTGACATATCCATCCTTTTTTGGAAAGCCTCTTTGACTTCATTAACAGTCACGTTGTTAATATTTTTTGTGAATGTTTCAAGGTAATCAATGGGGTAATTATAAATAGCCATCATTGATAAATATTCTGATATTTTTTTATTACTGTCCAATCTGAGTGGAAAACCCCCAATCAAATTAAGTTTGGCGTCATTGAGTTCTTTTTCAGTGGGCCCATTTTTAATAAAATCTGAAACAACCTCTTTCACTAACTTAAACGCGTCATCAATTTGCTCTTTTTTTGTTTGTAAGCCTATTTGAAAAGGGCCCTTTTGGTGCATTGGCATAAAGTAAGAATATACACTGTAAACAAGGCCATTCTTTTCTCGAACTTCGCCTGTAAGGCGAGATACAAAACCACCGCCACCTAAAATATAGTTACCTACATAAAGTGGATAGAAGTCTTCATCCAGTCTAACCATGGATGGCATCCCATAAAATAAATGGGCTTGCTGGGCTGGATTACTGATCATAACTTCCTGTGCTGATATCGAATCAACTGCGGGAATTGAGGGATGATTTTTTTTGGGTAAATTTTCAGTTAGTTGCGCTACGATTTTTTTAACTTCAGTTTTATTGACATCGCCCACAATGACAATTGAAGCATTTTGTGCAGAGTAATAGTCATTATAAAAACTCACAAGGTCTTTACGATCTAGCTTTTGAATAGTTT
>Ga0222714_10000546_pt1 | contig 43174 bp, 41 predicted proteins | sample C33_3DmetaG_FD_165048 | JGI IMG/M metagenome (GOLD analysis project Ga0222714, IMG submission 165048) | Estuarine water microbial communities from San Francisco Bay, California, United States - C33_3D | ecosystem: Environmental > Aquatic > Marine > Unclassified | place: USA: California...
GTCGAACTTGATGAACCGGTCGAGCCCGCCTTCGAGAAGGCTGTAGTCGGTCGAAAGATCGCCTTTCCACGCGCGGTAGCCTTTCTCGAGCCGCAGGCTGTTGAGCGCCCACATCCCGAAGGGCTTAGCGCCGCCTGCCAGAAGCGCGTCGTAGATGGCGGGCAGGTCTTCGTTGTCGGCGTGGATTTCCCAGCCAAGCTCGCCCGCGAAGGACACGCGCAGGAGAAGAACGTGCTTGCCCGCGACCTTGGCGGTCTGGCGCGAGAGCCAGCCGTCGTGAAGATCGGCGTCCTCGGTGATCGGCTCGAGAAGCGCGCGCGTTTTCGGGCCCGTTACGATCAGCGTTCCGGTGCCGACGGTGTCGTCAGTCAGCTCGATACCGCTATCCTCGGGCAGATTTGCCTTGAGATATTCGAAATCGTGCCACTGGGCGGAACCGGCGGTGATGAGCGTGAAAAGCTCTTCGTCATGCCGGATGATCGACATCTCAGTCAGGATGCGGCCCCGCTTGTCGGGGAAATAAGCAAGGTTCATCCGGCCCACCTTGGGCAGACCACCAGAAATCAGGCCGCGCAGCCATTCGGCGGCGCCATCATTGCGCAGGGTGTAGCGCGAGAAACCCGGCAGATCGAGAACGCCAACGACATCGCGCACTGCCTCGCATTCCTCGCGGATACGCTCGGCCCACGGGCCTGCACGGTTCCATGTCTGTGTGCTTTCCTCGCTCAGATCGTCGCCCGGCTTGGCGAACCAGTTGGCCCGCTCCCAGCCGTTATAGGCGCCCATCTGGCCGCCAAGCTCTTTGATTTTGGCATCAAGAGGCGAGTGCTTGCGGTCCTTTCCGGCAGGCCAGCGGTGCCACGGGAAATGCATGGCGTATTCGTGGCCGTAAATCTCCATACCCCTTTCCACGCAATAATCGTGATCGGTGTAGTCGGTGAACCGGCGTGGATCGCACGACCACATATCCCACTCGGTCTGCCCTTCGGTAATCCATTCCGCCAAGACCTTGCCGGCCCCGCCGCCTTGGGCGATGCCGAAGGTAAAAACGCAGGCCTCAAAGGCATTTGGAACCCCCGGCATTGGGCCGATCAGGGGATTGCCGTCGGGCGCATAAGGGATCGGGCCGTTGATGACCCGCGCCACACCCGCCTCGGCCAGAAGCGGCACCCGCGCCATGGCGTCTTCGATATAGTATTCCAGACGGTCGAGATCGTCGGGATAAAGCTGGAACGAGAAGTCATCTGGCATCGGATCGGCGGGCGTCGCCCAATGGGCGCGGCAGTTGCGCTCGTAGGGGCCGAGGTTGAAGCCGTTCTTTTCTTGGCGAAGGTAGTAAGACGTATCCACATCGCGCAGAAGCGGGAGCTTCTTGCCCGACCCTTCCGACCATTTCTTGATCTCGGGCACCTCTTCGAAAACCATATACTGGTGGCTCATCACCATCATCGGCACGGTGCGACCGCCATAGGGCTTGAACCATTCGCCGACGCGCTGGGCATAATAGCCCGCAGCGTTGACCACATATTCACAGCGGATATCGCCCTTTTCGGTGTGGACGATCCATTCGCCATTCTCGCGGCTGACGCCGGTGGCCGGCGTAAAGCGCAGGATCGTTGCTCCCAGATCGCGCGCGCCTTTGGCGAGGGCTTGGGTCAGCTGCGCGGGGTCTATGTCGCCATCGGCCGGATCATAGAGCGCACCTTTGAGGTCGTGGGTCTCGATGAAGGGATACTTGGCCTTGATTTCATCGGGCGAGAGGATGTCGATCTCCATCCCCTGATACAGGCCCATGCCCTTGGCGCGCTGAAACTCCTGCATCCGCTCTTTGGAGTGTGCAAGCCGGATCGAGCCTGTGACGTGATAGTTCATCGGATAGTCCACGGCCTCGCCCAGCCCGCGATACAGCTCGGTCGAATAGCGCTGCATGTTCATCAGCGACCACGAGGTCGAAAAGGTCGGAACGTTGCCGGCGGCGTGCCATGTGCTGCCTGCGGTAAGTTCATTCTTCTCAAGGAGAACACAGTCGCTCCAGCCCGCCTTGGCGAGGTGGTAAAGCACCGAGACACCGACGACCCCGCCGCCAATGATCACAACCCGCGCTGTTGTTGGAAAATCTGCCATGTCTTTCTCCCTAGTCCTATCTTTGCGGAAGCCCGTCCGCGAGTTCGTAATAATCGCCTTCGGAGCCGACGAAGATATGCCCCACAAGATGCGTTCCGGTCGGCCCGTCGATTGCTCCGGGGGCCACTTCGATCTCGTCTTTGCCAATCGGTTTGAAGAAGAGCGAGGCGCCACATTCCTTGCAGAACCCGCGTTCGGCCCAATCGGAGGAGCGATACCATTTCAGGCCGCGATCCTCGGTGAAGCGGAAATCTTCGTTGACGACCGAGAAGGCCGACCAATAATGCCCGCCCGACTTGCGGCAGGCGGTGCAATGACAGGCGCGGTAGCTGGGCGGGATCTTGTCGACCTCGAACGCGACAGCTCCGCAAAGGCAACTTCCCTTCATCTCAGACCCTCCCTGATGCGAAATTGGCGGAGCCCAGAAGCGCCCCGTAGATGATGAAACAGATCGCCATTCCCCGCCGCACCCAAGCGTGGCCGACAGCGCCCAGCGCCGCTCGGCCAAGAACCGCGCCGAGCGCGGTGTAGGTCGCATAACTGAGGCTCGTCAGCGTCAGCGCGGTTGGCACGATCACCCACATCTGATGGCCGATCGGCACATCGGGCTGAACAAACTGGCTGAAAGCGGCGAGATAACCGGCGACGCTCTTGGGATTGATCGTCGCGATGGCAAGCGCGCGGCCATAGATCGAATGCGCGTGGCTGGCCCCCTGTTTGAGGGGCTTGGCTGCGTTGATCCAGCCGCGGATGCCAAGCCAGATCAGAACCCCAGCGCCGAGATACTGAAGGATCGAGAAGGCCATTGGCGAGGCTTTGATCAGCGCAGTGATGCCCAGCGCCGAGAGGGCCAGAAACAGGCTTGCCTGCGTCAGGATCGCCAGAACGCCCCAAAGCGAGCGGGCAAATCCGTGGGTCATGCCGTTGTTGATGCAATTGACGGCATTCGGGCCGGGCGTTGTCACAAAGACCAGCCAGAAGAGCGCGAATATGGTCCATGCCTCGAAGCTCATGGCGGCACCTAATAAACCGGCGGCGCGATCACCCAGATCGCGACGGCAGGTTCGTCATAGGGGTTTTCCCAGCGATGCGGCTCGCCTCGGATGCGGAAACTGTCGCCGGGGCCGACAGTGAAACGGGCGCCGTCGATCTCGAGATCCAGCTTGCCTGATATGACAAAGGCAACTTCCTGGGTGGGTCGTGTGACGGTCTCGCCAATGCTGGAGCGGGGCGCGAAGGTGGAATGGACCATTTCGAAATCGTCGGTCAGATCGGGCGAGAGCAGCTCTTCGACAAGCCCGCCATCGCCCGACCCTATCGGCCGCCGCGCACCCTTGCGAACGATGAGCCCGGCCTCTTCGGCGGGCGCGCCGGGCTGGCCGAAGAGGATCGATATCGGAACCTTGAAAAAACGCGCCATGCGGCGCAGATCGTCGACAGACGGAGCCGAGAGATCACGCTCGACCTGACTGATCCAGCCGACCGAGCGGCCAAGGTAATCGGCCAGTTCTTGAAGCGTGATGCCGCGCGCCTTGCGCAGGGCGCGGATATCCGCCCCCAGAGTGCGAGCCGTGGCAAGAGAATCGTGCTTCATGACCTGCGTGAAAAAAATAGTCCGAATTTCACGATGCCATGCGGCCGTGAAATTTCAAAGCAGAATTTCACGCGCTTTTCAGCGCCCGAAAACATCTCGCAAGATGCGGCTCAGACCCACGTCGTCGGCCTCGTCAAAGGCATCCGGCTGATCGCTGTCGATATCGAAAACACCCAGAAGCGAGCCATCCTTGCGCCAGACAGGCAGGACAATCTCGGAGCGGGTCGAGTTGGAGCAAGCGATATGGCCGGGGAAGGCCTCGACGTCCGGCACAAGCTGGGTCTGCCCAGTCCGCGCCGCCGCGCCACAGACGCCGCGAGAGAAGGGGATCACAAGGCAGCCGTGCCCGCCCTGATAAGGGCCGATCTTCAAAAGCTCGGGCGCGACAACACGATAAAAGCCCGACCAATCGAAGCGGTCATCGGCGTTGTGAATCTCACAGACCACAGTCGCCATGAGGGCGACCTCGTCAGTTTCCCCCTCGGTCAGGGCGGCGATGGTCTTGGACAGATCGGTGTAATTGGCCCGCATCTCACGCTCTTTCAATAGCAATGGCTGTGCCTTCGCCACCGCCGATACAGATCGCGGCAACGCCTCGCTTGGCCCCGCGAGCCTCCATTGCGTGCAGGAGCGTCACGATAATCCGCGCGCCCGAAGCCCCGATCGGGTGGCCGAGCGCACAGGCGCCGCCGTTGACGTTGATCTTGTCGCGCGGCACGCCCATTTCGCGCATGAACGCCATTGGCACCACGGCAAAGGCTTCGTTAACCTCCCAAAGATCGACATCGTCGACCGACCAACCGAGCCGGTCGAGCAATTTGCGCGCGGCGGGAACGGGGGCGGTCGTGAACCAGCCGGGCTCTTGGGCGTGGCTCTGATGGCCGCGGATCATGGCGCGGATGGGCATCCCCGCCTTCTCGGCGGTTGCACGCGAGGCGACAATCAGCGCCGCCGCGCCGTCCGAAATCGAAGACGAATTGGCGGCTGTCACAGTTCCATCTTTTCGGAAGGCCGGTTTTAGAGTCGGAATTTTCTCGGGCCGCGCCTTTCCCGGCTGTTCGTCCTTGGCAACGATTGCCTCGCCAGACCGGCCACGAACCGTCACCGGCGCGACCTCGGAGGCGAAGGCGCCCGACTCGATGGCCCTAAGGGCATTGGTCAACGATCCCAGCGCATAGGTATCCTGTTCCTCGCGGGTGAACTGATACTTCTCTGCACAGTCCTCGGCGAAGGTGCCCATGAGCCGGCCCTTGTCATAGGCGTCTTCCAGCCCGTCGAGAAACATCGAATCCTGCACCTGCTGATGCCCGATCCGCGCCCCGCCGCGCATCTTTGGCAAGAGATAGGGCGCGTTTGTCATGCTCTCCATGCCGCCCGCGGCGATCAAAACCGCGCCGCCCGTGGCGATCTGGTCATGCGCCATCATCACGGCCTTCATCCCCGAACCGCACATCTTGTTGAGCGTCGTCGCAGGGACATCTTGGCCGAGACCGGCGGCAAACCCCGCCTGCCGCGCCGGCGCCTGCCCCTGCCCCGCGGGAAGGACGCAGCCCATTATAACCTCGTCGACAGTCGAAACGCCGGCCCGATCCATCGCCGCGCGAATCGCAGCACCTCCAAGCTCGGCGGCGGGAAGGTCGGACAGCGCGCCCTGGAATCCCCCCATCGGTGTGCGGGCCGCAGCTACAATTACGACATCATGCATCAAGCATCCTCCTGTTTCCATTCAGGATACGCTTTCGCGCGACAGGCGCAATTGGATGCAAATGCCGCAAAAGGGTCTGAATGAGTCCGCGATGCTGCCGGAATGGAATCAGAGACTGGGCCTGTAGCTGCAAAGGCTTCCCTCGGCGTCGCGCACGTTATTAGCCCCCACCCAGTTGTGCGATGTCGAGGACTTTGCGCCAGCGCCCTTGCGGCGATCAGTTCATCTGAAACTGTAAAGGATAGTGCCCGTCTTCGAATGTTCCGAAGAGGTCGGGCAAATCGGGATGTTGGACGGGCTCGCCGGAGTAGTCGGCAACAAGGTTCTGCTCGGAAACGTAAGCCACATAAAAGCTTTGGTCGTTTTCGGCGAGCAAATGATAAAACGGCTGATCCTTGGCGGGGCGGCTTTCTTCCGGGATTGCTTCATACCATTCGTCGGTATTGCTGAAGATCGCATCCACATCAAAAACCACACCGCGAAACGGGTGCTTCCGATGCCTGACGACCTGTCCGAGATAGTATTTTGCGCGTGTCTTCAGCATCGAGTGGTGCCCTCCACCACATTTCATACCCATTTCTGCCACAAAAAGTCCACGATTCACCGGTGATTCGGTTGGAAACAGTCTGTCGAATCAAACCCGACAAAGCGAAGCGGCCCTTCCGACGCCGTTTGTCCGTTTTCAGAAGCGGGCCTTTCGGCTAGACTGACAAAAAAGAAAAGCGAGAGGCAGATGAGCAGACTCTTTCTCGCGGTGATGCTTGTGGCGGTTCTGGGCAGCTGTGGCGCCCGCAACGGCTCGGCGCCGCGCAATCTCGACAACGCCTGCACGATCCTGATGGACCGTGCCGATTTCGTTCGCGCCTTCCGCGACGCCGATCGCAAATGGGGAACCGAGCCCCATGTGCTGATGGCGATGATCTATCAGGAAAGCAAATTCGTCGCCAACGCCCGCACCCCGCATCAATTTGCGTTGGGCGTGATCCCCGTGGGCCGTCAGTCTTCTGCCTATGGCTATCCACAAGCGCTCGATTCCACATGGGAGGAATACCAGAAGGCGACCGGCAAGCGCGGCGCGCGGCGCGACGATATCCGAGACGCCGCCGATTTCATGGGTTGGTACATGTCGAAGACGACAGAGGTCACCGGCGTCAGCCTCGGCGACGTTCGCAACCAGTATCTGGCCTATCACGAGGGGCGCGGCGGCTTTCAGCGCGGCACCTACAAGTCAAAATCCTGGCTGGTGCGGATCGCCGGCGAAATCACAGATCGAGCACAGGTTTACAAAAGCCAGCTCGCGAGCTGCAAGGTGCGCCTCTAGCCGTTGCTCTCGCGGCGGGCGATTTCGGCGCGGATATTGAAGATCCGGTCATTGACTTTCATTCCGGTCTCGACGGCGTCGAGGAGGATGGTGGTCTCGCCGCCACCGCCGTCGGTCAGAACCCACTGGCGCAGCATCACGGGCTCGTCGGTAAAGATGAGGCGGATCTCGCCGTATTCAGGGTGTTCGGGGTCTTCGAGGCTGAGGATCGTCACATCGGCATCCCACTCGATCCCCTTGACCATCTCGCTCGCGGCCAGATCGACATTGCGATCAAGGATGATCCGCAGCGGCGTCTGCCAGAGGGGATAGCGTTCGGGGCCGGAATTGGAGCGCGGATCGAAGATTGCAAGCGATCCCCCCCCGACAATCACCAGCGGAGCCTCCTCGCCCTCATATTCAAAGCGGATTCGCCCCGGCCTGTGCATCGTGAGAAGACCGGTCACGGTCGAGCCATCGTCGTGGACCTGGGTAAAGGGGCTTTGCAGGGTTTCGGTCGCATTGAGCCAGGCCGAGATGTCATCGAGCGTGAGTTCGCCGGCAACAGCGCTCGCGCCGGTCATGAGACCGAAGGCGAGGGAGGTGAGCCAGAGGCGCGGATTGGTCATGCGTTGGCCTTTCAGAGGACTGCTACTACCAGATGGCATCACTCCTGCAGGTTTTGAAGCGCTAGGCGATTACACACGCATACAATCGCCTAGCTAAGACCTAATGCTGCTCGGGCACAAGGATCTCGCGCTTGCCGACATGGTTGGCCGAACTTACGACGCCTACGTCCTCCATCTGTTCCACAAGGCGCGCGGCCTTGTTGTAACCGATCGCCAGTTTGCGCTGGATGTAAGAGGTCGAACACTTGCGATCCTTGATGACGATCGCCACCGCCTGATCATAAAGCGCGTCTTCGCCATCGGTATTGCCGCCAAGACCGAGCACGAGATCAAGCTCGGCCTCTTTTTCTTCAGCGGGGCCATCGACGACGCCCGACATATACTCGGGCGGACCAAAGCCCTTGAGGAAGTTGACGATCTCTTCAACCTCTTCATCCGAAACAAAGGGGCCGTGGACGCGGGTGATCTTGGCGCCGCCGGCCATGTAAAGCATATCGCCCATGCCCAGAAGCTGCTCGGCGCCCTGCTCGCTAAGGATGGTGCGGCTGTCGATCTTGGACGTGACCTGGAAGGAGATCCGGGTCGGGAAGTTGGCCTTGATCGTGCCGGTGATGACATCGACCGACGGGCGCTGGGTCGCCATGATGAGGTGAATACCCGAGGCGCGCGCCATCTGCGCGAGGCGCTGGATGCAGGCCTCGATCTCTTTGCCCGCAACCATCATCAGGTCGGCCATCTCGTCGACGATGACGACGATATAGGGCATCTTCTCGGGGGCGAATTCTTCGGTCTCGAAAACCGGATCGCCGGTTTCCTCGTCAAACCCGGTCTGAACCGTGCGGCTGAACATCTCGCCTTTGCCAAGCGCATCGGCGACGCGGCTGTTGTAGCCCTCGATGTTGCGCACACCCATTTTCGACATCTTGCGATAGCGCTCTTCCATCTCGCCCACGGTCCACTTGAGCGCGACGACTGCCTTCTTGGGGTCGGTCACGACAGGGCTGAGGAGATGGGGTATGCCGTCATAGACAGAAAGTTCGAGCATCTTGGGGTCGATCATGATGAGCCGGCATTCCTCGGGCGTCAGCTTGTAGAGGAGCGACAGGATCATCGTGTTGATCGCCACCGATTTGCCCGAACCGGTGGTGCCGGCAATCAGGAGGTGGGGCATCTTTGACAGGTTGGCGATCACCGGATCGCCGCCGATATCCTTGCCCAGCGCCAGCGGCAGCTTCATGTTGCTATCGCCGAAATCACGGGCGGCGAGGATCTCGCGCAGCACGACCTTTTCGCGATTGACGTTGGGAAGCTCGATGCCGATCACGCTCCGGCCGGGAACAGTTGAAACACGGGCGGAAAGCGCCGACATCGAACGAGCGATATCGTCCGACAGGCCGATCACGCGGCTCGCCTTGAGGCCCGGCGCGGGTTCAAGCTCATACATGGTGACAACGGGGCCGGGGCGAACCGAGACGATCTCGCCTTTCACACCGTAATCATCAAGGACGCTTTCCAGCATCCGGGCGTTTTCCTCGAGCGCCTCGTCCGAGAGATGATGGCGCTGGATCTCGATGGGATTCATCAGGAGATTGAGCGGCGGGCATTCGTAGTCTGACGGGCTGTCGTCAAACTTGAGCCGCGGCTGCGCCTCGGCGCGGGCCTGCCGCGAGGGGGCAGCCTGCCGCTTGGTCGTGTGCTGGACAACCTTGCGCGCCTCGGGCGCTTCGGTCTCGAAGAGCGGGCGGGCAAGCATCGGCTCGGGCTCGTAGCTGTCGTCGAGGATCACCGCCTCATCAAGATCATCATCGGGCGCGAAAGTGGCGGCGGCCTGATCGATGACCAGCGGCTTCGGGCCGCGAGTTACCGGCGGCTCGGAGCGGGAAGGCTCCGGTAATGTTGCCCGGTTGCGGATCGCATCCGAGATGCGGGCGCGGATACGTTCGCCATCGACAGCGCCCTCATAATAGGGCGGCTCGGCCGTAACCAGCTCGGCCTCGGGAAGCGGCTCGGGCTTGCGGCGGAGAGAAGGCATGAAGCCAAGGAAACCGCCGGATTTCTCGGGCTCGGCCCGCTCTCGGGCGGCCGCGACAAGCGGCAATCTTGGCGACATCGGACGATCGCCCGGCATGGCCGGATTGGCGCGAACGACGGCAGCGACCCGTTGTTTTTCGGCTTCGGTCACGGTCATGGAATCGCTGCGACGGGCTTGCACCACGGCAACGCCGCCTTGCGCTGCCCTTAGCGACGCGCTCGCGCCGCGACCGATCAGCCGGAGGAGGAGGGAATACAGAAGAATGGTGCCGACCAGAAGGAAACGGCCGATCGCCTTGATCTCGCGCTTGTCGAAGCCGAGCACAAAGGCGGCGGCGAGAAGGGTCATGATCCCCATGAGGAGCGAAGCCGCTTTCACAGCGATCACCGCCTGAACCGGCAGAACCGTCAGGAGGATGGCGAGGACGGTATCGCCGAAGAGGCCGCCGAGACCGAAGCTATGGGCCCAAGTCGCGGTCGGCGCGAGGGTCGAGGCATAGACTGCGGCAAAGGCGATCGCGATAGGAATGAAGATCACCCGCCCAAGAGCACGCTCGGCCCCACGGTGCAGCGCGAAGCGCCCGCCCCAAACGGCAAAGCTTGCGGAAATGCCCCAGGCGGCCCAACCGATGATCATCACCAGCGGCGCGGCAAGCGAAGCGCCAAAAGACCCGAGCCAGTTCTCGATCGGCGCATCTGATGCCAGCATCCAGTTGGGATCTTCAGGGCTGTAGGAGGCCAGCATCATCCCGGCAAGGACGCCGACGACGACCAGGCCGATGCCCAATAGCTCCTTGCCGCGTTTTTCGATCGCGGCCTGCATGTTGCTGTCCAGAAGCGGGTCTCGCTGTCGGGTAGTGTATGACGCCATGGGCTCGTTCCCTCACTCGTACAGGCAGTCGCGGAGAAGGGTCAGACCGCGCTGCATATCTTGTGTTGGGGCCACCATGGCGACCCTGATGTATCCCTCGCCGGGGTTCTTGCCCCCGACCTCGCGGGCCAGATAAGCGCCAGGCAGGACCCGCACCCCTGTCTCGCGCCAAAGTTTGAGCGCCGACGCCTCGCCATCCTCGACCGGCAGCCAGAGAAAGAACCCGGCCTGCGGCGACGTATAGCCCGGCACCTTGCCAAGAATGCGGTCGGCAACTTCGTATTTCTGATGATAGAGCGCCCGGTTCTCGGTGACGTGGGTCTCGTCGGCCCAGACCTTCTCGGCCACTTTCTGCAAGGGCAGCGGCAAGGGCGCGCCCGCATAATTGCGAAGCTGACGGATACGGGCGATCGATTGCTTGCCACCGGCACAAAAGCCCGAGCGCAGTCCCGGCAGGTTTGACCGTTTCGACAGCGAATGGAAAATCACGACCCGCTCGGGATCGGCGCCCATACGCGCGGCGACCTCGAGGGCGCCAACGGGCGGCGCATCACGGTAGATCTCGGAATAGCATTCATCCGCGAAAATGCGGAAGTCGTGCTTTTCCGCCAAAGCGATCAGGCTGCGCCAGTAATCCTCGGTGGCTACGGCGCCCTGAGGATTGGCGGGCGAACAGATATAGGCAATCGCCGTGCGCGACAGGATCTCGTCTGGCAGGGCGGCATAATCGGGCAGGTGCCCTGTCTCTTCGGTCGCGCCCACATAAACCGGCTCTGCCGAGACCGACAAAGCCGCCACGGCATAGACCTGATAGAAGGGGTTGGGCATCAAAACGATGGGCTGTTTGCCGTTCTTCGTCTCGGGGCAAAGCGCCATGGCCGCGTTATAGAGACCCTCGCGGGTGCCATTGAGCGCCATGATCTGGTCGGGCATGACCGAAACGCCATAGCGCGTGGCAATCCAGCCGACGATGGCTGCCAAAAGCTCGGGCGTGCCCTCGTTGGGCGGGTATTTCGCAAAACCGGACAGGTTGGCCGCCAGCACCTCGCCCACCCATGACGGAAAGGCATGCTGTGGCTCGCCGATGGTCATGTGGATCGGGTCGCCGCCCGCTTCGTGGACGTCGAGAAGCTTCCGCAGGCGCGGAAACGCGTATTCCGGTAGGTTCGAAAACCGCTCGGGAAATTCCATCACTGCCTCAATGCGCGGGATCATTTACGCCCCGCTTTGCCCGAACATAGGGCCAAGGCGGGGCGCCTGTCCAGAAAAAGCAGAAGGAATCAGGGGCTTGGGGCGGTGCTGTGGCTTTTAGGCCAAGGCCCTTTCCGCCGCGGACGCAAGGCGCAGAAGACGCCCTTCTTCACCGGCCTGCCCGTTGAACATAATCCCGCAGCCCGGAACGCCCGTAGGCACAGTCATCGAGCAAAGGCCCAGAAGGTTTGCAACGCGCGTATTCCTCAGGGTTTTGAGGTTGGACGAAACGAAATACTCATCATCTGTGGCGAGCCGCTCCACAATGGGGGCCATCAACGGCGCTGTCGGCAGGATCACTGCGTCGAAACCGGCCGCAGCGGTGGCGTATTCGGCGCGAATCTCGTCAAGTCGGGCCCAATTGGCGATGTAGTCAGCAGCCAAGACCTCGCCTCCGGGGCGGATCCGCTTGAGGATTTGATGGAACATCAGTTTGGGCCGCGCCTCGATTGTCTCACGCCAATAGGCGTAGGCATCGGCGGTGAAAAGGCCGCCTGCCATGGCAAAGGCCTCGCGCAGCGGATCGAATTTGAAGTGGACGATCTCGGCTCCGGCGTCATTGAGCCGCGCCACAGCCGAGCGGAAAGCCGCGCGGGGCTCGTCCCCTAGATCCTCGGTTCCGATAGTGTCGAGAACCGCCAGCCGTGCGCGGCTCAGGTCGGCACCGCCAAGATCAACCGCGTCGCCGCCAAGCACATCCCACAAAAGCGCCGCGTCCTCGACCGTCCGGCACAAGGGGCCAACCGTGTCGAACGTTTTACAAAGCGGTACAACGCCTTCGAGCGACAGGCCGCCATGCGTTGTCTTGAGGCCGACGAGATCGTTCCACCCCGACGGCACCCGCACCGAACCGCCGGTATCCGAGCCAATCCCCGCCGCGGCGAGGCCAAAGGCAACGGAGGCCGCCGCGCCGGAAGACGAGCCGCCAGGAACCGCCGCGGGATCAACCTTGTTGGGCGGCGTGGCGGTAATCGGGTTATAGCCAAGTCCGGAAAAGGCGATCTCGGTCATGTGGGTTTTACCGAGACAAACCAAACCCTTGCCGGTCGCGCGGCGCAGCACCTCGGCATCTCGCCCGGGCGTGCGACCTTTAAGATAGGCGGTTCCGGCCTCGGTCGCGACGCCTGCGGTATCGAAGAGGTCTTTCCACGAGATCGGCACGCCATCAAGCGGCGAAAGGCGATGCCCCGCTTTGGCGCGGGCACTTGCGGCCCGAGCCTCGGCCAGAGCGCGATCTTCGGTCACGCGGGCATAGATGCGGTCGCGCATCGGGTGGGCCGCGATGGCATCAAGATAGGTCCGCGCCAGATCGACCGGATCAATCTCGCCCTTTTCGATCCCGCGCCCCAGCTCTGCCGCGCTCTTCCAAAGCCATTCCTGCATCCAGTCCTCCCTGATTGCCGCGACGGTAGCGGCACTGCCGCGCATGGACAATCCCGGCCGATTGGGGATAGTGCGCTCATGGCTCCGGATCATGATATTCTCATCGTCGGCGGCGGACTCAACGGACCCGCACTTGCCCTTGCGCTGGCACAGGCGGGGTTTCGCGTCGGGGTCATCGACAGCCTGCCGCTCGATACCCGCAAAGACCCCGGCTTTGACGGCCGTGCCTATGCCCTCGCCCTCGCCTCGCAGCGCCTGTTGAAGGCGATCGGTGTCTGGAAAGCCATAGCTGGCGAAGCCGAGCCGATGCTCGAGATCAAAGTGACTGACGGCATCGCCGGCCAAGGGCCCAGCCCCTGGATGATGCATTTCGACCATGCCGAGATCGAAGAAGGTCCGATGGGCTATATGGTCGAAGACCGCTTCCTGCGCCGGGCCTTTCTTGATGCCATGGCGACAGATGAGCGGATCACCCAATACCCGTCGGAAACCGTGGTCGCGCAATCGGTCGGTGATGGCGCCGTGCGGGTCACGCTGGCGTCGGGCAAAGAGCTTGGGGCGCTTCTTCTCGTCGGTTGCGACGGGCGCAAATCCGGAACCGCCGAGCGTGCGGGGATTGGCCGGACCGGCTGGGGCTATGGCCAGACCGCCATTGTCTGCGCGGTTGCCCATGAAAAACCGCACCACGGCATCGCCCACCAATTCTTCATGCCGCATGGCCCCTTGGCGATCCTGCCACTGCCGGGCAATCGCAGCTCGATCGTCTGGAGCGAGACCGACGCCCGCGCCGCCGACTGCGCGAAGATGGATGGCGAAACATTCCTTCAGGCGCTGCGCCCCGCCTTCGGCTCGTTCCTCGGCGAGATCAGCCTCGAAGGCGCACGGTTCACCTATCCGCTGAACCTCACCCTCGCCAACAGCTTTATCGCCCCACGCCTTGCGCTTGTTGGCGACGCCGCGCACGGGATGCACCCCATTGCCGGTCAGGGCCTCAATGCCGGCCTGCGCGATGTCGCGGCCCTTGCCGAGACCCTCAGCGAAGCCCGCCAGCGCGGCGAGGATATCGGCAGCGAGCAGGTCTTGAAGCGCTATCAGCAGTGGCGCCGCTTCGACACCGCCACGCTGGCGATCGCGACCGATACATTCAACAAGCTGTTTTCCAACGATAACCCGTTGCTGCGTGCTGCCCGCGATATGGGTATGGGTGTGGTCAACGCGATCCCTGCGCTTCGGCGCGGCTTTGTTCGCGAGGCCGCGGGCCTGACCGGCGATCTGCCCCGTCTGATGCGCTAGAGCCAGATCTACTAGAGATCGAGCCGGCGTGCCTCGTCGATCAGCATGATCGGAATCCCGTTGCGGATCGGAAAGGCCATTCTGGCCGCCTTCGAGACCAGCTCCTGGGTCTCCGCGTCATAGCTGAGCGTCGTCTGGGTGACAGGACAGACAAGCGCCTCAAGCATCTTGGTGTCGAAAGGCGTTTCGCTCATTGCAGTCTATCCTCTCCGCCGCCCGCGAGGGCAAATTCGATCAGCGCAACCAGTGTCTCGCGTCGGGTTTTCAGGTTTGGTGCCTCTAGCAGCGCTTGCTTGTCCTCAGGCTCGAAGGGGCACAGGATCGACAGGGAATTGATCAACAGCTCATCCTCGGCCGATTGCATCGCCTCCCAGTCGGTCGACAGATCGCGCGCCTCGAAAAACCGCGCCAAAAGCGCGACCAGAGCCTGCCGGTTGCAGGTTTCGTCGCTTTCGGCAGCCCCCAGATCCGCGCCAAACCCCTGCCAACCGACCCGCCCGCGGCGATAGGGCGCGAAACCGTCGACCTCGCCCGAAAGCCTGAACCGTGACACGCCGCTCAAGGTGATCATATATCGACCGTCCTCGGTCTCGGCAAAGCTCGTCACCCGCCCGGCACAGCCGATCTTGTAAAGCTCGTCCCGTCCGTCGAACGGCTGGATCATGCCGATCAGCCGATGCTGGGTCTTCAAGACGTCATCCAGCATCGCAAGGTATCGCGGCTCGAAGATCTGCAGCGGCAACCGCGCGCGGGGCAACAAGAGCGCCCCGGGCAGCGGGAAAAGCGGGATGGCATCTGGCAGATCAGCAACCTGGATCATGCGTGAAACCTACCACGCCGTCCGACGTCAGGCAAAGATCATCGACGAAAGCTTGCGCCGGCCATTGAGGGCGATCGGATCGGTGGCTTTCAGCGCATTGAAGATTTCAAAGAGCTGCGCTTTCGCTGCGCCGTCGTTCCATTCGCGGTCGCGCCGGAAAAGATCGAGAAGTTCGTTCACCGCCTCTTCGACCTTGCCCGAGGCATGAAGCGCCGTCGCCAGATCGAACCGCGCCTGATGATCCGTCGGATCGGCCGCGAGCTTGGCCCGCAGGGCATCCACCGGCCCGGCCTTCTCGGCCTTCCGGGCAAGGGCAAGTGCCGCGCGGGCCGCTTCGACCTCGGCGCTCGTCGCGATCTCGGCGGGCGCGCCGTTGAGGATCGCTTCCGCCTGCTCAAGTTCCTTCATCGCCAGATAAGACCGCACGAGGCCGCCATAGGCGGCAGCATTCACAGGCTCTTCCTGAAGGATCGCGGCAAAGGTCTCGGCGGCATCGGCGGCCGCGCCCTCTTCAAGCATCTGCTCGGCGGCTTCGATCGCGGCACTCAGATCGTCGTCCTCGCCAATGGCGCCGCCGCCCATGCCCGCAAGCTTGGCGACAAACTGGTCGACCTGGCTCGGCGGCAGTGCACCCTGAAAGCCATCGACCGGTTTTCCCTGCCAGAAGGCATAGACTGTCGGGATCGACTGGACCCTTAATTGGCCCGCGTAGGTCTGGTTCGCATCGACGTCGATCTTGACGAGCCTGACCGCGCCCTTGGCCTTGGTCACCGCCGCCTCGAGCGCCGGGCCAAGCGTCCGGCAGGGGCCACACCATGTCGCCCAGAAATCAACGATGACCGGAACGGTCATCGACGCCTCGATGACATCGTCCATGAAGGTCGCGTCGGTTCCGTCGATGATCAGGTCGCCCTTGGGGGCCGCTTTGGGGTCGAGCTCGAGCATTCCCGCTCTCCTTTGCGATGGGTTTGCCCCTATATGTGCGCCCCGCTGGCGGACTCCAAGAGGCAAATGCATTGCAACCTCGCGACACTCCGTCCAACCTCACCGCGACAGTATCTTGAGGCCACCCATGCCCACAATCCTGACCTATGGCGACAGCAACACCCACGGCACCCCTCCGACCCCCGAAGCGGGCCTTTATCTCCGCCTCGGCCCGAGCGACCGCTGGCCCTGCATCATGCAAAGGGCTCTCGGGCTCGACTGGACCCTGATCGAAGAGGGGCTGCCGGGGCGCACGACCGTGTTCAACGATCCGGTCACCGGCCCAACGATGAACGGCCTCTTGGGCCTGCCGATGGCGCTTCGAAGCCACGGACCGATCGACTGGCTGACAATCATGCTCGGCACCAACGACTGTCAGGCCCACTATGGCGCCACCGCCGAACAGATCGCCGGTGGCCTCGCCGCGCTTCTCGCCTTGGCTCTTTCGCCCGAAATGCAGACCCGTCATGATGGCTTTCGCATCCTCATCATCGCTCCACCGCCGGTCGTCGAAACAGGTCCATGGGTCGCCGATTTTCATCGCGGCGCGGCCAAATCCAAGGCGATGATCCCCCTTTACCGCAATCTTGCGACCGCCCGCGGCGCGGCCTTTCTGGATGCAAGCCAACATATCGCCGTCAGCCCCGTCGACGGCGTGCATTTCGATGCCGTCGCCCATCGCGCTCTTGGTCAGGAGGTCGCGAAAACGATCGTCGCCGCACCCTAGCGCTTCTTTTGGCTCCAAATACTCGCGGGGGTGAATGCGCGCCCGACAGCGCGCAGAGGGGGCGGAAAGCCCCCTGCCTTCACAGGTCGAACGAGGCAAAAACCGGCGCGTGGTCGCTCGGCTGCTCCCAGCCCCGCGCCTCGCGCAAGACATAGCTGCCGTGGCCCGCGTTCGCGATGTCCGGCGTCGCCCAGACATGATCAAGCCGCCGCCCCTTGTCGGCCGCATCCCAATCGGCGGCGCGATAGGACCACCAGCTATAGAGCAGGCCCTCGGGAATATCCTGACGGGTGATATCCACCCAAGCGCCGGCCTCTTGCGCATTCGCCAGATGCTCGACCTCGATCGGCGTATGGCTGACGATCTTGAGAAGGTTCTTGTGGTTCCACACGTCATCCTCGCGCGGGGCGATATTGAGATCGCCCACGAGAATCGCCTTTTTCGGCGCCTCCTTTCGGAAGTGATCCCGCATCTCGGTGAGGTAATCGAGCTTTTGCCCGAACTTGTCGTTCACCTCGCGATCAGGAACATCGCCGCCGGCTGGCACATAAAAATTGTGAACAGTCACCCCGTTCTCAAGCAGCCCGGCGATGTGGCGGGCATGGCCCAGGCCGGCGAAATCTTCCGCGCCCACTTCGCGGATGGGCGTTTTCGACAAGATCGCCACGCCGTTATATCCTTTTTGCCCCTGCGCGATCATATGGCGATAGCCGAGCGCGGCAAATCCAACGGTCGGGATCTTTTCGACCGGACTCTTGCACTCCTGAAGACACAAGACATCCGGCGCCTCCTGCTCCAAGAGCTTCAGAACCAGCGGCTCGCGCAGCCGGACCGAGTTGATGTTCCAAGTGCAGATTTTCATGGCACCCCCCCTTTTTTCCCCGGACGCTATCGCATTCCTCGCACGGCGGGGCCAGCGCGAGGGAAAAATAAAAGCCCCGGCGGGGAGGCGCCGGGGCAAGAAACAGGGAGTTGAGGCACAATTTCTTTGCCACACTCCGACGCTAGACAAGAATCACCGATCGATCCTTGATCCAAATCAAGCGACGAGCCGATAGCCGCCCGATTCCGTGACGAGGATCTGCGCGTTCGAGGGATCGGGCTCGATCTTTTGCCGCAAGCGATAGATGTGGGTCTCAAGCGTGTGGGTCGTCACGCCCGCGTTATAGCCCCAGACCTCATGCAACAAGACATCGCGCGGCACCACGCGCTCGGAGGCGCGGTAGAGGAACTTGAGGATGTTGGTTTCCTTCTCGGTCAACCGCACTTTCTTGTCGTCTTCCGTGACAAGCATCTTCTGGGCGGGTTTGAACGTATAGGGCCCGAGCTGGAACACCGCGTCTTCCGATTGCTCGTGCGAGCGCAGCTGCGAGCGGATCCGCGCCAGAAGAACGGGAAACTTGAAAGGCTTGGTCACATAGTCATTCGCGCCCGCATCGAGGCCAAGAATCGTGTCGGCATCCGAATCGTGGCCGGTAAGCATGACGACAGGGCACTTGACCCCCTGCTTGCGCATCAGCTTGCACAGCTCGCGGCCGTCCGTGTCAGGCAAGCCCACATCAAGGATCACAAGGTCGAAAAGCTCGGACTTGACCCGCGCCATGGCCTCGGAACCGGACGCCGCCTCAAAGACATCGAAGTCCTCGGTCATGATCAGCTGTTCACCCAGCGCCTCGCGCAGAACATCGTCGTCGTCGACGAGGAGTATCTTTCTAAGCTGTGCCATCCTGGCCTCCCTTGCCTGATGACGATGAGATGGTTCCATATTACCCCGTCGGCAAGATTTGCGACACTCGCCTCACGCCGAGTTGTCGAATCCGCGCCGAATGTTTCAATCCGACACGGAAACCGCTATCTGGGCGGGAAACGGATGGCGGATTTCATGGCCTTTGCACCGGACATCAACGAAAAGCTCGCGCGGGCGCGCTCCGACATGCGGATGGGCGTGCCGGTGGTGCTTGTCTCTGCCTCCGGCGCGGGAAGCCTCATCTTGGCCGCTGAAACGATTGATGCCGCTCGTCTGGCCGAGCTGCGTGCCCTTGCTCCGAACTCTGTCATCGCCATCACCGACCACCGCGCCGAAACGCTCAAGGCGCGTGCCTATGACGGCGATCTGGCGCGGATTCTTGTGCCGCCCGATGCCACGCTCGGCTGGGTGCGCGGGATAGCCGATCCGGCCGATGACTTGCGCTCGCCGATGAAAGGCCCGCTGCGCTCTGAACGCGATGGCGACGCTCAGATGCACCGCGCCGGCATCGCTTTGGCCAAGGCGGCGCGGCTTTTGCCCGCGGTGCTTGTCGCGCCGCTCGGCGATCCGGCCGGATTCGCCTCTGACAACAACCTGACCCTCCTGCCTGCGCAGGCCGCGCTTGATGAAGGTCTGACACCGCTGCATCCGGTGATCTCGGCCCGTCTTCCGCTGGATGTCTCCGAAGCGGGGCGGCTGCATATCTTCCGCCCCGAGGATGGCGCGGAAGAGCACTATGCCGTCGAGATCGGCCAGCCGCGCCGCGATGCGCCGGTGCTGGCGCGGCTTCATTCAGCCTGTTTCACCGGCGATCTGCTGGGCAGCCTCAAATGCGATTGCGGCCCGCAGCTACGCGGCGCGCTGGCGCAGATGGGGGCCGAGGGCGCGGGCGTTCTTCTCTATCTCAACCAAGAAGGGCGCGGCATCGGCCTTGCCAACAAGATGCGGGCCTACAGCTTGCAGGATCAGGGGTTCGATACGGTCGAGGCCAATCACCGGCTCGGCTTTGAAGATGACGAGCGCGATTTCCGCATCGGCGCCGAGATTCTGCGCCGCATGGGGTTTTCCCAAGTGCGCCTTATGACGAATAACCCCGCCAAGGTCGCGCGGATGGAAGACTGCGGGATCACGGTGACCGAGCGCGTGCCGCTCAAGGTCGGCCATACCCGCCACAACGCCCACTATCTCGCCACCAAGGCGAAGAAATCGGGGCATTTGCTTTAGGCGTAGTCGCGCGCGCCGAAGATCGCCGAGCCGACCCGCACATGGGTCGCGCCAAAGCTGATCGCCTTTTCGAAATCGCCGCTCATGCCCATCGACAGGCCCGCAAGGCCGTTGCGCGCCGCCATCTTGGCGAGAAGCGCGAAATGCATCGAGGGCTCCTCTTCTACAGGCGGAATGCACATAAGGCCGCGCACCGGCAGGTCGAGCCCACGGCATTCGGCCACAAAGGCATCCACATCAGCAGGCGCGATGCCCGCCTTCTGCGGCTCCTCGCCGGTGTTCACCTGTATATAGAGATCGGGGCAGGCACCGCGCTCTTGCGCGAGGCGGGCAAGCGTTTCAGCCAGCTTCGGGCGGTCAATCGAATGAATCGCCTGCGCAAGCTCCATCGCCTGACGCGCCTTGTTGGTTTGCAAAGGCCCGATAAGGTGCAGCTCGATCCCCTCGTATCGCTCGCGGAACATCGGCCATTTGCCCGCCGCTTCCTGAACCCGATTCTCGCCGAAAATCCGGTGGGCGGCCTTGAGCACCTCTTCCACCCGCTCATTGGGTTGGGTCTTAGACACGGCGATCAGCGTGACCGAATCGGCGGCGCGGCCTGCTTCGGCCTCGGCCTTGGCGATACGGGCTTTGATTTCTTCGAGACTCACGGGATCCCCCCAACCAACGGATAACGCAGCTTTTAAGGGGGATACCCCCTGCCTGCGGCCAAGTCACCCAAGTTTCGCGGAAGGGTGTGTGACCTTGTTGCATCAATCCCGGCAGACTCTCCAAACCGCTGGCCAAATCGCTTGAGAATCCGCGGCACCGGGCGCAAAACCACGATCAATGCTGGACTACTGGCATTTTTTTGGAATGCAAACACGAGGGAATAAACATGAAAAGCATCCTTCTCGCTTCGGCCTCGGCCTTCGCCTTCGCTGGCGCCGCCGCCGCCGATGTCGCCTGGAGCGGATCCGCTGCAGCCGAATACAACCTTCCGGCCGGTAGCTCCAATGGCGCTACCACTACGACGGTGAAACTCGGTGCCGCGGCCTCTGTGGCTGGCGACTGGACCCTGAGCACTTCGATCGCGATGGCCGCCGGTGGCACCTGGACGACTGGCGACGTTTCGCTGACCGACGGCACCTCCACCTTGACCTTTGGCTCGAACCATGCGGACGGCGCATTCACTGCTGTCAAGCAAGCCTACACCACCACCACCACCACCACCACTGACGACACCGTTGATGTCTCCGTCTCTACCGATCTCGGCGGCATTGCTCTTTCGCTCACCGGCGACACTTCTGCTAACGCGGACGACTGGCAGCTGGGCGCTTCGATGTCGATGGGTGGCATTGATATCGATGCCGGCTTTGGCGTGATGGGTGCAAATCAGGGTGATATCGCCATTAATGCGAGCACCACGATGGGCGCCGCAACCGTGGGCATGAACCTCCTGACCGAGAACGGCACTACCAAGTCCGACGTTAGCGGGTCCTTCACTTTGGACGCTCTCACTCTGTCGATCGCGACCGACAATTTGACGGCTTCCGGAGATTATGATGCTAGCGTTAAGTACTCGATGGGCGACCTCACTCTGAGCGGCAGCGTCAATGAAGCCCAAGCTTGGAATATCGGTACGTCGTACAAGGCTGGCGACGTTACGGCCTCTGGTACCTACTACTCCACTGGCTACTTCAAGGTCTCCGTTGGTTACACCATGGACGCTCTGAAGATCGCCGCTTCGACCCGGACCGACAACAATGCCATGAGCGTTAGCGGCAGCTATGATATGGGTAACGGTATGACGGTCTTCGCCGGCAGCCGCACTGTGACCGCTGCTGAAGCCTACGCCGGTCTCTCGGCCACCCTTGGCGCGGCTACTGTGTCCCTCTCCTACTCGAATAACGGCGCTGGCAAAACCTCCGCGACGGCTTACGAGAAGGAATACAAGGCTGGCACCACTCTCGGCGTCGCCTTCAAGTTCTAATAGCTTAGGACAGAACGATACGGCCCCTCTTTTGAGGGGCCGTATTTTTTTTACTCACATCTAAATTTGATGTTACACACTATAAAACCAAAGAGCCGTTTCTTAAAATCTCTGGCTCGCCGGTTGGGGAGTAGATAGGTACTTGAGGCTCAGACCCCGCAAACCGATGAAACTTTAGCTTATCGCTTCAGTGAGACGTAACCTCAAAAGGCCGGAGCGCGCCTAAGTACCCACCGACACTCGCCTCATACTTCCTCCACGCTTCAGAACTTCCCCTGTAAATGGGTTTCTTTACCTGCAGGCTCGAAGCCGTCCGCACGGCACGGGTGTTCAGATGCGGCTTCAGCATGTCTTCTTGCCATTCGAAGCCCAAGTACCTCATCAAACTTTGCGTCGATCCCCGAAGATCTTCGGTCAGTTTTTCATAACTCAGATGATATATCTTATTGCCAATACTGGTCGCCGATACGTCTGACATAAATTCTCGATACAGATCGTAGTATTCGACAATATCTTTTAGATCGAACGAATAACTAAGCCCGGGAGCTGGAAAGTAACGTGTGAAATTTGACCAGCAAGTTGCAGCCGGATCGCGATATACGTGTATAAATTTCGCCTCTGGAAGTGCGGCGGCCAACAACCCAATGAAAAGGAAATTATGAGGCATCTTGTCGACAAAGTATGGTCTTTTTTCGCCCCGGGCTTCCATAAGGTCAACAATCCTGGTCAGGTAATAATTTCGAAATTCTAATAGGTTCTTAGCTTTTATGTCGCTTGGATTATTCAAGAGTTCCCGCTCGACAAACTTCCTGACATATGAAAGTTCGCCAAGGCCGGCGCAGTCCCCCTTCACCGACAAAATTTGCTCGAGGATGCTGGTTCCAGACCGCGGCATACCCAAAATAAAAATAGGTGCCGGGCCGCTCATTTCGGAGGGAAATGGTTCAAGAGCGGCGATCCTATCATTCATTTGCCGAACTCGCTCAAAGTATTCCAAATCAGTTTGGAGGGAGTATCTTCGCTTATTCTTTTCCGCGTCATTACCTGACTTTAAGTACCGAAAGGCAAGATCGTACTTCTTTTTGCTTTCGTATATCCCGAATAGGGCATTCCCAATCTGGCAGCGAGCGTCTAAGTCATTTGTCTTCGAAAAGACTTCTTCAATCTCTTTTGTTTTATCCTCACCGAAACTTTCGGGCGCGGCGACAGATAATAGTCGAAGATGCCCGAAGTCGTCCGGGTAGGTTTCGACGAGTTTCAACAAATAGGATGTCGCCGCCTCTCTTGCTCCTAGGCTTCGCAGTATTGAGGCAAGAGCCTTGTCAATCTTCTTGTCATCAGGGCGGGCTACTTCTGCCCTCTCAGCATAGGACAATGCTTCCTTCACTAGGCCAATATCTTTCAGAAATATTGAGAAATTGACAAGATATTCTGGATTTTCAGGATCCAGTTTTAGACAATTTTGATATTCCAACTTGGCAAGACGATTCTCATCAATCGCGCTATATGCGGTTGCAAGACTATTGTGTGAGGGCGCATCATTTACATGGAACACCAGAATTTTTTTGAAAACCTCTATGGCTTCCTCAAATCGACCAATCTTCAGATAGAGTGCTCCAAGATTCTTAAGGACCGGCTTGGCATTCGGATTGATCGCGAGGCACTTTTGGAACTCTTGCTCAGCTGACTGATAATCCAAGAGACTCATTTGCGCGTTCGCAAGATTATACCTCGCCAATACATCATTCGGTTTCAAATCAACCGCTGTATGAAACCAACTTCTAGCATTTGCGAAATCTGACGTGTTGTGATAGATCGCCCCAAGATTGTTGGCGGCGTCGAAAGATCTTCTGTTCTTCTTGAATATCTCGATGAATATCTTCTTTGCGAGAGAGAGCCGTCCCGTTTTTATGTAGCAAACTCCTAGTGCTTTCTTTGGAAATTCGTTCTCCTTGTCCGAAGAAATAATGGACTTCAAAAGTAAGATTGCGGCTTCGTATTGCTGCCCCTCAACCAGAGAAATCGCTCTCTTGATCCTCAGGTCCCGTGGCCCATTCGAACTCACCAATTTTCCGTTCCTCCGAACATCTTGAGCGGACTCTGAGGCGACATTCCATTTGGCTGTGTAGTCTTCATTCTCGACTTCCTGTCGGACATCCATCTTTCGTCGGATTCTCTTGACGGCATCATAGGGTCGTCGCTTCGTCTTCGGCACCAGAGGTGCACCGTCCAGTCCGGCGATGTTTTGGCTTGTCCGGAACCGACCCCGTCGCTATTTTTGGACTGTGGTATTTCAGAGCAAGGAGCGATCGATGCGCACAACGGGTCCTTTGCGGTTTTTGTTCGCTGTATGGTCCATTTCTTTGCTTGTTGGGTGTGGAGAAGTAAAGTCATTTTCGAGCCTGCCCTTCGGCCTTGGCGGCTCCAAGGCGTCGGACGCGGGTGTAACCCGTCAGGCGGCGCGTGTGGCTGGGGCCGAGAGCGTTGCGGTCAACAAATACCTCTGGGCCGCGGCGATCGACGTCCTGAGCTTCCTGCCGATCGAGGCGGTCGATCCCTTCACCGGCGTGATCATCTTCGGCTATGGCACCCCGCCGGGCGGCGGCAAGGCCTATCGCGCCACCGTGCATATCAGCGATCCGGCGCTCGACGCCCGTTCGCTGAGCGTGGCGCTGCAAAGCCGCTCGGGCGCAGTTGCCGCCGAGACCCAGCGCGCCGTCGAAGACGCGATCCTGGCCCGCGCCCGCCAGCTACGGATCGGCAGCTAGCTATAGAATCCGCCCGCGAAGTCGATTAACTGAACGCCGGGCCAAACAGCCCGGCGTTTCACTGTCCTGAAAGACCAAACCATGTCCCGCTATTCCGCCACCGAGATCGAAGCCAAATGGCAAGCCGCCTGGGAAGAGGCCGGTGTTTTCCGCGCCACCCGGACCGCGGACAAGCCGAAATACTATGTGCTCGAGATGTTCCCCTATCCTTCGGGGCGGCTGCATATGGGCCATGTGCGGAACTACACGATGGGCGACGTGATCGCCCGCTATAAGATCGCCAACGGCTTTAACGTCTTGCATCCGATGGGCTGGGACGCCTTCGGGATGCCGGCGGAAAACGCCGCGATGGCCTCGGGCGGGCATCCGAAAGACTGGACCTATCAGAACATCGAGGTGATGAAGACCCAGATGAAGCCGCTCGGCTGGTCGCTCGACTGGTCGCGCGAGCTCGCCACCTGCGACCCCGAATACTATGGCCAGCAGCAGGCGCTGTTCCTCGATATGCTCGAGGCGGGCCTCGTCTATCGCAAGAACGCCGTGGTCAACTGGGATCCGGTCGACATGACTGTTCTGGCCAACGAGCAGGTGATCGACGGCAAGGGCTGGCGCTCGGGCGCGGATGTAGAGCGGCGCGAGCTGACGCAGTGGTTCTTCAAGATCAGCGATTACTCGGAGGAACTGCTGACCGCGATCGACGGGCTTGATAACTGGCCCGCCAAGGTCAAGCTGATGCAGGCCAACTGGATCGGCAAATCGCGCGGCTTGCAGATGGCGTTTGACATGGTCGCGCCCGCCGAAGGGCATGAGCGGATCGACGTTTACACGACCCGCCCCGATACGCTGATGGGCGCGTCTTTCGTCGGCATTTCCTCGGATCACCCGCTGGCCAAGGCGCTCGCGGAGAAGAACCCCGAGGTCGCTGCCTTCCGCGCCCAATGCGCCAAGGGCGGCACCACCGAAGAGGCGCTGGAAAAGGCCGAGAAGCTGGGCTTTGACACAGGCCTGACCGTGCGCCACCCGCTCAACCCCGATTGGCACCTGCCGGTCTGGATCGCCAATTTCATCCTGATGGATTATGGCACCGGCGCGATTTTCGGCTGCCCCGCGCATGACCAGCGCGACCTCGATTTCTGTCGCAAATATGACCTGCCGGTGATCGACACCTTCTTTGCACTGGACGATGCGACGCCGGTCGCCAACGCCGCCTTCGTGCCGATGAAGACCGAAAAGGTGCGCTGGGTCGATCACTTCACCGGGATCGACGTGGCCACGGGGCAAGAGGCCATCGACGCCACCATCGACTTTGCCGAAAAGGCCGGCTGGGGCACGGGTGTCACCAAATTCCGCCTGCGCGACTGGGGCCTCTCGCGCCAGCGCTATTGGGGCTGCCCGATTCCGGTTGTCCATTGCGAGGACTGCGGCGTTGTTCCCGAGAAGAAGGAAAACCTGCCCGTTCGCCTGCCCGATGATGTGACCTTCGACATTCCGGGCAACCCGCTCGACCGCCATCCCATATGGCGCGATTGCGCCTGCCCGAACTGCGGCAAGCCCGCGCGGCGCGAGACCGACACGATGGACACCTTCGTCGATTCGTCGTGGTATTACGCCCGCTTCACCGCCCCGCGCGCGACAACGCCGACGGTGATGGAAGAGGCCGATTATTGGATGAACGTCGATCAATACATCGGCGGCATCGAGCACGCGATCCTGCACCTTCTCTATTCGCGCTTCTTCGCCCGCGCGATGCGGATCTCCGGCCACCTGCCGAAGAAAGCGATCGAGCCCTTCGATGCGCTTTTTACGCAAGGCATGGTAACGCACGCGATCTACAAGACCACCAGCGCCGATGGTCGACCGGTCTATCACTATCCCGAAGAGGTCGAACTACGGGACGGGCGCGGGTTCCTAAAGAACGGGGGCGCTGAAGTCGAGATCGTTCCCTCGGCCAAGATGTCGAAATCGAAAAACAACGTGGTCGATCCGGTCAATATCGTGCGCGAATTTGGCGCCGATACCGCGCGTTGGTTTGTCCTGTCCGACAGCCCGCCCGAGCGCGACGTGGAATGGACCGCCTCGGGCGCCGAGGCCACATCGAAACACCTCGCCCGCGTGTATCGCATCGTCTTTGACATCGCCGAGATGGCCGAGGGCAAAGGCGAGGGCGACGACGAGCTTCTGCGCGCGATGCACAAGACCATCGACGAGGTGACGAAGGGGGTCGAATCCTTCGGCTTCAACGCGGCGATCGCCAAGCTCTATGCCTTTACCAACACACTCCATAAATCGAACGCAGGCGGCACAGCCAAGAAAGCCGCCGCCGCCGCGCTCGCGCAGCTCATGTCGCCGATGACCCCGCACCTCTCGGAAGAGATGTGGGCGATCCTTGGTGGCAAGGGCCTCGTCACCGCTGCCAAATGGCCGCTGGCCGATCCGGCGATGCTGATCGACGATACGGTGACACTGCCGATTCAGGTCAATGGCAAGCGGCGGGGCGAGATCGTCGTGCCGAAAGATCTGCTGAAGGAAGAGGTTGAAAAGCTGGTTCTGGCGGATCAGGCTGTGATCAGGGCGCTGGACGGGGCCGCGCCGAAAAAGATCATCGTCGTCCCCGGACGGATCGTGAACCTTGTCATCTGAGCCAACCCGCCGCCTGCCTCGCCGCCTTGCCCTTTTGGGGTTGGCGGCCTTGGCGGGCTGCGGTTTCGTGCCGGTCTATGGTCCGGGCGGCGGGATGAGCGCGCTGCACGGCGCGACCGAGATTCTTGCGCCCGAGAACGAGGCCGGCTTCCGCCTGCGCGATCAGCTTTTGCGGCGGCTCGGCCCCAATGACACGGCCCTCTATACGCTTGTGACAACGCTTTCGATCAAGAAGGTCTCGGTCGCCATCGCCGAGGGCAACCCCGCAACGCGGATCAACCTCTTGGGTCAGTCCGACTATGCACTGCGTGCCGCCAATGGCACGACGATCACTAGCGGCACGGTCAGCGGCTTTACCGGCTATTCGACGACAGGCACCACCGTCGCCACCGAGGCGGCCGCCGCAGATGCCGAAGAGCGCCTCGCCGTCCTTCTCGCCGATCAGATCATGGCCCGCCTGATGGCGGCGCTCGCAGCGCAATGAAGCTCTCGCCGCGAGAGGCCGCCGGGTATTTCAAGAAGCCCAACCCCAAGCGTGCTGGCGTTCTGATCTATGGGGCCGATGCGATGCGGGTTGCCGAGCGGCGGCAACAAGTTATCCTTGGCCTTGTCGGCCCCGAGGGTGAGGGCGAGATGCGCCTCACACGCATCGCCGCCGCCGATCTGAGGAAGGATCCCGCGCTTTTGGACGATGCCATCAAGGCGCAGGGTTTTTTCCCTGGCCCGCGCGTCGCCTTTGCCGAAGAGGCGACCGATGGGCTTTCCAAGCTCTTCGAGGATGCCCTCTCGGGCTGGCGCGACGGCGATGCGCAGATTGTCGTCACCGCTGGTCAGCTCAACGCTAAATCGGCGCTTCGCAAGGTTTTCGAAGCGCATCCTAATACCTTTGCCATAGGCATCTATGACGATCCGCCCAGCCGCGACGAGATCAACGATATCCTCGCAAAGGCGGGGATCGGCGGCCTTTCCCGAGACGCGGAAGAGGCGATCATGGCGCTCTCGCGCCTTCTGGAACCCGGCGACTTGCGCCAGACGATCGAAAAGCTATCGCTATACAAGCGCGGTGATCCCGAGCCGGTGAGTGTGGCGGATATCGACGCCTGCAAGCCGCAATCGACCGAGGCCGATCTCGACGATGTGCTCGCGGTCGTGGCCGAAGCCCGCGTTACCGAGATCGCACCGATCCTCCAGCGGCTCTATGCCCAAGGGGTCAATCCCGTGACCCTTTGCATCGGCGCGACCCGCCATTTTCGAACCCTGCACAGCGCCGCCTCTGATCCCGGCGGGCCATCTGCGGGTGTCGGCCGCCTGCGCCCGCCGGTCTTCGGCCCGCGCCGTGATGCGATCGTGCGACAGGCCTCTGGCTGGGGGCGCGACAAGCTCGAAAAGGCGCTCACCCTTCTGACCGATACTGACCTTCAGCTTCGCTCCACCGGCAAGGTGCCGCAGCAGGCGCTGGTCGAACGCACACTGATCCGCCTCGCCATGATGGCCCGCAGATAGGAGACCCCATGCCCAAGGCGCTCATCACAGGCTCGGCTGGCTTTATCGGTTATCACCTCGCCCAAGACCTTCTGGCGCATGGTTATGAGGTGATCGGCCTCGATGCGATGACGGATTATTACGACGTCCGCCTCAAGGAACGGCGGCAGGCGATGCTACTGCAATCGCCCGCCTTTCGAGCAGTGAACCGCCGGATCGAAGAAGATGGCGTCTTGCACGATCTGATCGCCACCGAGCGCCCCGACGTGATCGTCCATCTCGCGGCCCAAGCCGGCGTTCGCTATTCGATCGAAGCGCCGCGCTCCTACGTCGATTCAAACCTAATCGGTACGTTCAATCTTCTCGAAGCCGTCCGCGCCAACCCTTGCGCGCATCTCCTGATGGCCTCGACCTCGTCGGTCTATGGCGCCAATACCGAGATGCCCTATGCCGAGACCGACAAGGCCGATACGCAAATGTCGTTCTATGCGGCGACGAAAAAGGCCAACGAGGCGATGGCGCATTCCTATGCCCATCTCTACGGAATGCCGATTACCATGTTCCGCTTCTTTACCGTCTATGGCCCATGGGGCCGGCCCGACATGGCGCATTTCAAGTTCACCCGCGCGATCCTCGCCGGTGAGCCGATCGACATTTACAACCACGGCGTCATGCAGCGGGATTTCACCTATATCGACGATCTGGTGAACGGCATCCGGCTTTTGATCAACGCCGTGCCACCCAAGGATGGCAAGGCGCGGTCGGATCACGACAGCCTCTCGCCCGTCGCCCCGTTCCGGATCGTCAACATCGGCAACGGCGAGACTGTTCAGCTTGGAGATTTCATCGCGGCGATCGAGGCGGCTTGCGGCCGCGAGGCGATCCGCAATCTGATGCCGATGCAGCCCGGCGATGTGCCCGCCACATGGGCCAACAACCGGCTTTTGGTCGATCTGACAGGCTATACGCCGACGACCTCGGTTCAGGATGGCATCGCCAATTTCGTTGCCTGGTTCCGCGATTATTACAGCGTCTGAAGCCGCATAGCCGCTGCAAGGCCCGCCATGCGGCCCGTGGCGAGGCATCCGGTCAGAAGATAGCCGCCAGTCGGCGCCTCCCAATCGAGCATCTCGCCTGTGGCAAAGACGCCTGGGCGATCTTTCAGCATCAGCCCGTCATCCAGCGCATCGAACCGCAGGCCCCCAGCGGTCGAGATCGCCTCGTCCATCGGTCGGGGGCCGGAGTGGCGCACCGGAAGCGCCTTCAAGAGCGGCGCGAGATCGTCTGGCAGAGGGCGGCCAAATTCGTTGAGCAGCGCCCAGCGGATCGGATCAAGACCGAGAACTTGCTTGAGAAACTTGGCGAGAGTCGCTTTGCCACGCGGGCGGGATAGGGCAGCGCCAAGCTGGTCGAGGCTACGGTCGGGAAAGAGGTCGATATATAGGGCCGCGCCATCGCGCACCGCCCGCGAGACCGAATAGACCCCGCCGCCTTCGAGCCCCCGTTTAGAGACCACAAACTCGCCGCGCGAGGAAATATCGCCCGCGATCAGCGCCGCGCCCTTCGCCGGCGTTCCGAAATGCGGGGCAATCTGCGGCGCCCAGTTGACGACGAGGCCCATGTTGGCGGGTGCAAAGGGGGCGGTCTGCCCCTCAAACAACGCCGCCCAGCGCCCGTCAGAGCCAAGCCGCGCCCAGCTTGCGCCGCCAAGGGCGAGGATCGTGACCTTTGGCGCGAGGCGCATCTCGCCGTCCGGCGTTGCGAAAACCGCAGCCCCGCCATCCCACCCCGTCCAGCGCCAGCGGCGCATCAGGTGCACGCCGAGGCCATCGAGCCGCGCAAGCCACGCCCGCAGAAGCGGCGACGCCTTCATCGCAACGGGAAAGACGCGCCCTGTGGAGCCGGTAAAGACCTCTTGCCCAAGGCTCTCGGCCCAAGCCTTCACGTCCTGCGGGCCAAAGCCCTTGACCGCCGTCACAAGCTGAGGCGCTTGCGGGTGATAATGCGACAAGAAATCCCTCAAAGGCTCGTCCCTGGTCAGGTTGAGCCCCGATTTCCCCGCCATCAGGAATTTCCGCGCGGGCGAGGGCATCGCATCCGCGATGACAACGCCAAGACCGGCGGCGGCCAAGGCCTCTGTCGCCATGAGGCCCGCGGGGCCAGCACCGATCACAAGGGCGTCGGGCGTGTCCATTCAGCCGACCAAGCCCTTGATGCCCGCAATATGCGAAAGCTCGGCCCCCAGCGCATCGGCGGATAGGATGCGTGCCTCGTCGATCGGCTCCTCGCAGATGCGGTCGATCAGCCCCATCACCAGCGCCTCGGGTGCACCGATCTTCTGCCCCGCCATGAGGATCAGCTTGGCCCGCGCCGGCCCGACAAGCGCGGCAAGGCGCGCGGGGTCGCTTGGCTGCGGCAGGAAGCCCAGCTTCATCACAGGATAGAAAAACTTGGCGCTCGGGACCGAAACCCGCAAATCGCAGGCCAGCGCCATGCCAAAGGCGCCGCCCGCCAGCGTTCCGTTGAGCGCGGCGATAGTCAGCGCCGGAAGCGCGGCGACGGCGCCCGAAAGCCGCTCCCACGCCGGATCGGTGGCAAGTCCGGCCCGCGCCTCGTCAAGGTCGGCCCCGGCGCTGAAGACCTTGCCTGCGCTGGTCAGGATCAAAACCTTGGCCTCGGCCGCCGCTTCGGCAATCTCGGCCAGCCGCACGAGCATCTCGCGCGTCAGCGAGTTCGCCTTTTCGGGGCGGTTGATCGTGGCGATCCAAAGGCCGCCCTCCTTCTCGAGCTCGATCATATGAGGCCGACCCGTTTGCGGATGCCCTCGTCACGCAGCGAAACGTCCTTGCCAAGGAACTCGTCGGCATCTGGTCCGCACATCCACAAAAGCGCCTCGGCGGGCCATTCGGGCGGGATATGCACCGACCAGTCGAGTCGCGCGACATGGCTCACGCCGCTTTTCTTGATCGTGCGCTGCATATCAGTGGCGACAGTCCCCGGCGAAAGGCCAAGCACGCGAAGCCCGCGAGGCCCATATTCCACATGGCCGCAGCGGGTCAACATATAGGCAGCCGCCTTGGAAGCGCAGTAGGCCGACCAACCATCGACAGCATTATGTGCCGCGCCGGACGAGATGGTGATGATCGTGCCGCCGCCTTGCGACAGCATCACCGGAGCCGCCGCTTTCATCCCGTTGAACACACCCTTGAGATTGATGTCGATCACCTGTCCCCAGTCATCGGGATCGGCCTCATCCAGCGGGCCAAGCGGGCCGATCACACCGGCATTGCCGATGAACACGTCGAGCCGCCCGAAGGCTGCGATGGTCGCGTCTAACGCGACCTTGACCTGAGCAAAATCGGCCACGTCGCAGGCGATAGCCTGTGCGCCGTTGCCAATCTCGGACGCAATCCGCTCGATCTCGGCCGTGCTGCGCGCCGCAAGCATCACCTTGGCGCCAGCTTTGGCAAACGCTCTTGCCGCCGCCTCGCCGATCCCGCGGCTCGCTCCGGTGATCAATACACTTTGTCCTGTCATTTGCATCTTTTCCCCTTCCGGCATCAGCGAACCCTCGCCCGCCACATTTCCCTAGCTTGACCCCGGGGGCAAGGCATTGGAACCTGCGGCAAAGTTTGCAGAAAGATCACTCATGCCCCTCGCTCCCATTTCCCGCTTCCTTGCCTCTGCCGCTTTCTCGGTTGTCGCCAGTGCAGCTCTTGCGGATGTGACCGCCGAAGATGTCTGGGCGCACTGGCAGGAGCAGCTTTCAGCCTATGGCGAAAGCGAGGTGACGATCGGCGGCATCACCCGGTCCGGCTCCATCCTAACGGTCGAGGGCATTGAAATACGCGCCGAAGACGCCGGCGGGGCCTCGTCTGTCCGCATTCCCCAGATCATCTTTGCGGAAGGCAGCGACGGAACTGTCGCCGTAACGCTTCCACCGCTGATCATGATCGGCTTCTCGCAAGACGATAGCGGCGGCGCAAACCTAATCGACATGGCCCTTCAGTCCGTCAACGCATCCGTTCTTGTCAGCGGCACGCCGGATGCGATGGTCTATGATTTCGGTGCAGACCGGATGACCCTTTCGGCGTCTGAAATCGTTGAGAACGGCGAGGGCGTCCCAGCCGACATTCTGTTTAACGCCAATGGGTTGCGCGGAGAATCCCGCCAAAACAGTGGCCAGACGCGCGAAGTCTCTTCTTCTTTCTCGGCACACTCGGTCGATCTTCTGATCGGTGTCGACGATGGGTCGAGCCGGATTGATCTGAGTGCCAGCGCGTCGGATATCTTTGCGACCTCCGAGGCGCGGTTTCCCGCCGGAGCAACCGCCTCGATGCAGGATCTGCGCGAGTCCGGGGGCTTCTTGCGCGCTGGTTACGAAAGTGGGCTGGGAACGTTTGTCCTGGCTGTCAATGAAGATGGGAGCGCAACCAATATCGTTGTCGGCACTGCCAGCAACCGCTTCGAGTTGACGATTGCCGCCGAAACGATTTCGATGGGATCGGAGAGCACCGGCGTGACTGTCGGTCTTTCGGGCGATACCGTGCCTTTTCCGATTGCGCTCACCGCCACTGCGCTGGGGCAATCCTTTGCCTTTCCGGTCGTTTCGACCAAAGGGCCCGTGCCGATGGGCATGACGCTGAATGTCAGCGATCTTGCCCTCGACGATCAGATCTGGACCATGCTCGATCCCTTCGGCGCGGTGCCACACGAACCGCTGACGCTGCAATACACCATCGAAGGCACAGCGCGGTTGCGCTATGACCTCGACGATTCGGACCGCGATCAGAAGATCGGCGAAGGTGAAAATCCGTTCGAAATCCATTCTGCCAATATCTCTGGGCTGAGGCTGGCCTTCGCGGGGGCCGAACTGACCGGCGAAGGCGCCTTCATCTTCGACAACGCCGATACCGAGACCTTTGCCGGAATGCCCCGGCCGGAGGGGCGAGCACGGCTTGAGGCCATTGGCATCAATACCCTGTTCGACCGCCTCGCCACCGTGGGCCTTTTGCCGGATGAACAGTTGATGGGCTTCCGCATGATGCTGGGAATGTTTGCCGATGTCGTAGGCGACGATCACCTTGTTTCCGAGGTCGAGATCACGCCCGCAGGGCAGATCCTCCTGAACGGGCAGCGTCTCCGCTAGCGGGCTTGCGGGCTGGGCCCGCAGGCTCTACCTCAAGGGCGACGAAAGGATCCCGCATGACCCAGACCCTCGCCGCCCTGACCGAGATGATGCTTGCCGCCGCCCGCAAGGCGGGCGCCGAGGCCGCCGATACGCTGGCCGTTGAAGGCACCTCCGTCAGCATCGACGTCCGTTCGGGCAAGCTTGAGCACGCCGAACGATCTGAGGGCGTCGATATTGGCCTTCGGGTCATCATCGGCAAACGGCAGGCCTGTGTTTCGTCCTCGGACACGCGACCCGAAACGATTGACCAGATGGCCGAACGGGCCGTGGCCATGGCGCGGCTTGCCCCCGAGGATCCGACGAACGGCCTTGCCGATGCAGCGGCTCTGGCGAGCGAAAGGGATGTTTCCCGCCTCGAGCTTTCCGACCCCACCGCCGATCCCGATCCCGCCATGCTTCAAGCCGACGCGGCCCGCGCCGAGGCTGCGGCGCTTGCCATCAAGGGGGTCAGCCAAGTCCAGTCGGCCTCTGCCGCCTTCGGCCGGCGCGCGGTCTGGCTTGCGGCAAGCAACGGCTTTTCGGCAGGCTACGAACGGAGCGACCGGAGCATTTCTTGCGTCGCGATCACCGGCACCGGCACCGGAATGGAGCGCGACTACGATTTCGACAGCCGAATCTTTCAGGCCGACTTGCGAACGCCCGAAGATATCGGCACCTCTGCCGCCGAGCGCGCCATCGCCCGCGCCGCACCGCGCAAGCCCAAGACCGGCGCCTATCCGGTCCTGTTTGACGAACGCATCGCCAATTCTCTGATCGGCCACATCCTTCAGGCCATCAACGGCACGATGATCGGGCGCGGCTCGTCGTGGCTTCGGAGTGCGATGGGCGCGCAGATTCTGCCCAAGGGGCTTTCGATCATCGAGAATCCGCATCGCCCGCGCACCTCGGCCTCGCGCCTGTTCGATGCCGAAGGCCTGCCGACCGTTCCCCGCGCGATTGTCGAGGACGGCATCCTCAAGACATGGACGCTCGATCTGGCCACGGCCAGAAGGCTCGGCCTTGAAAGCACCGCCAACGCCGCACGCGGGACCACCGCGCCGCCCTCGCCTGCCGCGACCAACATCGCCCTGACGCAGGGCAACAAGAGCCGCGATCAGCTGATCACCGAGATGGGAACCGGCCTTTTGATCACCTCAATGATCGGCTCGACCATCAACCCCAACACCGGCGATTATTCTCGCGGCGCCTCGGGGTTCTGGGTCGAGAACGGCGAAATCGCCTATCCCGTGAACGAATGCACCGTGGCCGGGAACCTGCGCGATATGCTGATGCGGATCACGCCCGCCAACGATGGCCGCGCGCATCTTTCGCGGGTCGTGCCTTCGTTGCTGGTCGAGGGGCTGACCCTTGCCGGCGAGTGATCTCGCCCTTCTCAAAGAAGCGGCCCGCGATGCCGGTGTCATCGCCCTGCGCCATTTTCGATCTGCGCCCGAGGTCTGGGACAAACCGGGCGGCGCTGGCCCCGTCTCCGAAGCAGACCTCGAGGTCGACCGGATGTTGCGGCACGAACTTCTCGCCTCGCGCAAGGGCTATGGCTGGCTTTCCGAGGAAACCGACGACGATCTGGCGCGTCTGGAAGCCGAACGGCTTTTCATCGTCGATCCGATCGACGGCACCCGCGCCTTCCTTGAAGGGTCGGAAGATTGGGCGCTGTCGCTCGCTACGGCGCGGGCAGGGCGGATCACCGCCGCCGTGGTCTATCTTCCGGCCCGCAAGCTGATGTTTGCCGCCCATCGCGGCGGCGGGGCAAGCGTCAATGGAAAGCCGGTCCATGTCGCCGACGACAGGCCGTTGGAAGAGACCGACATCCTCGCCACGCGCCCCAACTTTGCCGCTGAACACTGGAAGGCTGGCGCCCCGCCCGCCGTCAAACGTTCCTTCCGCTCTTCGCTTGCCTATCGCCTCTGCCTTGTCGCCGAGGGCCGCTATGATGCGATGCTGACGCTGCGCCCGGCCTGGGAATGGGACATCGCCGCTGGCAGCCTGATTGTCACCGAAGCCAAGGGGCAGGCGACAAACCGGGCGGGCCAGCAGTTGGTCTTCAACAACCCTGGCGCCCAGGTTGACGGGCTTGTCGCCGGTGGCCCCGCCCAATCCAAGTTGATCGGCCTCTTGGCCCGTCCGGCCTCGGCTTGACCCCCCACCGCATTTGCGTAGTTTGGCGCCAGCCTTTCATATACGGAGTTGATCATGAGCCAGCGTCTTCATCTTGTCTTTGGTGGCGAACTGGTCGATCCGACCAAGACGAAATTCAAAGACCCAGGCAAGATCCACATTGTCGGGATGTTCCCCGACTATGACTCGGCCCACAATGCCTGGAAGGCCGAGGCCCAGCGCACCGTTGACGATGCGCATACGCGCTATTTCATCGCACACATTCACCGCCTGCGCGACGAAGACACCGAATCTTCAACCACCGAAGAGCTCGGCGACTGAGGAGGTCAGCCAGGAGGGCGGCTATGTCAGGATCATTCGGACTAGCCGCTTATCTGGCCCTGACATCATTTTCGGAAAAGCCTGCCCTTCCTGGCCAGTGGAACGAAAGGCCGGGCGGACCTGTTATCTGGATCTGGTGCAATTCCGCCGACGATCTGGCCGTCGCTCGAACCGTCTCGGGCCAGTTCAGGGCAGAAGACGAAGAGGCAACCTTTCTGGTCACCTTCCCGTCGACCGAGGGCCTCGAACCCGCCAGCAACGAAATTTTCCTAAGCCTGCCAAAGCCTGGGCGGCTTTTGCTGCGCTCTTTTCTGGATCACTGGATGCCGGACGTCCTATTGTGGGTGCGGGGCGGGCTCGACCCGCTGGCTTTGATTGAGACCGACACATTGGGCATCGAGCGTATCTTGATCGACGCGCGGGCCGAGGCGATCAGGCCCGTCAGGGGCGGTTGGATCCCGCGCCTGATCCGGCCGCTTGTCGCAAGGCTTGATCGCATCTTTGCCGCCGACGAAGCCGCCAGGAAGGCGGTGATCCGCGCGACCTATCCTGTGGATCGGGTCGACGTTCTGGGGCCGTTTCAGGATGCGGTGTCGATTCTGCCCTATAGCGAAGTCGCGAGAGCCAAACTTTCGGCGGCTCTGGCGACCCGTCCGGTTTGGTGCGCGCTTGATGTCTCATTGGACAAAGCGCCGCTGATTGCCGCCGCACTTCGGAAAGTCAGCCGCCGCGCGCATAGGTTGGTTCTACTTCTCGCGCCGGATGCCGAGACCGACGCGATCCAGTTGGGCCAAAGATTAAGGGAGGCCGGTTTCGATACGCTTCTTCAGGGCGAGGGTAATGAGCCGACCAATGCGACCCAGATTCTTGTCGCTCGCAGAGCCGATGAACCGGGGCTCTGGGTTCGATTGTCGCCTGTGACCTTCCTTTGCGGGACGATGGACAACGGCCCTTCCCGCCATCCTTTCGAGATCGCATCGCTAGGCTCCGCCCTCATCCATGGTCCAAGGACAGACGCTTATGCGGACTCGTTTGAGCAACTCACCTCTGCGGGCGCTTCGATGCAGATCAAGAGTGGTGATGCGCTGGCCGCTGCACTTGACGAGTTGCTTGCCCCCGACCGGTCTGCTGGTATCACCGTGGCCGCCTGGGATGTGACATCCAGGAGCGCGGCGGTGACAAACCGGGTGACCGAAACCCTACGCAGGGCACTTGAAAAGGCAGGGTATTAGGATGGCGGCGCCGCGTTTCTGGTTTACATCGCCAGACAGGCGAGCAGTCGCCGCGCGGTTGCTGGCGCCGCTCGGCTGGGTCTATGGCGCGGCAACGGCACGCCGCCTGCGAACCGGCAAGCCCTGGAAGGCTCCGGTTCCGGTGATCTGCGTTGGCAACATCAACGTGGGCGGCACCGGCAAGACGCCGACCGTCATCGCCCTCGCGCAAAGACTTGCTGCCAATGGCCTATGCCCCCATGTCGTCACGCGGGGCTATGGTGGTTCGCTTGCGGGGCCGGTGCGGGTCGAGGAGCGCGGCCACTCGGCCGAACAGACCGGCGACGAACCGCTCCTCCTTGCAGCCTTTGCGCCCACTTGGGTTGCACGCGACAGGGCGGCGGGGGTCAGGGCAGCGGCGCGGGCCGGGGCGGACGTGATCTTGCTTGACGACGGGTTTCAAAATCCCTCCGTCGCCAAAGACCTCTCGCTTGTTGTCGTCGACGCGCGGCGCGGCTTTGGCAACGGGCGCGTCTTGCCGGCTGGCCCTTTGCGGGAACCTGCCGCAAGCGGCCTCAATCGAGCCGACCTCGTTCTATCCATCGGCAGCGATCAGGACCAGGCCACCTTTGCACGAACGCTCAATTTCGACGGCCCCCATCTGCGTGGCCAGTTGGTTCCACTGCCAACGGGGATGCCCTGGCAGGGAATGCGCGTTCTGGCCTTCGCAGGGATCGGCAACCCCGAAAAATTCTTTACCACGCTTCGCACCTTGGGGGCCGAGGTGATCCGTGGCGAGGCGCTTGAGGATCACCAACCCCTGACCGAGCCCTTGATGAAAAGGCTCGAGGTCGAAGCCCTGGCGCGCGGCGCGCAGCTTGTGACCACGGAAAAGGATGCCGTGCGCCTGCCCGACGGTTTCCGCCCGAAGGTTCTGACCCTACCTGTCCGGCTTGATCTGGAGGATTGGGGGCCGCTCGACGCGGCGCTTGCGAGGATTGGGCTTAGCCCCCGATAATCTCTTGATCCTGCCCGAGCCTTGGGGAGGGCCGATCCAGCGCCAGTTCGGCATCCGAGAACACGATAGGTGTCCGAACGGAGGGGATTCCGTTCAGTTCGACCTTCATGCCACGCGCAACGATCTGCGGATCGGCAAAGGCCTCGCCCAGATCGTTGATCGGGCCGGCGGGAATCCCTTCGCGCTCGCAGGCACCCAGAAGATCAGCCTTGGTCCAGCCCACGGTCAGCGCCATCAGTTTTGCGACGATCTCGTCGCGGTGGGCGAGGCGGTTTGCATTGGTCGCGTATCTGCGATCGACCCCAAGTTCGGGTTGGCCGAGCACGGCACAAAGCTTGCGATACTGGCTGTCGTTGCCCGAGGCGATGATGATGTAGCCGTCGGAACAATCGAAAACCTGATAGGGCACGATATTGGGATGGGCGTTGCCCATCCGGTTCGGCGCCTTGCCCGAGGCGAGAAAGTTCATCGCCTGGTTGGCCATCGTCGCCAGCGCCACATCGAAAAGCGCCATGTCGACCATCTGGCCCTTGCCGGTCTTTTCCCGCTGATGCAACGCGGCGAGGATGCCGGTCGAGGCATAGATACCGGTATAGATATCGGTGACAGCAACGCCGACCTTCTGCGGTTGGGTCGAAGGCTCGCCGGTGACGGACATCAGACCCGACATCCCCTGCACGATATAGTCATAGCCTGCGCGGGCGGCATAGGGGCCGGTCTGACCAAAGCCGGTGATCGAGCAATAGATGAGGCGCGGATAGCGGGCGTGCAGGCTTTCAAAATCGAGACCAAAGCGGGCAAGCCCACCGACCTTGAAATTCTCGATCACGATATCGGCGTCAGCCAAGAGGCGATGCACGGCGGCAAGGCCCTCTTCGGTGCGGAAATCGACCGTTACAGATTTCTTGCCACGATTGCAGCAATGGAAATAGGCGGCGGTCTTTTCTCCCTCGTTGTCGATAAACGGCGGGCCCCATTTGCGGGTGTCGTCGCCCTCGGCGCTTTCAACCTTGATCACCTCGGCGCCGAGGTCGGCCAAGATCTGGCCAGCCCAGGGGCCAGCCAGTATCCGCGCCAATTCGACGACTTTTAGCCCGGCTCGAGGGGTCATTTACTTGGCAAGCTCCGCATCAAGAATCGCTGCGAAGTCCTCATAGGCCATGTTGGTGTATTTGGCACCGTTGATCAGGAAGGACGGGGTTGACGTGATCTCATCGCGTTCGGCGTTCTTGGTGTACCAGTCGACAAGGCCCTGGGCATAGGCGGCGTCGGTCGTGCAGGCTTCGATGGCGGCGTCGTCAAGGCCAGCGACCTTGCCCATGGTCTTGAGATTCGACGCGATCGTTGCCGGATCGCCGCCTTCCAGCCAATCGCGCTGCTGTTCGTAGAGCATCTCGGTCAACCCAAAGAACCGGTCGGTATTGTTGCCGCAGCGCGCAATCATCGCAGCCCAGAGGCCGAACCGATCGAAATAAACGTCGCGATAGACAAATTTGATGAGGCCCGTATCGATATAGTTGGCCTTGATCGAGACAAACTGGTTTTGGGCGAATGCCGCACAGTGCGGGCAGGTGAACGAGGCGTATTCGATCACTTCGACCTTGGAGTCGGGATTGCCGAGGACCATTTCGAAGACGCCTGCGGCCTCCCCGGCAGGCGTTGCTTCCTGTGCAATTGCAGGAAATCCGCTGAGCCCGACGCCAAAGGTCAGGGCGGCAGAGGCAAGAAGAAGGCTGCGTCGGTTCATCATCGCGTGTCTTTCCCATTTCGTGATTTGTTAAGAACTTTGGCGCCCAACGTCTGAAGCGCAAGGCGCAAATCGTCGTTTTCGATATCTTTCGACATGCCCGCGGCATTTGCCAGTGTCTCGGGATCGGGATCGGGGCCTTGGGCCTTGGGTGCGGGGCGAAAAACAGCCTGCCCTTCGGCAAAACCTGTCGGTGCCGTCTGGGTGATACGAACCCGCGCGATGGCACGATAGCCGTAGCAGGCATTCACCCGCTCGCAGATATGTTCTTTCTGCATCTCGATCATCGGCGCCTGTGGCCCCGTGGTCAGGATCGTCAGCGTCGCACCCATTCCGCCCTTGCCATAGCTGACCTCGACGGGGCGCGTCACATCGGCGATCGCATCGCCAACCACCTCGGACCAATGCGTCAGAAGCCGGCTCACCGCAAAGCCGCGCGATTCCGAAGCCTCGCGGATGCGGGTCTGCATCAGGCTCGAAGCACGCGAGAATCCGTGCGTTGTTCCGTTATGGCGTGGCTCTTTCATCGTCAGGGGCTATTCTAGAGGAGCCGGCGCCACGCGCCAGAGAAACCGAAGACCGAGGCCATAAACATTGCGTGACGCGGATTTGAGCCTGATCTTGCTCGACTGGTATGATCGCAATGCCCGTGATCTGCCTTGGCGGGTTCCGCCCGATTTGTCGCGCAACGGGATCAGGCCCGATCCCTATCGGGTCTGGCTGTCGGAAGTGATGCTTCAGCAAACGACCGTGGCCGCCGTGAAATCCTATTTCGAACGGTTCACGCGGCTTTGGCCGAACGTCAACGAACTTGCCCGGGCCGAAGACGCGGCGGTGATGGCCGAATGGGCGGGGCTTGGCTATTACGCTCGCGCGCGGAACCTTTTGAAGTGTGCGCGGGTGGTTTCCGGGGATCTGGGCGGCGTTTTCCCTTCGACCGCCGAAGGCCTGCGCCAGCTTCCGGGGATCGGCCCCTATACCGCCGCTGCCATCGCCGCCATTGCCTTCGGCGCACGAGAGACGGTGGTGGATGGCAATGTCGAGCGGGTCATGGCGCGGCTTTTCGACGAGCATACGCCCCTGCCCAAGGCCAAGCCGATTCTGACAACCCATGCCGCCAGCCTGACTCCGCCCAAGAGGACGGGTGATTACGCGCAGGCGGTGATGGACCTTGGCGCGACGATCTGCACACCACGCAGCCCGTCTTGCGGCATCTGCCCATGGCGTGATCCCTGTCTTGCGCGGCAACGGGGAACGGCGGCGATTCTGCCCGGAAAAGAGCCCAAGAAGGCCAAACCGGTCCGTTTCGGCTTTGCCTATGTCGGCCGCAGGGGCGACGGAGCGTGGCTCCTCGAGACACGGCCCGAGCGCGGGCTACTTGGCGGGATGCTGGGTTGGCCCGGTTCCGATTGGACCGACGAGCCGGATCATGACCCGCCCGCCGAAGCCGACTGGCGCGTGGTTGGCGGCGAAGCGCGGCATACTTTCACGCACTTTCACCTGCGCCTTCAAATCCTGACCGCCGAGCTTGAGGTATCGGTCTCTCCGGCCGCGGGCCATTTCATTGCCGCAAGGGATTTCCGCCCATCGGCCCTGCCGACTGTGATGCGCAAAGTCTTTGATCTTGCGGCGCCGTCATTTCCGCCGATTGAGAAGCCCGCGGCAAAGCGCTAGATTCGCCCCAAGCCGGAGCACCTTTCATGCCAAACCCGTCCGCTGCCGCCCTCGCCAAGGCCCTTCCCTTCTGGATCTCGCTCCTGTTCCTGCCGCTCGTCTGGTGGGTCAGTCGCACTGGCGGCTGGGCGATCCTGAGCCTGCCCGCGGGAGCGATGGCGCTTTTCATCGTGATCGACGCCGTGGCCGGAACGACGCAGGAGGGCCTCGATCCGGATACGGCCGAAGAAAGCCTGTTCTGGTATCGTCTCATCACCCTGATCTGGGCGCCGCTGCAATTCGTGATGATCTTTGGCGCGCTCGTCACGGTCGCGCCATCGAACGATCTGAGCACGTTTGAGAAATGGGGCGTCTTCGTCGGCGTCGGCTTTGTGGCGGGGGCCATCGGGATCGTCTACGCGCACGAATTGATGCACCAGAAGCCCAAGGGCGAAAGGCTCATGGGCGATCTCTTGATGTGTATGGTGCTTTATGGACATTTCCGCACCGAGCACCTTCTGGTGCATCACCGCTATGTCGGCACCCCGCGAGATGCGGTGACAGCCCGCTACAACGAGAGCTTCTACCGCTTCTTCCTGCGCGTTCTGCCCGGCTCGCTGATCTCGGCCTTTCGCTCCGAACGCGCGATGCTGGCCCGTGCGGGCCTTCCCTGGTGGAGCACGCGCAATCCTTTCTGGCGCTACCTTTCGCTGCAAGGGGCCTTCTTGATCCTCGCCGCGCTGATCGGCGGCTGGATGGGCCTTTGGCTTTTCGTCACCCAGGCTTTTGTGGCGGTCTTCTATCTCGAGCTCATCAACTACGTCGAACACTATGGCCTGACCCGCAAACATCTGGGCGACGGCAAGTATGAGCACGTCTTGCCGCGGCATAGCTGGAACTCAGACCACAAGATCTCGAACTGGCTGCTGATCAATCTTCAACGCCACTCGGACCACCACTACAAGCCCGACAGGCGTTTCCCACTGTTGCAGACCTATGGCCCGCAAGAGGCGCCACAGCTTCCGGCCGGCTATCCGTTCATTGCCGCTCTGGCGCTTGTCCCGCCTCTGTGGCGACGCACGATGAACCCAAAGGTGCGGAAGTGGCGGGCCATGTATTACCCCGAGATCACGGATTGGGCACCCTACAAGACGGGTGCCAAGCCGATGCCGCGCTAGACGGCGAGGCTTTCGATCAGATCCACCGCAACATCGCAGCCATTCGGCTCTGCACGGATCGCCTGCCCGATCTGTTCGGCCTTCGCCATGACCTTAGGATCGAGGGCCTGCGTGACTACAACAGTGAGAGCCTCGCCGGTCAGCCGCTTTTGCGGGATCGGCTTTGGCCCGGCGCCAATCCGGGCGACCATTTCC
>Ga0222714_10000547_pt1 | contig 43155 bp, 45 predicted proteins | sample C33_3DmetaG_FD_165048 | JGI IMG/M metagenome (GOLD analysis project Ga0222714, IMG submission 165048) | Estuarine water microbial communities from San Francisco Bay, California, United States - C33_3D | ecosystem: Environmental > Aquatic > Marine > Unclassified | place: USA: California...
CACGCGAAATAAAAATCTATAATTCCAGAAACTTTATTATTTGTAAAAAATATATTGTCAGGAAATAAATCTGCATGAATAATACCTTGAGGAAGATTTTTTGGCCATTTGTCCTTTAAAAAATTTAAATAATTCTTAGTTTTTTTAATAATAGATTCGTCTAAATCTATTTTTTGTTTAATTGTTTTTTCAAAAATACTGTCCCAATTTTCAATAGATAAATTATTTTTTCTATTAATATCAAATTTTTTTGTTATCTCATGTAATTGAGCTGTTATTTTCCCTATTTCAAAACACTCTTCACTAGTTATTTTATTCTTAGATTGTCCATTTAAAAAAGTTACTAAAGCAGCATTTTTATTCTTAATTCTGTTAATTTTTTCATTATTCTTGTTTGCAATAGGTTTTGGGCAAGGAAATTTATTTTCTGATAAATATGACAATAATTTTATAAAGAATGGCAAATCATTTTCATCAACTCTTTTTTCATAAATAGTAAGGATATAATCTTGTTCTGATGTTTTAATAAGATAGTTAGTATTTTCTACGCCCTCAGTAATTCCTTTGTAATCTTTAAAGTTATTTATATTGTATTGCTCTAAAAACTGTCTGACCTCTTGATGTTCTAATTTGGTATAAACAGCCATTATTTAATAAGTATTGTAGGAAGTTTAAAAGAAACATTTTCAACCGATGTAATCACTTCTTCAAGTTTAACATTAGTAACACTTTTAATTTCTTTAATTAAATTCTCAACCAATATTTCAGGAGCTGAAGCGCCGGAAGTAATGCCTATATTTTTTGAATTCTTAATCTTATCAACCGGTAATTCTTGATCAGAATGCATTAGAATACTTTCTTTACAACCAAATCTTTTTGCAACTTCTACTAATCTTTGCGAATTAGAAGAGCTTTTGCTTCCAACAACTAAAAATAAATCACATTTTTTTGCAATTTTCTTAACGGCTTCTTGGCGATTTGTTGTTGCATAACAAATGTCACTTTTGATTGGTTCTTTTATTGAAGGGTATTTTTTTTTTAACAAGGATATGATTTCTAAGGTATCGTCGACCGAAAGAGTAGTTTGTGTGATGTAAGCAAATTTATCATTTTGAACTTTTGGAAAATAATTTTCTATATCATCTTTATTTTCAATTAATGTAATGTAATTACTATCTATTTGCCCCATAGTTCCAATTACTTCTGGATGATTTTTATGGCCAATAAAAATAATATTATATTCTTCTTTTGCTAGAGTTTCGGCCTCTCTATGAACTTTTGTTACCAAAGGGCACGTTGCGTCTATGTAAATAATATTATTTAATTTTGCTTCATTAATTACTTCTTTAGGAACGCCGTGAGCTGAAAATATAACAGGTCTAGATTTATCTTTAATTTCAGAAAGCTCTTCAACAAATATTGCCCCTTGCGATTTCAGATTTTCGACCACAAATTGGTTATGCACTATTTCATGCCTCACATAAACAGGCGCGCCAAATTTATTGATAGTTTTTTTTACTATTTCAACAGCTCTATCTACCCCGGCACAGAATCCTCTTGGACTTGCCAGAAATATATTTACAATTTTTTGTTCCATTAAAATTTTTAAATATTGAATTTAGTATTATATGAGGAAGTTTTGTAGAGACCAAACCAATAAATATAAATAATATCTATAAATACAGATCTAATTAAAGCTAACCTTTTGTTCATTGAAATAACTAAAGATACAATTTATGCTATAAAAACATGCAAGAAAAAATTATTAAAAATAAAAACCCAATAAAAATTCATTTAGAAAAAGACAAAGATTATTATTGGTGTGCCTGCGGACTATCTAAAGATGGCACTTTTTGTGACGGTTCCCATAAGACTACAAATATAGTTCCTATAAAATTTTCAGTATCGGAAGCTAAATCTTATTTTTTATGTGGGTGTAAAAAAACTAATAAAAAACCTTTTTGCGATGGATCTCACTCAAAAAGTTAAGAGCTTTTAGAATCTTTTAAATTAACAAAAATTTTATCCAGGTTTTTTTGATTAACCGCTTTCATTTTTTCATCATTAGCAGAATTTGATATAATTTTTTTTACTGCCTCAAGTGCAATTTTGTTAGATATATTTTGTATATCTTTGACTGCCTTAATTCTCATTTGGTCTAATTTTTGCTCTAATGATTTTTTTTTGTTAACAATTAATTGTTCAAATTTATTTTCTGATTCTTTTATAAAGATCTCAGTTTCTTTTTTTTCATTATTGATAATTTTACCGGCCTCTATGTTAGCCTCTTCTATCTTTGTTTTGTATTTTTGAAGCAATTGTTGGCTTTCGTTTTTTAAATTTTTTGCATTATCAATTTCAGATTTAATTTCATTAATTTTGCTATCTAACAAATTATTAATTACCTGAGGAATTTTTTTATAGATAATTATTAAGCAAAAAATTGCAAAGGATATTGCTACCCAGAAAGTTGCATCAAACATATTGAGATTTTTTTTCTTTGTTAGATATTTCTAAAATTACAGCATTAAGATTGCTACTGTTTGGTGCTACCCCAGTTATTTTCTCTATTAACTCTTTAGAAAAATCTCCAGCTATATTCTGAATGTTTTCTAATGTTTGTTTTTTAAAATTATTTATCTCTTGCTCAGCCTTTAGAGTTTCCGAATTTAATATATTTTCAAATTCTTTTCTTTTTAATGAAATTTTATCGCTAAAATCATTTTTTAACTTTATAGATATTTTCTTTGCTTCATTTTTTGCTTCAGTAATAATTAGATTGTATTCACTTTCTAATTTTTGAATTTGATTTTTACAAAGTTCAGCTTCTTCTAATAGTGATTTTATAAAATTAGTTCTCGAGTCTATTAACGCAAATAATTTCGGACTAAAAAACTTTTGAATTAAAAAATATAGTATTACAAAAATTATAGTTAACCATAAGATTTGAGATAACCAAAACTCAGGATTAAGTTGAGGCATTCCTTCTTTGGCAAATGCTATTTTATTTAAAAATAGAAAATAAATTATAATAGCTATACTTTTTTTCTTCATTACTTAAAAATTATTAAATTGATTAATTTTAATAATTAAAATGCAAAAAGTATTAAAAGAGCAATAACTAAAGCAAATAAACCTATAGCTTCTGTAAGAGCAAATCCTAATAATAAAGTAGGAAATTGTTTTTGAGCCGCTGAGGGATTTCTTATAGCTGCCGATAAATAGTTACCGAATATTGTTCCCATACCGACACCAACTCCAGCTAAAGCTATTGCTGCTAATCCAGCTCCTATCATTTTTGCTGCTGCTAGTTCCATTTTTTTTCTCCTTTTTTTGTTAGTTGTTAATTTTTTTAGTGATGCATATTTAAAGCATCATTCAAATAAATACACGATAAAACTGCAAAAACATAAGCTTGTAAGAAGGCTACTAATATTTCAAGTGCTGTTAAAGCAACGGAAAAGCTTAAAGGCAGCCATCCACCAATAATACCTAGACTTACAACAAAACCACCAAAAACTTTAAGCATTGTATGTCCGGCTAACATATTTGCGAATAAACGAACTGACAAACTTATAGGTCTACTTAAAAAAGAGATGATTTCAATTGCAACTATAATTGGAAATAAAAAAACAGGAACTCCTGAAGGAGCGAATATTTTTAAAAATCCAATGCCATTTTTTGCAAACCCAACTATTGTTACTCCAATAAATATTACAATAGCAAGAAAGAATGTAATGATTATCTGACTTGTAACTGTGAAGGCGTATGGCAATAAACCAACCATATTTAGGGTTAAAATAAATAAAAATATAGTCAAGATAAAAGGAAAATAAGGTCTGGCATTTGGACCAACAGTTTCATTAATCATTTTAGAAATAAAATTGAAGACCAATTCGTTAAGTAACTGAATCTTGCCAGGAATAATATTAACTTTTCTTGTCCCGGCTATAAAAAAAAATATAATTAGTATTGAACTAATCAGCATAAAAAGACTTGAGTTTGTAAAAGATAGATCTATTCCGTTGAAAGATAGGGAGGGTCCTATTCTGTGAACCTCAAACTGTTGCATTGGATTAGTTGCCATAAACTTAGCCTTTATTAATCATTTTTGCAGATCGCACAACATTAAATATTCCAGCGGCAACACCAACTATAAATAGAATTATTATAAAAACTGGCTTAGTTCCTAACCATTTATCTAGGTAGTAACCAATAAAAGTTGCGACAAAAACTGCAGCGACGAGTTCCGTGCTAATTCTAAGTGCCAGTCCTATTATATTGTTATTATTTTTCGATAAACTAATCTTATTTTTACTTTTAATTAATTCGATCTTTTTTTTAAGATCGTCAAATTCTGACATTGATATTTAAGCTACCATTTCCTCGGCTTTTTCAAGATCAACAGCGACTAGTTGACTTACGCCTCTCTCGGCCATTGTTACTCCATATAATCTATTCATTCTAGACATTGTTAAAGCATGGTGAGTGATAACTATAAATTTTGTTTCAGTAATTTTTGTTAGTTCTTCTATTAACGAGCAAAATCTTGTAACGTTTGCATCGTCTAGCGGGGCATCCACCTCATCCAGAATACAGATAGGAGCGGGGTTAATTAAGAATACAGCAAATATTAAAGCCATAGCAGTTAAAGCCTGTTCACCACCGGATAGTAAAGTAATTGATTGCAGTTTTTTTCCAGGGGGACTTACTAAAAGTTCTAAACCAGCTTCTAAAGGATCGTCAGATTCTATTAGCTCAAGTCTAGCATTTCCTCCTCCGAATAATTTTGTGTATACGTCATTAAATTTTCTACCAACTTTGTCGTAAGCATCAATTAGCTTCTCTCTTCCTTTTTGATTTAATTCGTTAATGCTAGATTTTAATTTTAATATTCCAGCCAGAAGATCTTTTCTATCTTCCATCATTTTATTTATTTGGTTTTCAAGATTTTTAGTTTCATCATCCGCTCTTAAATTTACAGCGCCCATGTTATCTCTTTCATCTTTAAGAGTTTTTAATGAAGCTTCTGTTTTTTCAATACTTGTTTTCTCAATAGATAACTTGTCTTCTTCATTTAGAAGATCGTCTATTGAACATTTAAAATCCTCTTTAACTTTATTCTCTAGCTCTGTAATTTTTACTTTATGGTTATCTATAAGTGTTTCAAAACGTACCTTTTTCTCACGCCCAAACAAAACTTTTTCATTAATATCAGTTAATACTTTATTAATTTCTGTGATTTTGTTCTCTGCAATTTCAATCTCAGAATTAATCTTTGCTCTAGCTTCTTCAGTATTTTTTATATTTTCTTGATAAAAACCTTTTTGCTCACCAATTTCGCTTGGCTTTATTTGAATCTTTGTAATTTCTTTTTCTAAATTTTTTAGTCGTGATAAAAGACTTTCTGATTTTGTTTTTGAGTTTTGCTCTAAATTGCGCCAGTTATCTATTTCAGTATCAATACTTTTAATTCTTTCTTTTCTTTTAATAGAGTCGTTTTTTATCGTTTCATATTTACTTAGAAATATCGCATATTTTTCTTGTAGTTCTTTAAGTAAAAAAGTCTTTTGAGTAAATTCCTTTTTTATATCCTCTTTATTAAAAGAGGATAAACTTTCATGATCTTTATTGATTAGACTATATAAATTTTCGATATTTTTAGATGTTTCTTCAAAACTAATTAGAACATTTCTTAAATTTTCTTTAACTTTTTGAGGTCCAACGTTTTCAAAATTATTTATAGTGTCATTTAATATTCTAGACTGCTCATTACTAAAATTTTTAAAATAATTTAAATAATTATTAATAGCATTTTTATTTTCGGAATTTCCAATATTTGCGAATATTTTTTCTGATAGATTCTCAAGTGCTTTTTGTTCAAGATTTAATTCTTCTGAGATTTTTTTAAAGTCGTCATTAGTTTTATTTTCAATTTCATAATAGGTTTTTTCAAACTCTAGTATTTCACTTTTCTCGTCAGTTAATCGCTTAATATTAGAATTGGCATTGTTAATGTTAATATTTTCGCTCTGTAAGTCTTCGTTAGCATTTTTTAGATCAATTCTAAGTTTTTCTGATTCTTCTTTAGTTCTTTGTTCTTGTTTAAATAAATCTTCATATTCCAAGTTTAGCCTTTGTAATTTACTTGTGATTTCTGCAAAATCATTTCTTAGAGGCTTAATTCTTTTGTTTTCACTTTCCAATAATTCACTGCTATAATTTTTTTCAATTGTTACCGCGCTAATATCATCATCAATTTCGTTTAATCCTTCCTGACTTTCTTTGAGTTCTTTATTAATTTCTTGAATTTTTAAATAAGAGAGCAATGCTTCACTTTTTTTAATATCATTTGATATTGTTTTATATCTTGAGGCCTCTTCCGCTTGTTTTAATAAATTTTTTAACTGAAGTTCAATTTGCTTCATTATGTCGTCTGCTTTTTTAAGATTATTTTCAGCGGCATTTAATCTTAGCTCAGCTTCATGTCTTCTAGCGTGAAGTCCTCCAATACCAGCAGCCTCTTCTAATATTGCTCTTCTATCTGTAGGCTTTGCAGTAATTAAAGAACCAACTTTTCCCTGACTTACCATTGACGGAGAGTGAGCTCCGGTAGAAAGGTCTGCAAATAATATTTGTACGTCTCTTGCCCGAACTTCTTTTCCATTAATGTAGTAACTTGAGCCTTTGTCTTTTTCTATTCTTCTTTTCACTTCTATTTCTGGAGTATCTCTAAATTGAGGAATATTTTCGTTATTTTCTAGAAGAATATTAACCTCAGCAATATTTTTAGAAGGGCGGTTTGATGTTCCAGAAAATATTACATCCTCCATGCCGCTACCTCTCAGGCTTTTTGCGGAAGTTTCTCCCATACACCATCTTAAAGCTTCGACAATATTTGATTTTCCACAACCATTTGGCCCAACAATTCCTGTAAGGCCATCCTCAATTAGTAAATGAGTTCTATCGGCAAATGATTTGAAACCAACTATTTCTAGTTTTTTAAATTTCATTTTAATTTTTTAGATATTTCTTTTGATAAATTTTCAAAAGTAAGATTTCCCTCAAATTTTTTTTCATTAATAATAATAGTAGGAGTAGAGTTAATAGAATATTTTTTTTGACCATCAATTCTATCGTTTAATATTTTTTCCTCCAATTTTTGATCCTTTAAACAGTTTGAAAGTTTTTCATCAGATAAATTAAATTTATTAGCTATCAAAAATAATTTTTTATTAATTTCTTGTATCTTATCTCCTGCGGACCAAGCATTTTGATTTTTATAAATCTCATCAATTAGCAAGATACTTGATTCTTTTGCCGAGCATCTAACAATTTTTGATGCATTTAATGCTGCAATATCTAGTGGAAAATCAATAAAGCTAATTTTAATTAAATCCTTACTTGCATATTCCTTTACTAATTTTGGATAAGTGTTCTTATGAAAATTAGCGCAATGCGGACATGTAAATGAACTGTAAATTTTAATTTCTACTTTCGCATTTTTATTACCAATAAATATTTCCTCATTATTTTGTCCATAAGAAAAAGAGCTAAATAATATAAAAGAAGAAACGATTAAAATATTTTTTAAATAATTTTTTATTATAGTCATTATAATTTTATTTATTAAGCTTTAAAAAAATTTCTTTTAAATTTTCACTTTTAATCTCATTTATTTTTTTTAAAATATTTTCACTTAATGTGATTTTTTTCTTTTTAATCTCAAAAGAAGAATCTTTAGATATAATTTGTATCTTATTAATAGCATTAAATCCGAGATAGCTATTAATTTTTTCAATAATTTGATCTCTCGAATATTCAATTTCTATCATTATATTTTTGTTAACATTTATTGAGAGAATATTTTCATTATTAATTTTTTTAATTTTTAAAGGAGCAACATTTTTAAACATTTTTTCACCAACTATGTTTTTCCAATTTTTAATTATTTCAAAATATACAAAGCCGTCTTTTTTTAGTATTTTTTTTGCATTTTCTGGTAATAAACTTTGCAAAGGTCTTAAACCTTGAGTAAATAATTTATTTGAAGATTTATCCATCACCATGAAAAATGTTTTACCAAATAAAATTCTTGCTTGGTACGATAATCATCAAAGAGATTTACCATGGCGAAGATATCGAGGTTTTCAGGATAGAATTTATAAAGTTTTAGTCAGTGAGTTTATGCTTCAACAAACTCAAGTTAAAACAGTGATTCCTTTTTTTAATAAGTTTTTAAAAGCATTTCCTAATTTAAAAAAATTATCTAAAGCAAATTTAAATAAAGTTTATAAACTTTGGCAGGGACTTGGATATTATTCTAGAGCAAAAAATTTACTTAACACCGCAAAAATAGTTCAGTCCCAACACAAAGGAATACTTCCTGCTGACTTTGAAACTTTAAAGAGTTTTCCAGGAATAGGCGATTATACCGCATCAGCTATAATGGCTATAGCATTTAATAAAGATTTTATAGGTGTAGACGGAAACGTCGAAAGATTTGTAGCTAGATTATTTGGTTATAAAAATAATAAAAAGAATTTTAAAAATAGCATTCTTTTAAAACTAAAAGAAATTAAGTCAGAAGATAATTTTTCTAAATTTGCGCAAGCATTAATGGAGATGGGAGCATTGATATGCACTCCACAAAATCCAAGATGTAATATTTGTCCTTTAAAACAAAATTGTATTTCTTTTAAAAAGAAAGATTTCGATTATAAAATAATTAATAAAAAAAAAGTTAATATTAAAAAGTATTATTTATTATATGCTTTAGAAAAAAATAAAATTTTATTTTTTAATAACAAAAATAAATTATTACAAGATTTTGCAAATCTTCCGTTAATTAGTTATAAAAAAAATTTATTTGATATGAATTTTAAAAAAAATAGTTTTCATTTTGAAGGGGAGCCCAAAATAATTAAGAAAAATTTCGTTCATAACATTTCTAATATTAAAATGTTAATTAAAATTGTTTTTTTTAAAAGAATTAAAAAGATAAATGATAATCAATTTTACTGGATAGATTATAATAAAATAGATAATTCATTATTATCAAGTTTTTCAAAAAAATTTATAGAATTAGTAAAAACAAAAAAAATTAAATATGTTTAAAAAAATTATTATCGTCGGAGGAGGTATTGCTGGATTAACTCTAGCCAATTTCCTTAAAAAAAGTAATTTTAATAATTTTAGGATATATGAAAGATTTGAAAGAAAGTCATCAAGACCTACCGGAATACAGTTAACTCCAAATGCAGTAAGAATACTAGATTTTTTAGATACAAAATTTTTTTTAAATAATAATTTTCACAGAATTAATTATTTAAGTATTAACCCAGTACATTCTGGTGATTTTACAAGTAAATTTGAAGTTAGGATGAATCTTCAAAATATTGTTAGTGATAAAATTCCTTATCTAACCTGCGATAGAAATATTTTAATAAAATTTCTAGAAAAAAATTTAACTCCTAAGGAAATTTTTTATAACAAACAAGTTGTACAAACCATTAAGGATCATAATATTATTAGAGTTAAATTTAGCGATGGTTCAGAAGATTATTGCGATCTGTTAGTTTCTGCAGATGGAATGTTTTCAAAGTCTAGGTTAGATAATAATATTATTAAAAATACAAATTTTTACGCCTACAGAGGAGTGTTAAAGAACTTTTATTCAAAATATTCATTAGAGAATGATGTTGTTCGTTTATGGCTTAGTGGCAATAAACATTTGGTAACTTATTTTATTAACAATCAAAACGATTTAAGTTTTACTGGAATTAGTAAATCTTCACAAAAAACAACGTATACAAGCGATGATGTAAATTATTCAATTCCATTTCCAGCGGATCAGTTTAGAAGTTTATTTTTTTCAGAAAATAAAATTTTAAGAGAAACGCTAGATACATTGCATGAAGTATATCGATGGCCGATATTTTCTTTAAAAAAGAGAGTTTTTTATAGAGATAATCAAATTTTTATAGGAGATTCTTCACATGGCACAGTGCCATTTCAGGCGCAGGGAGCAGCATTAGCAATAGAAGATTCCTATGTTTTGTATGAACAAATTATTAAAAATGTGACTAATAACTTAGGTGTATTTTATTTTAATAAACGCAATAGCAGAGTTAGAAGAATCATTCTTAGATCGCATCTAAATATTTTTTTATTTCACTTAAAAAATCCATTTTTTATTATTTTGAGAAGTATTTTGTTCAAGATAATAGAGAAATCTTTTTTAGCAAAAAAACTTATGTTTGGATGGATTTTTAATTACAATCCAAGAAGTTCTAGTTATTTTTTCTGATTTTTTCTCTTAAGTGATCTAGTGGATATAATTTATTTTCCATTTTAATATGCCAAAAAGACCAGCCATTGCAGCTATCGGTTCCTTGAGCTTTAGCGCCAACGCTATGAATAGATCCTGTTATATCTTTATATAAAATACTTCCATCAGCCATCACATGTGCCTGAATTTTATTTTTTGCATCAAATAATTTTAAACCAGGTTCTATTATTCCACTTTCAATTAAATAACCAAAAGGTATTCTTTTTTCATTTCGTTTATTTTCTATAGTTTTTAAAAAATTTTCATCAATTTTCTTTATTTTTTTTATTCTTGCTTCAGCAGTTTGATAATATTGTTTATTACTTTCTATTCCGTAATAGTTTCGTCCTAGTTTCTTAGCAACGGCGCCAGTTGTTCCAGTGCCAAAAAAAGGATCTAATATAAAATCATTTTTTTTAGTCGAAGATAGAATAATTCTGTACAATAAACTTTCTGGTTTTTGAGTTGAATGAACTTTATTTCCCTCTTCATTTTTTATTCTTTCGTTTCCAGTGCAAAGAGTTAATTCCCAATCAGATCTCATTTGTTTGTCATCATTAAAGCATTTTAAAGATTTATAGTTAAATGTGTATTTTGAATTTTTGCTTTTTGCGGCCCAGATTAATGTTTCGTGAGCATTAGTAAATCTTGTTCCTTTAAAATTAGGCATAGGATTTTTTTTATTCCATATTATGTCATTAAGAATCCAAAAATCTTTATCTTGTATTACTTTGCCTAATCTAAAAATATTATGATAAGTTCCTATTACCCATATTGTTCCATTTGGTTTTAAAACTCTTTTGCATTCATTGATCCAAGAAACAGAAAATTCATCATATTTTTTTAAATTATCAAATTTATCCCAATCATCGTTAACGGCTTTAACTTTAGAATGATCTGGTCTCTCTAAATTACTTTGTAATTGAAGATTGTAAGGAGGATCTGCAAAAATACAGTCAAAAGTTTCATTTGGGATTTTTTTTAATTCTTTTAATGAATCCCCAAGAATGATCGTGTCTCTATTTATTGTCATACAACTAAGGAGAGAAAATAATATTAGAAGACTCCCTCAGTCAACTTATGTCTGCGTATTGATTGTGTCTTAATTTTTAATTTATCAATAGGTTGTGTATAGGAGAAAAAGTCTTTCTATGATGCTCAGTAATTCCAAATTTTTTAATAGCGTCTAGATGTTTTTTTGTTCCATAACCGCAATTCTTTTCCCAACTATAATTTGGAAACTTTAAAGACAGTTCCTCCATAAATAAATCTCTAGAAACTTTCGCTATTATAGATGCTGCTGCTATAGAAATGCATTTTTGATCACCTTTGATAACTGTTCTAATATTTTTATCTTTGTCAGGAGAAAAATTTCCATCAACAAGAATAACATGATTTTTAATATTAATTTTTTCTAAGGCTCTATTCATTGCAAGTAAAGAAGACTGTAATATATTTAATTCTTCAATTTCTTTAACAGAAGAAATACCAACGCTATATTCACATTTTTTAATAAGTGCTTTAAATATTTCTAATCTTTTAGATTTGTTAAGTTTTTTAGAGTCATTAATCCCTTCGGGAAAATTATTTTGATCTAACTTAATTGCAGCAGCAAAAACTGGTCCGGCTAAGCATCCTCTGCCAACTTCGTCTACACCAATTATATTTTTACCAAATTTAAGATCATTTAAAATATTCATTAGTTTTTATATATTTCATTTCTGAATTTTTTAAGATCTTCCCATGATAATTTTTTTTTTTCAGGCTCTTTTAATAAGATTTCTGGGTCAAAAGTTGAGAATGTTATAAATTTATCTTTATTAATAATAATTGAATCCCATTTTCCATGAATATCTAATATTTTATTTTTAGAATTATTAAAAAAGTTAGAAGCAATTTCACCAAGTAATATAATATACTTTGGTTTAATAATTTTTAAATGTTTAATTAAAATATCTTTGTAAAAATTATTTCTATTTCTAGTATTATTATCTTTATCAAAATAAATATTGGATAAATAATATTTCTCTTTCTCTAGAGATATTGATGATAGCATTTTATTTAAAAGTTCACCCCTAGATCCAGATAAGATTTCTTGATTTTTAACATCATCATCATTCGGACAATCCCCCAGTATCATAATTTTAGAATCTGGATTTCCTTTGTAAAAAAAATTATTATTATTTTTGGTATTTAGTTGATCGTTAATTTCTTTAAATAGTTGTAAAACTAACTGTTCTTTATTAGCAAAGGACTGATGTTTAGATTTAGTTATATTATTTGAAAAAATGTTATTAATATTTAAAGTTGAATAGTATTCCAGTAGGTTTATAGTTTTATTACTTAAATATTTTTTGAGCATTTTTATGAGTAAAAAGATCTTCTACATAGTTTTTTTTTTACTATTTATAGCAAATTATTCGCATTTGAATGCTAATATTTTAGAAAATAAAAAAAGATTAGTTAAAAATTCTAATTACTTTTCTAATTATTTATCTGGTAGTGTTTCTTTACAAAAAAATGACTCACAGAAAGCTTATAATTTTTTCGAAAATATTGAAAATTTAGGAATTTATCATTCAGAATTTAATCTGAAGTATGTCGAAACATTAGTTAATAATGGTAAAATTGAAGAAGCTTATATATTTATAAAAAAGTTAGATAAGTCTTATCAATCGGTATATCCATTTAATCTCATATTGTTCGTTCATGATTTTAAGAAAGAAAGATATTCAAAATTACAAAGCTATATTTCTTTACCAAAACAAAGCTTTAGTGACCCACTACTATTAGAACTGTATCAAAATCTTGAATTGTGGGCAGATTTATCAAATAAGAATACTGAGAATTTAAACGAAAAGATTAATAGGTCAAACTCTAGTTTTAAAAATGTTTCGTTAACACAAAAAATTTTAATTAATTTGTATTTAGATAATCAGAAAAATATTGATCTAAATTTTAGTGAAATTTCCAATAAAAAAGAATTAGGTAGGTATAATTATTTTTATTTATCTTATTATCTAGAAAAAAATAATAAAGATAAGATTAATGATATTATCAATCGGAATTTAGAAATATCTTCTGAAAATTTACTATTTAAACAGCTCTTTTTAGACTCACATGAAAATAAATTTTATAAAATTGACAAATTTTATAAAAGAAAAAATATTAATCATGGTTTAGCAGAATTATTATATTTATTTGCTAACTTTTATCAAAACTATGAACAAGTTCAGATTTCAAATTTTTATTTAAATTTAAGTGAATATTTAAATCCTAATTTTCTGTCTAATAAAATCTTAAAAATAGAAAATCTTATTATATTAAATAATTTAGAAGAATCAGAAAAAGAATTAAAGATCATTGAAAAACTAGGAAAAGAATTTAATTGGTATGCAAATTTAACAAGATTAAGATTTTTACCAAACAATAACACTGAGAAGCAAATTAATTTACTTGAAAACTTTTTAAAAAATAATGAATTTTTTAAATCTGAAAAATATTTTGAATTAGCAAATTTTCTAAGAGCTAATAAAAATTACACTAAATCTATAGAATTATATGAAAAATCAATAGCGTCAAAAAAAGATAAAAGAGATGACGATTGGATTTATTATTACAATCTAGCTATTAGCCAAGAACGAGCAGGAGTATGGGAAAATGCAGAAAAAAATTTTTTACAAGCTCTTAAAATTTCTCCTAAGCAGCCTGAGGTTTTAAATTATTTGGCATATAGTTGGTTAGAAAAAAAAATTAATTTAGATAAAGCAAAAGAAATGTTAGTTGAGGCTGTTAACTTAAGTAAAGGACGAGGATATATTTTAGATTCACTTGGCTGGGCATATTTTTTACTAAAAGATTTTGATAAAGCAGAAGAAATTTTGCAGACAGCTTATGAAAAAGAACCTTCAGAAGCAGTTATTTATGATCATTACGGTGATGTTCTTTGGACAAATGGAAAACAAATCCAAGCTAGATATGTTTGGCAAAATGCTATTAAGCTTAAAAATATTGAGCAGGATTTAAAAGAATCTATTAATAAAAAAATAATTTTTGGATTAGATGATGCTGACAAAAAAAAGTCTTAAAGCTTATGGCAAGATAAATTTATATTTAAAAGTAATCAAAAAATTAAAAAATAAATATCACGAAATAGAAAGCTTATTTTGTTTTTTTAATATTTATGATGAGATTTTTGTGTCTACTAATAGAACATATAATCAGATCATTTTTACTGGAAAATTTTCTAAAGGAATAAGCAATACTAACAACACAGTATTAAAATTATTTAATATTTTAAAAAAATACCCAAAATTTAATAAACTTAAATTTAAAATTAGAATTGTAAAAAATATACCACAAGGATCTGGATTTGGAGGTGGTTCAGCAGATGTTTCTGTATTACTTAATTTTTTTAATAAATATCTAAAACTAAATTTAAAAAAAAACACAATTTCTTCAATATGTAATAAAATAGGGGCTGATGTTGAGCCTTCTTTAAATACTAATTTTAAAATTCTTTATGGATCTAATAAAATTATAGAATTCAAAAAAAAACCAAAATTTAATTTATTATTAGTTTATCCAAATTGTTTTAATTCCACAAAAAATATTTATCTTTCAAACAAAATATTTTCAAAAAAAAATAATTCTGAAATTTACTTTTTAAAAAAGAATATTCTAAATATGAATTATTTGATCAAATTTTTAAATTATAAAGGAAATGATCTAGAACAGAGTGCTTTTAAAAAAAACAAGACCATATTAAAATTATTAACTTTTCTTAAGAAATTAAAAGGCTGTAAGATAGCCAGAATGACAGGTAGCGGTTCAGCTTGTTTTGCTGTTTTTGAAAATAACGCACATTTAGCTGAAGCTATTCTTACTCTAAAAAAACATTATAAAAGTTATTGGATAAGGAAAGCAAAAATAATATAACCTTATTTCTAAAATTAATATTGGGGCTTAGCCAAGCGGTAAGGCAGCGGGTTTTGATCCCGCCATCCCAGGTTCGAATCCTGGAGCCCCAGCCAAGTTAAAAATTATTGCTGTGATTAGAGAAGAAAAAAAATCAGATAATAAAAAAATTTTTTTACTCGAAGAAGCGGTTCTAGGTCCAGGAAGATATGCAAGACCCAGTTTTAGATTAAGAGAGAATCTCGAGCGCAATATTAAATATTCAAAAGTTTATTGCAAAGGACAGAAAATAATTGGAAGCATCAGATATTTTAATTGTAAGATAGAAAATAATAGCGGGTTAATGCTTGGACCTTTAATAGTGGATCAGAAATTCAAAGGAAGAGGGATAGGTAAAGAATTAGTAAACAAAAGCATAGGTGTTATCAATGAAAAGAATATTGATTTTATTATTTTAATTGGAGAATTTGACTATTACGGACAATTTGGTTTTGAAAGAAATGCCAATGTATATTTTTCATTAAATGTTAGAAAAGAAAAAATCTTGTTAAAAAAATTATCAGAAAAAAATAATACATTATCTGGTAAAATAGAATTATATTAATATTTTTAATGAAAAAATCATTTTTATTTTCAAAAGAAAATAAAAAATTAATTTCAATTTTAAATCCAATTAACTTAGAAACCCACACGCAGTTTGTTGGAGGTTGCGTTAGAAAAGCAATAGAGGGAAAATTAACAACAGATATCGATTTGGCTACTGTTTATAAGCCAGAGCAAGTTAAAAAAATATTATTAAAAAATAATTATAAAGTCTTAGATTTAGCAATTAAATATGGTTCAATTACAACCTTCTCTAAGAATTATAAATATGAAATTACATCTTTAAGAAAAGATATAAAGCCTGATGGCAGGCATACTAAGATTCAATGGACCAATAATTGGTTAGAAGACTCCTTAAGAAGAGATTTTACAATCAATGCAATTTATTGTGATAAATTTGGAAAGATTTTTGATCCAGTAAATGGAACCCGGGATTTAAAAAATAAAAAGATTATTTTTATCGGAAGTGCAGATTTAAGAATTAAAGAAGATTATTTAAGAATTCTAAGATTCATAAGATTTTCATTAGAATACAACTCTAATATTAAAGATCACAATATTATAAGAATTATTAATAAAAATGTTAGATTTTTAAAATTTATCTCCCAAGAAAGATTATTTATTGAGTTAAAAAAAATTTTAGAATTAAAAAATTTTTTTAAAATTAATAATAAGAATTATTTCAAGAAGATTATTAGCCGAGTATATAAAATAAAATTTTTTGAGAGATTAAATAGAGTTCAGATTTTGAATGAAAAATTAGGATTAAATTTAGATTATCTTCAACTACTTTCAATATTATTAGTTGGATATGATAAAAAAAATATCTATTTTGCTAGAGAATTTCGACTGTCTAACAAGGATAAAGACTATCTTAATTTTATTTACGAACAGTTTAAGTTACTAAAAAATAAACCTTATGGTTATCAGACAATCAGACGTCAGTTATATTTTTATGATAAAGAATTTACTTTAGATTTTTTAAATTTTATTTTTTGTGCAAAAAAGGAAGTTAATTTAAAAACTTTTATAAAGTACAGACTATTTATTAAAAAATTTAAAGTCCCAAAATTTCCTATTTCTGGAGATTTTTTAATTAAAAAAGGATTTAAACAAGGAAAGAAACTTGGAAAAAAATTAGAATTTTTAAAAGATTCTTGGATTAAAAATAATTTTAAATTAAATTTGCATAATATATAATATTTAAATTAAATATATTTAACTTCAATAATCTCATAATTTTTTTCTCCAGCTGGAGTTTTGACAGAGACAAAATCGCCCGTATGTTTTGAAACTAATTCTAATGCGATTGGTGATTTATAAAATAACAAACCTTCTTTTGCATTTGCCTCATCCTTGCCAACAATCTTGTATTTTTTTTTCTCATTAGTTTCTATATCAAATAAAATAATTGTTGATCCAAAAATTACTTTGTTATCATTTTTAATTTTTGTAACATCCACAATGTTTGCAGTTGCTATTGTTGTTTCAATTTCTTGAATTCTTCTTTCGTTATGACCCTGTTCTTCTTTTGCAGCATGATATTCGGCATTTTCTTTTAGATCACCATGAGCTCTCGCTTCCGAAATAGCAGTTACTATCTTCGGTCGAGTCACAGAGATTCTCTCTTGCAATTCTATTTTAATTTTTTCTAACCCTTGAGGAGTAATTGGTTCTTTTTCCATTTAGATTTTTACCATTTTGCAAGCGGAGGAAGCGACATAAAAATAGCTTCAATATTTCCATTGGTATTTAAACCAAATTTAGTGCCGCGATCGTATAATAAATTAAATTCCACGTATCTGCCTCTTTTTATTAATTGTTTTTCTTTATCTTTTTCATTCCATTTTAAAAACATTTTTTCTTGTATTATCTTAGAAGATGCTCTTAAAAAAGTCATTCCAACATCTCTTGTGTAATTAAAATCTTCATTCCAGTTATTGGAAGCAAGATAATCATAAAATATTCCACCATCTCCTCTAGGTTCTTGTCTGTGAGGTAAATAAAAATATTGATCACAATTTTTTTTATGCAGTGAATAATAATTCTTATTATGAAGATTGCACATTTTCTTTATTTCATGATGAAAATATTTTTTTTGATTTAAATCTTTTATGCATGGAGTCATATCCATCCCTCCACCAAACCAAGATTTTGAGGTAACTATAAATCTGGTGTTAAAATGAAATGCTGGAACTTTTGGATTTTTCATATGTGCAACAACAGAGATTCCAGAGGCCCAAAAATTAGGATTATTAACTGCTCCTGGAATTTTTTTTCTAAATTCTTTATTAAATTTTCCAGAGACTGTCGAAATATTAACTCCAACTTTTTCAAAAACCGAGCCATTCTCAATTAATGCAAATGTTCCTCCGCCTTTGGAACTTCCGCCAGCATTCCATTTATTTTTTTTAAATACGATTTTTTTTTTAGACTTGAGATATTCGATCCTTTCAAATTCACCGCAAATAGAATTTCTTAAACTTTCAAACCAATTTCTAGCAATAATTTTTTTTTCTTCTAAATTTGAATTCATTATTAAAGATTATTGTAATTGTTTTGCCTAAGTGCCTCAGATAATACAATAGAAATAGAAGTTACAACATTTAAAGATCTGGTTTTTTTAGACATTGGTATCTTTAGTCTTGCATCGGCTATCTCGTGTACAGAATCTGGTACACCAGCGCTTTCTCTTCCAAATAATATTGTATCATCTTTTTTAAAATCAAAATTATAATAATTTTTTTCTGCTTTAGTTGTTATTAGAATTATTCTTTTATCTTTTTTAGTTTTAATAAAATCATCGAAAGATTGATATCTTATAATCTTACAATTTTTATAATAATCCATGTAAATATTTTTGAGTCTTTTTTCATCAAATTGAAACCCACAAGGCTCAATAATTTCTAAAGTTGCATTTAAACATGCACACAATCTTATGGTTGCAGCTGTATTTTGAGGAATATCGGGCTGAAATAATGCAATTTTAATCATATTAGAAATTTATTATTTATGCGTCATTCTGGCTATGGAAAAGAAAATAGTTTAGAAATAATTAAATTAAATATTTATGTCAGAAAACAATAATAATTCAGATAAGAAAAACAGAAGAGATTTTCTAACTGTTGCGACCACAGCCGTTGGTGCAGTAGGAGTTGGAGCTGCTGTTTGGCCGGTTATAAATCAAATGAATCCGGACTCCTCAGTAAAGGCTCTTGCATCTACTGAAGTTGATTTGTCAAAAATTAAAGAAGGACAAGAAATAACAGTATTATGGAGAGGAAAGCCTGTTTTTATTAAAAGAAGGACCAAAGAAGAAATTGCCAGCGCTGAAAAAGTTGACCTTAAAGAATTAAAAGATCCTCAACCCGATAATAAAAGAGTTAAAAAATCTGAATGGCTAGTTTTGGTCGGGGTTTGCACTCATTTAGGCTGCGTTCCGATTAGTGGCAAAGGTGATTATGGTGGATGGTTTTGTCCTTGTCACGGTTCTCATTATGATAGTTCTGGAAGAATTAGAAAAGGTCCTGCTCCAACTAATTTGGAAGTTCCAACATATGAATTTGTTGGAGATAATAAAATTAAATTAGGATAAAAATTTTTATGAGTGAAAAAGATTCTAATTTTAATCAAAATGAAATCAAACCTGTTCATACAAATAAAGTAGGGGGATCTCCGTTCAAAGGAGTTGTTGGTTGGATAGATAATCGCCTTCCAATTATCAGAATGTTTAAATACGAATATTTAGATTTTCAAGTTCCAAAAAATTTAAGTTATCTTTGGAGTTTAGGTGGAATACTAATGATATGCCTGATATTTTTAATTGTTACAGGCTTGGCGCTTGGAATGCATTACAAGCCATCTTCATCCGAGGCTTTTACATCTGTAGAAAAAATTATGCGAGATGTAAATTATGGATGGCTTCTTAGATATGCTCACATGAATTTTGCCTCTTTCTTTTTTATAGCAGTATATATCCATATTTTTAGAGGACTTTATTATGGTTCTTATAAAGAACCACGACAACTAATGTGGCTGATCGGAATTGTTATTTTTTTCATGATGATGGCCACTGCTTTTCTTGGTTATACTTTGCCATGGGGTCAAATGAGTTACTGGGGAGCAACAGTTATAACAAATTTATTTTCAGCTGTACCATTAGTAGGTGAGGGAATAGTTACATGGTTGTGGGGAGATTATGCAGTTGGAGATTCCACTCTAAATCGTTTTTATGTTTTACATTGGCTTTTAGCTTTTGGAATTTTAGGGATAGTTATTTTTCACGTAATAGCTTTGCATATTGTTGGCTCGAACAACCCATCTGGTATTGAGCCAGTGGATACTAGAGATACGGTAAGTTTTGCTCCTTTTACAACTAGCAAAGATTTGTTTGCAATGTTAATTTTTTTATTAGCTTTTGTTTTAATTACAATGTACGCACCAAACTATCTCGGACATCCAGATAATTATATTCCTGCGGATCCCTTGATAACTCCAGCTCATATCGTTCCAGAATGGTATTTTTTACCATTTTATGCAATTTTAAGAAGTATTCCTGACAAACTTTTAGGAGTTATTGCTATGGTAAGCAGTATTGCTGTTCTGGGTTTGTTACCTTGGTTAGATTTGTCTAAAGTTCGATCTTCAGTTTTTAGACCCGTATGGAAACAATTTGTTTTTCTTTTTGTGCTTGATTTTTTCGTATTGATGTATGTAGGAGGAATGCCTGCCGAAGGTATCTATGTTTTAATTTCTAGGGTAGGTACTGTTTATTGGTTTTTATTCTTTTTAGTTATAGCTCCTTTGGTATCATTAACAGAAAAGCCTTTGCCCATGCCCAAAAGTATTCATGAGTATGAGGATTGGAAAAAACAAGGAAAAATCAAAACATTTAAAATTTTTTAAAAAAATTATGAGTTCTTTATTAAAATTTTCATTATTTTTTTTCCTTTTAATATTTAATGTTTCAAATTCTTCTTCTGCAGAAAAACAAGAGAAGCTTTTAAAGCAATCTTGGTCTTTTGATGGTTTTTTTGGAAAGTTTGATAGGGCATCTCTTCAAAGAGGTTATCAGGTTTACACAGAGGTATGTGCATCATGTCATTCAATGAATCTTTTAAGTTATAGAAATTTATCAGAAGTCGGTGGGCCAAGCTTTTCAGAAGAAGAAGTTAAAGCAATAGCATCAAAAGTTGAAGTTTTAGATGGGCCAAATGATAGCGGGGAAATGTTTAAAAGACCTGGAAAGCCGTCCGATAAATTTGCAAGTCCATTTGCTAATGAAAAAGCAGCAAGGGCAGCAAATGGCGGCGCATATCCGCCCGATATGTCAGTTTTAGTAAAAGCTAGAGCAGGTGGGCCAGATTACATTTATTCTATATTGATGGGTTATACAGACAAGCCACCAAAAGATGTAAAACTCGAAGATGGAGTTTATTACAATAAATATATGCCAGGTAATAAAATTAAAATGTCAAAACCTTTAAGCCAAGATTCCGTTAAGTATTCAGATGGCACTCCAACAACTGAAGAGCAACTTTCAAAAGATGTAGTGACTTTTTTAACTTGGGCATCAGAACCTCATTTAGAGGCTAGAAAAAGAATAGGATTTAAGACAGTAGTTTATTTATTAATTCTTACAGTATTAGTTTATCTTGTTAAGAAAAAAATTTGGTTACGTGTTGAACCTAAAGTGTAAAATATCTCCATCAGCTACTTCATAGTCTTTTCCTTCAATCTTTAATTTTCCATTATCTCTAGCACCCACTTCTCCTGCATACTGAATATAATCTACGTAAGATATAACTTCGGCTTTAATGAATCCTTTTTTAAAATCAGAGTGAATAACTTCAGCTGCATCTGGAGCTTTGCAGTTTTTTTCAACAGTCCATGCGTGAGTTTCTTTAGGACCCACCGTAAAATAAGTGCTTAAATTTAAAATTTTATATCCAGCTTTTATAATTTGGTCTAAACCAGATTCTTTTATTCCAATTTCTTTCATGAATTCACTAGCTTCAGAATCTTGAAGTTCAGTAATTTGTTGTTCAATTTCAGCAGAAACAATTACTACTGTATCATTTTTAAATTTATCTTTTATTTTGCCAGAATAATTATTACCTGTGCTGACACTATTCTCATCTACATTGCAAACTAAGATCCTAGGTTTGGTCGATAGAATACCTAAATTTTTAACTAATTTTTTATCGAATTTTTCCTCTAACTTTTCTGGACGAGTTCCTTTTTTTAAAGATTCATAAACATGCTCTAAAATCTCAAAAGTCTCTTTATTTAATTCATTATTTTTATTTTTTTTTTGAGACAATCTTTTTTCAACGGATTCTAAATCCGAAATCATCATTTCAGTTTCTACTGTTTCTAAATCTCTTATAGGATCCACTGTTTTATTGACATTTTGTATTTCGCTTGAATCAAAACATCTTAGCATATGTATTACAGCGTCAACTTCTCTAATATTTGCAAGAAACTTATTACCTAAACCTTCACCCTTGGATGCTCCGGCCACTAGTCCAGCAATATCTACAAATGTTATGTATGTTGGAATAATCTTTTCTGATTTTGCAATATTTGAAAGTTTTTCTAATCTTTCATCTGGAACAGTAACAACACCAATATTTGGCTCTATTGTACAAAAAGGAAAGTTAGCTGCTTGTGCATTTTTAGATTTTGTAAGAGCATTAAATAGCGTTGATTTACCAACGTTGGGTAGGCCTACAATTCCACATTTAAAACTCATATAGACTTATTGATTACTTTTAGAAGTAAAATCGTCTAGCTTTTTTTCTATAAGAAGATTTATATTTTTAAATATTTTCTTAATGACTTGATCTATTATAATTTTTTCCTCTTCGGTAAAATCATTTAGAACATGTTTATCTACTAATTCTTTGTCACCAGGGTGGCCAATACCAATTCTAATTCTGTTATAATCAGGTCCTATAGAGTCGTCTATTGACTTAATGCCATTGTGACCACCGCTAGATCCTCCCATTTTAGTTTTTATTTTTCCAATTTCGATATCCATATCATCATGAAATACAAAAATATTATTAGTTTTAATTCTATGATAATCAGTTATTTCTCTAATACACATTCCCGAATTATTCATAAAAGTTAATGGCTTTACTACTATTACTTTATTATCCTGTACTTGACCGTTAGTTAGCAGACCCTTAAATTTTGGTTTTTGTTTCGAGAGTCCAAAATTTTTATTTAAAGCATCAATAAGTTTGAAGCCTACGTTATGTCTGTTATTTGCATGTTTTGGATCTGGATTTCCTAACCCTGCAAATAATAACATTTAGATGTTATTTCTTTTTATCCGCAGGTGCTGCAGCAGCAGCAGGTTTTTTCGCAGCATCAGGAGATTTTGCTGCTTCTCCCGGTTTAGCTTTCCCATCAGCAGCTTTAGCATCGCCCGCAGCAGCTCCACCTTCAGCTGGAGCAGCAGTATCACCTGCAGCAGCATCACCCGCAGCAGTGGCAGCTGGTTCAGGCTCTTTAACAACTGTAGGAGCAGCGATGGTTGCTATAGTAAAATCACGATCACTAATTATAGGTTTTGCTCCATCAGGTAATTTTACAGAAGATATGTGAATACTTTCGTTCATTTCTTTATTAGCTAAATCAACTACGATTTCAGCAGGAATATTTTCAGCAGCACATCTTAATTCTATTTTTCTTCTTACAATGTTTAAAACTCCACCCATTTTCAGTCCTGGACAATTTTCGTTGTTAATAAATTTTACAGGAATATTAACAGTTACTTTTGTTCCGGACTTAATCTTTTGAAAGTCTATGTGTATCGGTTCATTATTTAGAGGATGAAAATTTATATCTTTAGTTAAAACTTTATGTTTTGATCCGCCTATACTCATTTCAATAACAGAGCTCATAAAGTTAGATGACTCTAACATTTTTTTAATTGAAATTTTTTTAACTGATAAAGGTAAGCTTTGTTCTTTATCGCCATATAAAATACCTGGAAGAAAACCTTCTAATCTTAATTTTTTAAGATCTCCTTTGGTATTAAGTTTTCTTTCTGATGCTTCGAGCTTTAAGTTTTCCATATAATCAAGATCGCTTGTTTTATATTAACTTCTAAAAAAAAACAAGTTATTGTTATTTATTTGAATAAGCTGGAAACTGAAGTTGATTGAGATATTCGCTTGATAGCTTCAGCAATTAATGGGGCAATACTAACCACCTCTATTTTCGAAACTCCTTTAATTTTTTTTGCATTATCAATTGTGTCAGTGATAACAATTTTTTTCATCTTAGATTTTTTAATTTTATCTATAGACGAGCCTGTAAGAACACCGTGAACAACATAACAATAAACTTCTTTTGCTCCTTTTTCTATAAGAGCATCAGCAGCGTTACAGATTGTTCCGCCGCTATCAATTAAGTCATCAATTATAATACAAGATTTATTTTTAACCTCACCAATAACGTTCATGACTTCAGATTGTCCTGGACGCTCTCTTCTTTTATCAATGATTGCTAAACCGGCATTCAATCTTTTGCCAATGGCCCTTGCTCTTTCCACTCCTCCAACATCAGGAGCAACACAAACAATATTTTTTGTGCCAATATTTTTTAATATATGTTTTAAAAGAACGGGAGATGCGTATAAATTATCAACGGGAATATCAAAAAAACCCTGAATTTGATTTGCGTGAAGATCCATCGTTAGAACTCTGTTCGCTCCAGCGTTAGTAATTAAGTTTGCAACTAATTTTGCACTTATGGGAGATCTTGGTACAACTTTCCTATCTTGTCTTGCATAACCAAAGTAGGGAATGACCGCCGTTATATTTTTTGCTGAAGATCTTCTTAAAGAATCTATGCATATTAGTAATTCCATAATGTTGTCGTTAGCAGGATAAGAAGTTGATTGTATTAAATACACATCATTGCCTCTCATATTTTCTTTAATCTCAACGTAGACTTCTGAATCAGCGAATCTTACAATTTCTCTTTGAGTTGGTTTTGTTTTTAAATATTTGCAGATTTTATCGCTTAGGGAAATACTGCTTGTTCCAGATACAATCTTCATGAGATCTTTTTATATAATTTTACAATTAGTTAATCAATTAATATCTGCAAATTACAGAGATGCATCTTCCATAATCTGAATCATTATTATGTACAGATCTTCTATAACTGAAAAAGTTTTTATAATCGCTATAAGTGTCTTTATTAATATGATCGATATTTCTATTTGGTATTCCTAGTTTTAAAAATTTGTTATTTACGAATAATCTTAGATTAAAATAAATTTTCTTATTACTATTTTTAAAATATTTTTTATAATCATAATTCTTAAGCTTAATCTTTTTTACAAAGTCTTCTTTTACCTCGTAATTTTTTTGCTCTATACAGGGTCCAATTGCCACAATTAAATTTGATATTTTTGATTTCTTTTGTTTAAATTTTTTTATTAGATTTTCAATAATTCCAGAATTTGCACCTTTCCATCCAGAATGAATAGCTGCTATTGTTTTATTTTCTTTATCAGCAACTAATATTGGAACGCAATCTGCAGTTAAAATTCCAAAAGAAAAATTAGGATATGTAGTAATAATTCCATCAGCTTTATACCTTTTTTTTACTAAAAAATTATCAAAATTAATTATTTTATTACTATGATATTGTTTTAACATAATTAGCTTATTTAATTTACAACCAGTTTTTTTTGAAACAATCGTAATATTTTTTTTAACAATTTTTTTTTTATCATTAGATCCTAATCCGCAGTTTAGGCTTTTGTAAATTCCTTTAGATAGGCCATTCTTTCTTGTGAAAAAAAAACTTTTCAAACCAGGTATTTTGTTAATTTTTTTTGAATAAAAAATCATTAAATAAATCCAAGATTAAATTTGCAGTTTTTATTACAAAAAGCCAATGCATGAAAAGTATTCCCCATTACTTTTGGATTAATTAATTTGTTAATACTTAGAATTAAGTTTTTACTAGCTGAGGCATCTTGTTTTTTGATTATTTGATCTGCTCTTTCCATAATTCCTAATTTTTGTAAAAAAAAGTTTTGAGATACAGTTCCAATATTTTGGATATTATTTCTTTTAAAAATATTCTTTAATATATTGAAATTGATATCGAATGTAATATCGCAATCAGTATATTCTTTTAACAAATCAACAATTCTATGTTTTTTTATTGCTCTAATAGTATTTTTTCCAAGAACGCTTGAATAACCGTAATCAAACATTAGAAAAATTCCATTATTTTTTTTTATAATTTTAGATATTGAATTAAGATAAGTTTCGATATTGACTGGGTATTCTATAATTTTGCTTTTATTAACATTGTAAAATTTTGAATATTTTTTAAAAGAGTTATCATTAATTTTATTTTTGCAATAAGTAATATTTTTTTTACTACTATCCTTAAAGGCAACACATTGTTCGTACCAATTATTATTTTCTTTATAAAATTGTTTTATAGGAAATGCGTCAAAAAATTCGTTTGCTATAATTATTGTTGGATCTTGATTAATTTTATTGATATTTTTAATCCAAATAATATTTTTAAAATCATTTAAGTTGTTTTTTTGAATTTTTATTAATTTTTCACTTTTTTCATGTAAATAAACATTAAATGTTGCATTAAAAGTTTTAATTTTTTTAATTGAATTTATTATTTGTTTGATCATCAAGCCATTCCCAGGACCTAATTCTAATATGTTAATCTTTTTTGGTTTTTTTATATAAATCCAATAAGAAACAATCCACACAGTTATCATTTCTGAAAAAATGCTAGATATTAGTGGAGATGTTATAAAATCTCCATCTCGGCCAAATATCTTTTTATTTTGATAGTAGCCTAATTTTTTGTCGTATAATGCAATATTAATAAATTGATTTAACGGAATAAATTTTTTTTTACTAATTAATTTTTCTATACGATTCATCTTTAATTATTTTATATGCAATTATTCCAAAGATTAAAAAACATAGACTTATACACGTGCCTAAAGATAAATTAAAAATTATATAGCCTATATGCTTATCTGGCTCCCTAAACATTTCTGATATAATTCTAAATACAGAATAAAAAATTAAAAAATAACAAGATAATTCGCCGTTAAATAATTTTTTTTTATATTTTAAAATAATATTTAACAATAAAAATAATATTAAACCTTCAAGAATAGCTTGGTATAGTTGCGACGGATGTCTTAGTTCCATGTCAACTTTTGGAAATATTACCCCATAATTCGAAAAAGTTTTTTTTCCATATAATTCTCCATTTATAAAATTAGCAATTCTTCCTAGAAATATACCGATCGAAGCAACACAGACAATTATGTCTGTCAAAACAAGTATTCTAATTTTATTTTTTTTTGCAAAAATTATTGAAGCTATAAAAACACCGATAGCACCTCCATGAAAAGACATCCCGCCTTGCCATAAAAATAAGATTTCAATTGGATTGTGTAAGTAATAATTAAAATTATAGAATAAAATATATCCAATTCTACCCCCGAAAATAATTCCCAAAATTAGATAAATCAAAAAATTATCAAGATTTTGAATATTGATTTTTTCTTTATCCCAGTGCTTTTTAATTAAATGTTTTGCATAGTAAAAACCAAAGAATATGCCAGCAATGTAAGCCAATGAGTACCAGCGAATTTCTAGAAAACCAAAATTTATAATGACTGGATTTAGATTGTGAATAAACATTTAAATAATCTTAGAATTATTTATAACTATATCATCAAGAAGAATACATGAATAATTATAAAAAAGTTATCAATGATTTTGTAAATTTATTTCAATTAGGGATTTTAACCGCAAAAGACATCAAGCAAGAAATAAGTAATATTATTCAGTTTAAAAAAGAAAAGATCATGCACCATTTTAACAATTCTTCTCAGGAAGATCTGATGCAAATGAAAAGCAAAATAAACAAACTCAAATTAGAAATAGAAAGGTTGAAAAAACTAGTTAGGAAAAGATAAGGAAACTCTTAGTCCTTTGCCTTTTGGATTGTTTAATAGCTTTACAGTCCCACCATGAGAATTAACAATATCTTCCACAATTGAAAGACCTAATCCCACATTACTATCTTTAAGAGATCTTGATTTGTCCACTCTATAAAATGGTCTAAATACCTTTTCTTTGTGCTCATCCGCAATTCCAGGGCCATCATCATCAATGTTAATTAGAATGGTTTTTTTTATTTTTTTACACGTAATTAAAATATTTTCTGCATATTTTTGAGAATTGTTTATGATATTAGCAATACATCTTCTAATTAGATTTTTTCTTCCGGAGAATATTAAACTTTTGGGACTCTTTATTTTAATATTTTTTTTAAAACTTTTATCAATTAAATTTTGAATTAATTGGACAATATTAAATTTTTCTACAGGCTGCGAATATTGATTGCTTGCAAAATCAAGATATTCATTAATCATTTTCTCCATTTCGGTAATTTCTTCTTTTAGAGAATTTAATTTTTGATTTTTATTTAAAAGCTCGATTTGTAATTTTAATCTGGTTAGAGGTGTTTTCAGATCGTGACTAATACCAGATAACATAGCTGTTCTTTGACTAATATGTTTCAGAATTCTTCTTTTCATTCTTTCAAATTCATAAGAAGCCTGTCTAATTTCAAGAGCTCCTGATACTTTAAAATCACTATCAAATTGCCCTTTACCAAATCTTTCTGCTGCTTGAGAAAGAAGAACGATAGGTCTTATTTGGTTACGTAGAAAAATTATTGAAATAAAAAGAAATATTAATGAAGGGACAGTAATCCAAAGCGCAAATATTCTTCCTGATGTAGATCTTATTTTTGATTTAGGTACTAAAAATTCAATAACTTCGTTCTTATTTAAGAGCACCAATACTTGAACATATGAACTATTAAATCTGACATTATGCCAGTATGGATTTTTTATTTTTTCTGAAAATTCTTCTAAGACAATTTTGTCATATAAACTGTACCACTTTACTGTTTCCGTAGATGGAAGTTGCTGAGTTTCCTTTTTGATTGAGATTATTATGCCGCTTTTATCTTTATAAATATTAACTAACTCATTACTTTTGTTTTTTTGTTTGAACTCTGGGTAGAGAGCTAAAAATGTGTTTATTTCGTTTGCCGCAGATCTAACTAAACCCCTGTTTGTTTTGTACCAAATGCTATCAAAAAAAACTCCTCCAACGACAATTTGAATAAGTATTATTGGAGCTATTACAATTAGTAATGATCTAAAAAGTAAAGTTCTGGGAAATATTTTTCTTAGCATTTCAATCTAACCACAACACATATCCGGTACCACGGACTGTTTGTAAGTACTTAGGATTTTTTGGATCTGGTTCGATTTTTTGTCTTAGTCTCGTAACCAGGACATCTATGCTTCTTTCTTGTGTTAAGTTAGTAATCTTTGATATTTCTTCTCTAGAAAATATTTTTCCAGCAGAACTAATCATGTTTTCTAATAGAATTTTTTCACTAGCATTAATTTTTATTATTTTTTTATCTTTTTGAATTTCCATTTTTTTAATATTAATATTAGCTTTTCCTATCTTAATCGCAGTTATTATATGTTTATCTTTTTTAATTCTTTTAATTACATTTTTAATTCTTAACAAAAGCTCTTTTGGCTCAAAAGGTTTTGGCAAGTAATCTTCTGCTCCCAATTCTAATCCTCTCACTCTATCCTCGGCCTCGCCTTTAGCCGTAAGAAGAATAATTGGTAAATCAATTTTTTCTCTAATTTCCTTTGTAAGTTGCAAACCGTCTTTGCCAGGCATCATTATATCAATAATTGCCAGATCAAATTTAACAATTTTTAATTTTTCTTCAGCATCAGATGCGTTTATTGCCGTAGATACAAAAAAATTATTATTTTTTAAATATTGTTTTAATAAATCTCTTATTTTGTCATCATCATCAACAATCAAAATATGTATTTTTGAATTATCCATTAATTATTTTTTTCATTATTGATTTAAAGTTTGAAACTTCATCCGAACTTGAATTTTTAAGCGCATTAATTATTCTTTTTTTTTGTTTATTAAATATTTCATCACAAAGTTTTATGCCTTTTTCAGTCAGAACCAACTCTCTCTGTCTGCCGTCTTTTGTTCCTTTTTTTTGCGATATGATGTTTTTTTTTATTAGATCTTGTAGAACTCTACTTAAACTTTGTTTAGTAATTTTTAATTTTCTTAATATATCAGCAATGCTGATGTTGGGATTTCCTTCTATGATGCAAAGAAGCCTATGATGCGCTCTACCAAAAGAATTTTTTTTAAGTACTTCATGTGGATCTGAATATGAATCTATGTATACTTGAAAAATAAGTTCTATAATTTCTTTTAAACTTTTTTCTCTTAAATATAAAAGGTCTTTCATTTTAAAATTATATTGTATGTCAGTTTTATTGACATATCTACTTTACTTATTTACCAATACAATTTTAATTATTTACTACTTTAAACTTTAATGGATCCAATCCCTTTTGATAAAAGATCAGGAAAAATTTGGTACAATGGTAAACTTGTAGACTGGAAAGAAGCTAATTTACATATTCTTAGTCACGGACTTCATTATGCTAGCTGCGTCTTTGAAGGTGAACGTGTTTATAATGGAGAAATTTTTAAATTAAGAGAACATACTAACAGATTAATTCATTCGGCCGACAGAATGGGTATGAAGATTCCTTATTCTGCAGAAGAAATAGACAGAGCATGTAAAGAAATTATTTCTGTACAAAATGTTAAGAGCGGTTATGTGAGACCAGTTGTGTGGAGAGGAAGTGAGATGATGGCAATATCTGCGCAAAAAAGCCAGATTCATTTAGCTATAGCGACATGGGAATGGGGCTCTTATTTTGATCCGCAAATTAAAATAAAAGGAATTAGACTGGGCATCTCAAAATGGAAGAAACCTGCACCAGATTCCATTCCTTGGGACACAAAAGCTTCGGGTTTGTATATGATTTCAACTTTGTCCAAGCATGAAGCCGAGAAAAATGGTTATCATGATGCTTTAATGATGGATTATCAGGGAAACATTGCAGAAGCCACTGGAGCAAATATTTTTTTTATTAATACAAAGAATAATGAAATTCACACTCCGATAGCAGATTCTTTTTTAGACGGAATTACCAGAAGATCAATTATAGGAATTGCAAAACAACTTCAGATTAAAGTTTTAGAGAGAAAAATAAAACTTGATGAACTCAATAAATTTGATGGTTGTTTTTTAACAGGTACCGCAGCCGAGGTGACTCCTGTATCTCAAATTGGAGATGTTAAGTTTACCGTGGTTGATATGATTAAAAAGTTAGATGACGATTATTCAAAATTAGTTAATAAAAATTAATAAGAATAATTAGTCAATAAGATCTATTCCTTTTCTTAAGTAAGCGTATCCGGTCCAAAGTGTTAATGCTGCAGACATCCAAAGCAAATATATTCCTAATTGGATTCCATAATTAAATAAAAATTTATCGCCACTGCTTCCAGCTAATAAAATAGAGATAGCAATCATTTGTATCACGGTTTTTCCTTTAGATAAATTTGTTACAGGAATATAAATTTGTGCTTTTGCTAAAAACTCTCTTAGTCCTGAAATTAAAATTTCTCTTGTTATTATTATAATTGCTGCCACTACATGGGGCCCTTTGATGGTTTGACTCATTATTAAGAGTGCTAGTGCTGTAGCAACTAGAACTTTATCTGCAATTGGATCTAGCAGTTCACCAAATTTTGATTGTTGTTTATATAATCTAGCAAAAAATCCATCGAGATAATCTGTAAAAGCAGCTATGACAAATATTGCGCAAGATAACCAATCACTTAATTCTCCAGGAAAGTAAAAAACAATTACTAATATCGGAGCAATAAGAATTCTTCCGATAGTTAAAATGTTGGGAATTTTCATTTTTTAGATATTAAACTATTTCTATTGAAAAAATTATAGATTTTATTTGCAACTAAATCGCTTATTCCATCTATTTTTTTTATATCTTCGATGCTTGCGTTCTCAATTAATTTTACAGAACCAAAGTGATTTAATAGCAATTTCTTTCTTCCTTTTCCTATTCCCTCAATTTTATCAAGTGCAGATTGAGCAAAAGTATTCTTTCTATTAATTCTATGTGAAAAGACTGCAAATCTGTGCGCTTCGTCTCGTAATCTTTGTAAGAAAAATAACAATACATTATTATTAATTTTGATCTTTTTATTATTATAATAAAAAGTTTCATCGCCTTGATTTCTTCTCTCACCTTTTGCAATTGCTATCATATTAAGACTAAAATGCCCCAGTTCGTCCAAAACTTTTCTAGCTACATTGTAATGACCTTTCCCTCCATCAATTACAATTAAGTCTGGAGATTCAATCTCATTATTTGATTTAATTTTTGCAAATCTTCTAGAAAGGACTTCTTTTAACATTCCATAATCATCTCCAGGATTAATATTTGTTTTTGATATATTAAATTTTCTATATTTTTTTTTAATAAATCCATTTTTTCCAAATACAACAAAGGCGCCAACCGCATTAAGCCCTTGAACATGACTATTGTCGTAAACTTCAATTAGGCTTGGGTTAAAACCTAAATTAAATTCCTTATTAATTAATGATAAAAAATGCTCATTGTTATCATTCTCCAATAGTTTTTTATCTAGAGCTAATTGTGCATTCTTAATGGCTAATTTTATGGAAAGCTCCTCATTATTATTTTTTGCAGTTTTTATATTAACCTTTTTATTATATTTTTTTTCTAAAGCGGATTTGATTAGATCTAAATCTTTAATACTTTTACTTAAAATAATTTCTTCCGGTGGGATTTTATTTTCATAAAACTGAATTAGGAAAGAATAAATAATATCGTCTATAGTATCTTCTTTGTCATGTTTTGGAAAAAAAGCTTGATTTCCCCAGTTTTGTTTTGATCTATAAAAAAATACTTCAATGCAAGTAATATTATTTTTTTGAAATGCAGCAATTAAATCTGCATTATTAAAATTATTTTTATTAATTCGTTGAGATGATTGAATTTGAGTTAATGCTTTTATTCTATCTCTAATTATTGCTGCTTTTTCATAGTTAAATTTTTTACTTTCAATTTCCATTTCTTTAGAAAGTTTTTTTTGTATAAGGGCAGATTTGCCATTTAAAAAATTAACGCTGTCTACAACAAGTTTATTATAATCAACTTCATTGATTTCATTTGTACATGGAGCTGAGCATCTTTTAATTTGATGTAAAATGCATGGTCTCTTTCTATTATTAAAAATTGAATCATCGCACACTCTTAATAAGAATACTTTTTGCAATGTTTTAATTGTCCAGCTTGCCGAACTAGGAGATGCAAAAGGACCAAAAAAAATGTCACTTTTATTTTGTTTGCCTCTAAATTTAGTTAGTTGAGGAAATTTATGTGATTTTGTTAGCTGAATATAAGGGAAAGATTTGTCGTCCTTTAGTAATATATTATATCGAGGTTGATTTTTTTTTATTAGATTAGCTTCAAGTAATAATGCTTCAGCTTCATTTTGCGTTGAAATGAATTCTAAGTTCTTTGTGCTAGAAATCATCCTTTCTGTTCTGATTGGCAAATAAGACGACGAAATGTAACTGTTTATTCTATTAGGCAAATTCTTTGCTTTTCCTACGTAAATAATAGTGTTTTTATCATCTAGCATTTTATAAACGCCAGGACCATTAGGTAAAAATTGAATTATGTTTTTTATGATTTTTTTGCCTTGATCAAAGTTTTTCATAGTCATTTCTTGTTTTAAAGAATTCTATTCCAACAGATTCCGTATTTTTAATTATGTTTAGTTTTTCAATCTTTATTTTAATATTTAGAACATTTTGATTTTTAAAAATTTCATAAATAAAATCATTTGCAAAAGATTCTAAAAAATTATATTTTTTTTTTAAAAAAAAATTTATTTTGTTAATAATTTCTTCATAATTGAGCACTGAATTAATATTTCCATCAATTACTCTTTTTTGTTTGCTTAAAATTTCAACATTAAATCTTAATTTTTGAGGTTTGATTTTCTCAAAGGCATGATAGCCAATAATTGCTTTGCACGTATAATTTTTAATAAAAATTATTTCTTTAGATTTTAATTTTTTTTTATCTTCGAAAAGTTTTATAATATTAGTCTTATTCATTAGTTCCAATGATATCTGGAGTTTTCCAATTAAGACTTTGTCCACTATCTACGGCAATGACTTGACCAGTAATTGTTTCGCTATTTGCCAATAGATATGCAGTTTTGCATATGTCTTCAATTTTAACAGCCTTACCAAGCAAGGTATTTTTTGATTGTTTGCTAAAATGTTTTTGAGTTTGCCTTTTGTTTTTAAGGACGGGGCCGGGAGCAATCGCATTAACTCTAATTGCTGGTGCTAATTTCATGGCTGCAGTTTTTGTTATCGTATGCAAACCCGTTTTGCTAATGGTGTACGAAAAGAAATATGGTGTTAGTTTAAATATTCTTTGATCTAGAATATTTATAATAGATTTATTTTCAGATAGATTTTTAATTTTAGAAAATTCTTTAATAAAGATAGCGGGTGCCAAAAGATTAATTTTTATATGATCGTTCCAACTTTTTTCGTTAAAATTTAAAATATCATCATTATTAAAAATAGAAGCATTATTTATTATGCAATTAATATTTCCTAATTTTTTATTTGCAGTCGCGATTATTTTTTTTATTGTTTTTACATTCAAAAGATTGCCTTGAATACAAATGCATTTTACTCCGTATCTTTCTATTTCCCTTTTAAGAATATTGGCTTGTTTTTTTGATTTATTAAAATGAATCGCAATATTCCAACCCATTTTTGCGAAATATAAAGATAGTTCTTTACCAATTCTTTGAGAGGATCCTGTAATTAAAATACTTTTATTCATTTTACCTCTTTTTTTTCGCAATCATTCCAGCCTTGCCCTGTGTTGATCTTCCTATTAATTCTTTTTTTACATCATCGTTATAAACTTTAATTTTGCTACTCATATTAATTTCTAATTCTCTTTCTTGTAGTTTTCTTATTTCATCTCTTATTTTTGCCGCTTGTTCAAATTCTAAGTTGTCAGCAGCTTTTTTCATTTCTTTTTCTAGCATTTTTAAATGTTTTTTAAGATTATCACCAATAGGAATGTCATTATCAAAAGTGACATAATCTTTTTCAAAAACCCCTTCCAAAATGTCATTAATTTTTGATTTGATGGACTGAGCGGTTATTTTATTTTTTTTGTTATAATCAATTTGTTTAGTTCTTCTTCTGTTAGTTTCATTGATAGCTTTTTTAATACTTTCTGTTTCTTTATCTGCGTACAAAATAACTTTACCGTCAACATTTCTAGCTGCTCTGCCTATAGTTTGTATTAAGGATCTTTCAGATCTTAAGAAGCCTTCTTTATCGGCATCTAAAATTGCAACAAGAGCACACTCCGGTATGTCCAATCCTTCTCTTAAAAGATTGATACCAATCAAAACATCAAATACACCAAGTCTTAAGTCTCTTATAATTTCTATTCTTTCAAGTGTATCAATATCAGAATGCATATAACGGACCTTAATTCCGTTCTCATCGAGATACTCAGTCAAATCTTCAGCCATTTTTTTTGTAAGCGTAGTAACAAGTATTCTTTGATTATTTTTAGTGACGGTAATGCATTCATTCAGTAAATCATCCACTTGATTTTTGGCTGGTCTGATAAAAATTGGAGGATCTATTAGTCCAGTTGGTCTTATAATTTGTTCCGCAAAAACCCCTTTGCTTTGATTTAATTCCCATTCACTTGGCGTTGCAGAAACAAAAATTGTTTGAGGTCTCATCATATCCCATTCTTCAAATTTTAATGGTCTATTATCCATACAAGAAGGAAGTCTAAAGCCATAATCGGATAAAGTTTTTTTTCTAGTATAGTCTCCTTTGTACATTCCGTTTAACTGAGGAATAGTGACATGGCTTTCATCAACAAATACTAAACAATTGTCAGGAAGATATTCGAATAATGTTGGAGGTGGTTCACCAGGATTTCTTCCAGATAAAAATCTGGAATAATTTTCTATTCCAGCGCAACTCCCTGTGGCTTCAATCATTTCAAGATCATATCTAGTCCTTTCCTCTAATCTTTGTGCTTCTAAAAGTTTCTTTTCATTTCTAAATTTTTCTAAAGTAACAATTAATTCTTTTTTTATTTCTTTAATTGCTTTTTCTACTGTTGGTCTAGGTGTGATATAGTGACTATTTCCATATAATTTTATTAAATTAATTTCTTTATTGTCAGCTCCAGTCAGTGGATCAAAGGACTTTATCTGAGTTATTTTATTATCTTCAATTGTAATTCTCCATGCTTCATCTTCATAATGAGATGGAAAAACTTCTATATTCTCTCCTCTAACCCTAAAAGTTCCTCTATGAAAATTTTGATCATTTCTTTTGTATTGAAGCTCAACAAGCCCTTTAATAATTTTATCTCTTTCATAGCTTTCATTTTTTTTAAAAATCAAAGTCATTTTACTGTAAGAGTCCACAGATCCTAATCCGTAAATACAAGACACGCTTGAAACAATAATGACATCATCTCTTTCTAAGAGAGATCTGGTAGCAGAATGTCTCATTCTATCTATCTGTTCATTAATAGAAGCTTCTTTTTCTATATAAGTATCCGATCTTGGAACGTAAGCTTCTGGAGTATAGTAGTCATAATAAGAAACGAAATATTCAACGGCGTTATTAGGGAAAAAATTTTTCATTTCACCATATAATTGGGCAGCCAAAGTTTTATTTGGTGCAAGAATTAAAGCCGGGCGATTTAATTCTTCGATGATTTTGGCCATTGTAAAAGTTTTTCCAGAACCAGTCACGCCAAGCAAAACTTGATTTTTTTTGTTGTTTAATATTTCTGTTTTTAAAAAAGAAATAGCCTTTGGCTGGTCACCTGCAGGAGTGTATTCAGTTATTAGTTGAAATTTTTTTCCACCTTCTAATTTTTTTGAAGAAAGTTCTTTCGTATTTGATTTTTCTAATATATTAGTTTCCGAAAGATTTTGCATATTCCAAAATATAATTAATTTAGATGTCTATACTATCAACTTCTTTATCGAGAATAAAAGAATCTCCTACAATTGCAATTACTCAGAAAGCTAGACTGTTAAAAGAAAGCGGAAAAGAAGTAATAGCTTTAGCTTCGGGAGAGCCAGATTTTGACACCCCAGATAATATAAAAGCTGCTGCAATTAAAGCTATTAAAGAAGGCCAAACAAAATATACGGCCGTTGATGGGACTCCAGAGTTAAAGAAAGCAATTGTTAATAAATTTAAAAGAGAGAATAATTTAAGTTTTGATGTAGAAAATATTACAGTTGGCACAGGCGGTAAGCAGGTAATTTATAACTGCATTCTTGCAACTATTAATCCAGGAGATGAAGTTATTATTCCAGCACCATATTGGGTTTCATATCCTGATATAGTTTTATTAGCTGGAGGAACTCCAAAGTTTGTAGAGTGTGATGAACAAAGTGATTTTAAGATTTCTGCAGAACAACTTGAAAAATTAATAACAAACAAGACAAAGTGGTTTATTTTAAATTCTCCAGCCAATCCTACTGGAATGTGTTACTCAAGATCAGAGTTAACTGAATTAGTTAAGGTTTTAAAAAAACATAAACACGTTAACATTTTAACAGACGATATCTATGAGCATATTATTTATCAAGATGTCAAAAGCGCTAATGATCCAAAATTTGTAAACATTTTAGAAATTGATAACGCTCTAAAAGATAGAACTATAGTTATAAATGGAGTGAGCAAAGCTTATGCAATGACAGGCTGGAGAATTGGATATGCTGCTGGTCCAAAAGAATTAATAAAAGGAATACAGAAAATTCAATCTCAATCAACGACCAATCCATCTTCTATAAGTCAAGCCGCTGCAGTCGAAGCTCTTAATGGAGATCAAAGTTTTATTAACACTAGAGCTTTAGAGTTTAAAAAAAGAAGAGATTTTGTTGTCCATGCTCTAAATAATATTAATGGGTTAACCTGCGTAAATCCTCAGGGTGCATTTTATGTTTTTCCTAATTGTAAAAAGACAATGAATAAAAAAACATCTAGTGGAAAAATTATTAAAAATGATACAGATTTTGCAACTTACTTATTAGAAGAGACGGGCGTTGCAATTGTTCAAGGGTCAGCATTTGGATTAGAAGGTTATTTTAGAATTTCTTATGCAACTTCTATGCAAATTTTAGAAAAAGCCGTAATAAAGATTAAAAGTTTTTGCGAAAGTCTAAAATAGTCTTAGTGGTTAGATAAATGTCTTTCAGCCTCAAGAGCAGCCATGCATCCCATTCCAGCCGCTGTAACAGCTTGTCTATATAGTTTATCTTTTACATCTCCTGCAGCAAATACTCCTGGCACATTAGTCTTTGTAGAGTCGGGCTGAGTTATTATATAGCCGTTACTATCCATATTAATCTGTCCTTTAAACAAAGCTGTTGCCGGATCATGTCCGATTGCAACAAAAAGTCCATGTGTTTGAATTTCTGTAATGGTATTTGTTTTGATATTTTTTAATTTAACAGCAGTTACTCCTTTAGGGTTTTCTGTTCCAACAATTTCTGAAACAACACTATCCCAAATCACGTTGATTTTAGGATGCGAAAACAATTTTTTTTGTAATAATTTTTCTGCCTTTAGTTCACCTTTTCTGTGAACAAGTGTTATTTTTTTTGCAAAATTTGTAAGAAATAGAGATTCTTCAACTGCAGAATTTCCTCCTCCCACAACAACAACATCTTTGTTTTTATAAAAGAAACCGTCACAAGTTGCACAAGCAGAAACGCCAAATCCTTTATACTTTTCCTCTGAATCTAAATTTAACCATCTCGCCTGTGCGCCAGTTGAAATAATAATACTTTCTGCAAAGTAATGAGTTCCGGAGTCTCCAATTATTTCAAAAGGTTTTTTATTAAAATTAACTGTAGAGATATGATCTTCAATGAATTTTGTTCCAACTTTTAGCGCCTGTTCTTTCATTTGTTCCATTAACCAGGGACCTTGAATTACATCTGCAAATCCTGGGAAATTTTCAACATCTGTAGTGATCGTTAATTGACCGCCTGGTTGTGAACCAGCAATTAAAACTGGTTCAAGCATTGCCCTTGCGGCATAAATTGCGGCTGTATATCCGGCAGGACCAGACCCAATAATAATTACTTTATTTATTTTATCGACATTCATTGTAGATTTTAATTTATAATACTTATAATTAATTATCATTTTAAACAATGAGATATTTTAAAGCATTATTATTAACAGAAGGCGCTCATGGCATGGTGAGCCAAGTAGAAGGTTTAGCAAAAGCTTTAAAATTGGATTTTAATCATTGTTTTGTAAATTTAAAAAAACCATGGAGATACTTTCCTATAAATTTAGTGCCCGTTAGCAAATCTGTTATTGATGGAAAAATTCCAGATCAAATAGAGAATCAAATTCTGATTTCATGCGGAAAAAATAGTATTATTTCTTCTTTGTTTTTAAAAAGAAATAATAAGAATTTATTCAATATTCATATTCAGAACCCTAAAGTCAATTTTTCAAATTTTGATTTAATTGTTGCTCCCGAGCATGATCAAATAAAAGGAAGCAACGTATTAAGTACGTTTGGTGCCCTTCATTATATTACTAAACAAGAAATCGAGAATAGCAGTAATTTTTTCTCAAAATATAATTTATCTGAAAAAGATAAGATTGTTTCTTTAATCCTAGGAGGCCCCAATAGGTATTATGATTTTAACGAGATTGATCTTGGAAATATTTTCTTATCAATAAGAGATCATTTTTTAAACAAAGGTTTTAAATTAATTCTTGTTAGATCAAGAAGAACACCAGACAATATTATTGATTTTGCTAAAAAGTTTTTTTTAAATTCAGCGGTTATTATTGATTTTGTCAGTAAAGAATTTTATTTATCAGCTCTTAAATTATCCAAAACAATTATTGTAACTTGCGATTCTACTTCAATGATTTCTGAGTGTGCGATCACACAAAAGCCAATATTTGTGGCTAAAATGAAGGCAAAGAGAAGAAATAATAGGTTTGAGTATTTTCTTAATAGTTTTAGAGAGAAGGGGATTATTAAATTTTTGGGAGAAAATACTGATAATTGGAGTTATCCCGAATTAGATGAGACAAAACGTATTGCGAGAATAATAAAAGAAAGGTTAAATTAATATTAATGAGTTTTTTAAAATCATTTCAAAATAAATCAGCTTATTCAAACTATCCATTTGATCACTGGGAGTTAACAGAACCATTGACTGATGGGCAAATAAAAGAAATTTGTGAAGCAAAGGTTCCGGAAATTAAAATTGATTTTGATGGTACTAGAGCAGTAGATGGTGGTGCAGGGGCATATAGATCTGGAGATCCAACTGGTGGAAAAGCAGGAAAGATAAGAGAGTTTGTTACAAAGGATAATTATAAAGACTATCCGCATTTAAAAAAATTTATCGATGAATTATGTAAGATGGAAACAGCTAAATATGTTGGTTCAAAAATCAAAAAAGATTTAAGCAAAGCTTATGTGCGAGTTGAAATCATAGCTGATAGAGTTGGTTTTTGGCTAAAACCCCATTGCGACATTAAAGAAAAATTAATGTCCTGCCTGCTATTTGCAAATCCAGACAATTATGAATCTGAAGAGTTGGGCACGGATTTCTATGATAAGAATTTAAAGTTAGTAAAAACCGTTCCTTATAAAAATAATTATGGATATGTTTTTACAAGCGGTCCTGACACTTGGCATGGATTAGAGAAAAAAGAGATCAAAAGAGACAGAAGATGTCTGCAAGTAAATTATGTAACTTTCGAAACTGATTGGAAAGTTAATTAATTTATATCCTGCAAAGCAAGAACTTCAAATTTAGAATTTTTTAAAGATTTAATAGCCTCAGTAATTGCATTGGCCCCAGCAATAGTTGTGTAGTAAGGAGTGCCACTCGTAAGAGCTGCTCTTCTAAGAGAAAAAGAGTCCTTTATAGATTGTTTTCCTTGTGAGGTATTTATAACTAAAGAAATTTTCTTTTCATTAAGCGACTCTTCAATATGAGGTTTTCCTTCCATAACTTTATTAATTTTTTTACATTCAACTCCTGATGAGTTTAAAAAATCAGAAGTTCCAGAAGTTCCAAGGATATCAAATCCTAATTTTTTAAGTTCTTGTGCAATTTTCAAAATATGTTTTCTGTCATCTTTTTTTACCGACAAAAAAGCTATGCCAGATTTCGGAATTTTGTTGCCAGTTGCAAATTGACTTTTTGCAAAAGCTAGACCAAATGTTTTATCAATTCCCATAACTTCACCAGTTGATTTCATCTCAGGTCCCAACAAAGTGTCCACATTTGGAAACTTGTTAAAAGGAAATACAGCTTCTTTAACAGAATATAATTTATGATTTTTCTTATTTAAATTTAGATCTTTTAATTTTAAACCTGTCATTACTTTTGTTGCAATTTTTGCAACAGGAACTCCAATAGATTTTGCTACAAAAGGTACAGTTCTGCTAGCTCTTGGATTTACCTCTAAAACATAAACTCGATCATCTTTTACAGCAAATTGAATATTTAAAAGTCCTAATACCTTTAAACCAAAAGCAATTTTCTTTGTTTGTTTTGATATTTCATCAATAACATTTTGTTTTAATGAATATGGAGGAATGCAACATGCAGAATCTCCAGAATGAATTCCCGCCTCTTCAATATGTTCCATTATCCCTGCAATAAAAACATCTTTGCCATCACAAATAGCATCCACATCAACTTCAATTGCATCGTTTATAAATTTATCTATTAGAACAGGTTCTTTTCCTGAAACTTTAACTGCTTCTTTTATGTATTTTTTAAGATGATCTTCATCGTATACAATTTCCATAGCTCTACCTCCTAAAACATAAGAAGGTCTTATTACTATTGGGAAATTTATTTTTTTTGCAATTTCAAGTGCTTCAGGCTCAGATCTTGCAAGCCCACTTTCTGCTTGAAGTAACTCTTCTTTGATTACAAAATTTTTAAATTTTTCTCTATCTTCAGCAAGATCAATAGATTCAAGTTGAGTACCTAAGATTGGAATATTGTTTTCATGAATAAATTTTGCAAGTTTTAATGGTGTTTGTCCTCCAAACTGAACTATAACACCAAAAAGAGAGCCGTTACTTTTTTCTTTATTAATAATTTCAATTACATGCTCCTCAGTCAAAGGCTCAAAATATAACCTATCACTTGTATCATAATCGGTTGAGACTGTTTCTGGATTACAGTTAATCATGATGGTTTCATAATTAACCTCTTTTAATGCATAACTTGCCTGACAACAGCAGTAATCAAATTCTACTCCTTGTCCTATTCTATTTGGTCCACTACCAAGAATAATAACCTTTTTTTTATTTGTTGGCTCAGACTCACAAGCACTTAGATCGCTACTTCCATAAGTAGAATACATATAAGGAGTTTTAGATTCAAACTCTCCAGCGCATGTATCAATTTTTTTATATATAGGGTGAATTTTAAATTTATTCCTAGCTGACCTTACATCGTTACTTTTTATTTTTAAAATCTTTGCAATTTTTCTATCTGAAAAACCTATTGATTTAATATATTGGAGTTTTTCTTTATTATTTAAAACATCTTCATCTTTAATTTGAGTTTCTACAGTAACAAGTTCCTGTATTTGTTCTAAAAACCATTTATCTATTTTTGTCATTTCATAGATCTCGTCTAGTTTTAGATCTCTTCTAAAAGCCTCGGCTACATAAAGTATTTTTTGAGGAGTTCTTTCTATGAGTTTTTTCTTTAAATCTTGCATATTTATTTCTTCGTTTTGATCAAAGCCATCAAGTCCAATCTCTAATGAACCCAATGCTTTTTGAACGGACTCTTTAAAGTTTCCTCCGATAGACATTACTTCACCAACAGACTTCATTGCCGTTCCAAGTATTGCCTCAGTATTTTTGAATTTTTCAAATGCAAATCTTGGAATTTTAGTTACCACATAATCTATAGTTGGTTCGAATGAGGCAGGGGTTGTTCCCGTGATTTCATTCTTTAATTCATCCAAAGTGTAACCAACAGCAAGTTTTGCGGCTACCTTTGCTATTGGAAACCCAGTTGCCTTTGAAGCTAGCGCAGAAGATCTAGAAACCCTTGGATTCATCTCAATAATAATCATTCTTCCATTTTTTGGATTGATTGCGAATTGAACGTTAGAAC